>Ga0182024_10002238_pt1 | contig 48562 bp, 43 predicted proteins | sample P32metaG_FD_120480 | JGI IMG/M metagenome (GOLD analysis project Ga0182024, IMG submission 120480) | Permafrost microbial communities from Stordalen Mire, Sweden - P3-2 metaG (Illumina Assembly) | ecosystem: Environmental > Terrestrial > Soil > Wetlands > Permafrost | place: Sweden: Stordalen...
GAGCGCCGCGAGCGGCCGCGTGAAAGTCTTGAATGCGGACCGGCAGACGATGAACTCGAACTCGTCGTCGGCAAACGGCAGGTCGGCGGCGTCGCCGCGCTGCAAGGTGATGTGCACGCCGGCCTTGTGCGCATTGGCGGCGGCCATGCGCAGGAACGAACGGCTGATGTCGAGCCCGGTCACGCGGCTGCCGAGCTTCGCCAGTTCGACCGCCAGATGGCCGGGCCCCGGAGCGATTTCCAGCACGTGGGCGCCGGCGTCCAGATCGGCGGCTATGCGGCGGGCGATGCGCGTGAATTCATCGCCGTCGCGCGCCGCTTGTCGCGCATACCAGGACGCGATGATGCCTTCCATTGCCATGCCCTTGTGGGCCTTCGGCGGTGCATTGGCCACGGTCATCGTCGGCCGCCTCCAGGATGATGGAACCTAAAATGGCGTGCGGCTGCGGATCGCCGCAGCCAGCGTGCCCTCGTCGAGATAGTCGAGCTCGCCGCCGACCGGTACGCCGTGGGCGAGCCGCGTCACCTTGACGTTGGCCTCGTGAAGGAGGTCGGTGACGTAGTGCGCCGTGCTCTGGCCGTCCACGGTGGCATTGAGCGCGAGGATGATTTCCTTGACCGCCGGATCGTGCGCCCGCCTGATCAGAGCGGCGATCGTCAGATCGTCCGGCCCGATGCCGTCGAGCGGCGACAGCGTGCCGCCGAGCACGTGGTAGCGCGCGTTGATGGCGCGCGCGCGTTCGAGCGCCCATAGGTCGGCGACGTCCGCCACCACGACGATGGCGGCGCCGTCGCGGCGCGGATCGGTGCATATCGTGCACGGATTCTGCGTGTCGACGTTGCCGCAGGTCCGGCACACCTCGATCTTCTCGATCGCGGTCGTGAGCGCGGCGGCGAGCGGCGCCATCAACAGCTCGCGCTTCTTGATCAGGAACAACGCGGCGCGGCGCGCCGAACGCGGTCCGAGCCCCGGCAGGCGGGCGAGGAGCTGGATCAGGCGCTCGATCTCGGGGCCGGCGGCGCTGGGCATCAAAACAGCTTGAGGCCGGGCGGCAGCGGCAGGCCGCCGGTCAGCGACTGCATCTTGTCCTGCAGCATGGTTTCGAGCTTGCGGCGGGCGTCGGCGTGCGCGGCGACGATCAGGTCCTCGAGAATTTCCTTCTGGTCCGGCTTGAGCAGCGAATCATCGATGCGGGTGCGCCTGAGCTCGCCCTTGCCGGAAAGCGTCACGGCGAGGAGCCCGCCGCCGGCCGCGCCCTCGACCTCGATGCGGTCGAGCTCGGCCTGCATCGCCTCCATCTTCGATTTGAACTCGGCGGCCTGTTTCATCAGGCCGAGAAAATCAGCCATCGCGTGTCCTGTCTCTTTGGTTCGATACTATCGCTCGTCGTCGGCTAAATCGCCTTCGCTCTGCGGCGCATCCGGCGGCTCGTCCGCGGCGTCGGCCGGCGGGCGAACCTCGACGATCTCGGCGCCTGGAAAGCGCGCCAGCACCGCCTGCACCAGCGGATCGCCGCGCACGTCTTCCTTGAGCTCGGCCTTGCGCATCTCGGCCTGCGCGCGAAGGCTCGGCGCGCCGGCTTCCGCGGACACGACGACCATCCAGCGCCGGCCGGTCCAATCGAAGAGTTTCTTCGAGAGCTCGCCGACCAGCGTCTTCGGCGCGCTTTGTTCGAGGCCGATCTCGATCTGGCCGTCCTCGAAACGCACCAGCCGCACGTCGCGTTCGAGCGCACTCTTGATGGCGACATCGCGCTTCTCCGCAGCGAGCGCGATAAGGTCCTCGAAGCGCGTCAGCGCGCGCGCCGGCGCCGGCGCGGCCGCTTCGGCGTCGCGCGCGACCGCTGCGGGCGACGGCGCCGTCGCGGCCGCAGCGAGTGCGCCACGCGGCGTGCCGCGCGGCGGCTCCGGCCGCTCAACGGAACGCGGCGCCAACTCCGCGCGCTGCGGCGCAGCCGCCGACGGCGCCGCCGTGCCACCATCGCCGCGCGTGGCGTCGCCGAGCGAGCGGATCACTTCGTCGGGCGTCGGCAGGTCTGCCGCATAGGCGATGCGCACCAGGACCATCTCGGCAGCGGCGAGCGGCCGCCCGGCGGCCTCAACCTCGGCGATGCCCTTGAGCAGCATCTGCCAGCACCGCGCCAGCACGCGCATCGAGAGCTTCTTGGCGAACTCGCGGCCGCGGTTGCGCTCGGCTTCGGTCAGCGAGACGTCGTCGGCGACCGCCGGCACGACCTTCACCCGGGTGACGAAATGCGTGAACTCGGCAAGGTCGCCGAGCACCATGGCGGGATCGGCCCCGGTATCGTACTGGTCGCGCAATTCCTGCAGCGCGCGCGCCAAGTCGGCGCGCATCAGCGCCTCGAACAGGTCGATGACGCGGGTGCGGTCGGCAAGGCCGAGCATCTGCCGCACATCCTCGGCGCGCACCGGTCCTGCGGCGTGCGCGATCGCTTGGTCGAAGAGCGACAGCGAATCGCGCACCGAGCCGTCCGCGGCGCGCGCGATCAGAGCAAGCGCCTCGGGCTCGGCGCCGATCTCCTCCTTGGCGGCGATGCCTTGCAGATGCCGCACCAGCAGCGCCGCGTCCATGCGGCGCAGATCGAAGCGCTGGCAGCGCGACAGCACGGTGATCGGCACCTTGCGGATTTCGGTTGTCGCGAAAACGAACTTGGCGTGCGGCGGCGGCTCTTCGAGCGTCTTGAGGAGCGCATTGAAGGCGGCGCCCGAGAGCATGTGGACTTCGTCGAGGATATAGACCTTGAAGCGGGCGCTGACCGGCGCGTAGCGGATGGCGTCGTTGATCTGGCGCACGTCGTCGACGCCGTTGTGCGAGGCCGCGTCCATCTCGATCACGTCGAGATGGCGGCTCTCCATGATCGCCTGGCAGTGGATGCCGAGCGTCGGCATGGCGATGGTCGGGCCGGTGATGGAGCCGTCCGGCAGCTCGTAATTGAGCGCGCGGGCGAGGATGCGTGCCGTCGTGGTCTTGCCGACGCCGCGCACGCCGGTGAGGATCCAGGCCTGCGGGATGCGCCCGGCCTCGAACGCGTTCGAGACGGTGCGCACCATGGCGTCCTGGCCAATCAGGTCGTCGAAGGTCGCGGGCCGATATTTGCGCGCGAGCACGCGGTAGGATGCTGGCGGTGTCGTGGCGTCGTTCATGATTGAAGTGTAGCCCGGATCGAGCGTAGCGAAATCCGGGATAGCCTGCGGGCGACTTGGTCGTCCCCGCATTTCGCTACGGTCAACGCGGGCTACTTTTCCTTACCCAAGAGCGGGAGGCTGACGAGCGACCCGAACCGCGCTCGTTAGGGCTGCTTCCTTCCGGACCTGACCCGGTTGGCGAGTGGCTCGTCCACCGCCAACCTCCCAGGCTCTATATCGGCCGCGGGCGTAGCGAAAGCAAGCACGGACGGCGCCGGCTCGGGGCATGAAACCCTGGGCCGCAAGCTTGACCTGCGCGACCCGCGCGGCTTCAATCCGGGCAAGGAAAACGGCGACCAGGAGGCAACACCGATGACTTTCCGCATCGCCATCGTGCAGCCGATTTCGCACCGTCCGGGCGAGGATGAACGCAATATCGCCGACGCCGTGAGCGCGATCGAGCGCGCCGCCGGCGAGGGTGCGGCGTTTGTCTGTTTCCCCGAAACCTATCCGGGCCCGTGGCGCATGCCGGCGGCGTTCGATCCGACGGCCGCGATGGCTGAGGCGGCGGCCACCCACGGCATCCATGTCGTGTTCGGCACCATCGAGCCGCTCGACCGCAAGGCCGCGACCGCCCACAACCTCATCGTCATGGCCTATCCGGACGGCCGCGCGCCGGCGCGCTATCGGCGCACTCATCCGAACGGCCCCTGGATCTACACCGGCGGCCCGGCCTGGGAGTTCCAATACGTCGCCGGGAACGAGTTCCCGGTGTTCGATACCGCGCACGGCAAGGTCGGCCTCGCCATGTGCAGCGAAGTCTACATGCCGGAAGTGACGCGGGCGCTCGCACTTCGCGGTGCCGAATTGATCTTCATGCCGGCCGGCAAGGACAAGAACCGGCTGTGGGCGACGTGGCGGACGCTGATCTGGGCGCGCGCCATCGAGAATCTTGCGGTCGTGGTGACGACGCAGAACCTGTTCCATCACGGCGAGCGCGGCCTCGCCATGGTGGCCTCGCCCGAGGAGATTTTGTTCGAAAGCACCGCCGCCGGCATGAGCGTCGTCGAGGCGAGCCTCGAGCGCGTCCGATTCCTGCGCCGCACCCGCGACGAGGTCGGCTCGTCGGAAGGCTGCGCCACCAAGCAGGGACTGCTCGGCCCACAATGGCAGCGGCCCGAGCTTTACGACGCCGTCTATCCGCGACCGCTGCGCGAAGCGGCGGAGTGACCGGTGTCCGCATGAGCATGTCCCTCGTCGTTCCGTGGCCGGGCGAAAGTCGCAGCCCGCAATCCTCGGCACTCACGGTTCCCGTTTGACCGACGTGCCCGCCCGCCCCGATCTCGGCCCGCGACCGCAGCTCGGCTACGCCGCGAGCTGCATCGAGCGCGCCGCTGCCAGTCGCAACGATGAGGCCGTGCTTGCCGGGCTTGCCGCGAGCGCTGGCGCCGGCGTCTACGTCATCGGCGGCGAGCTCGTGGTGATGAAGCGCGGCGCGCAAAGCCAAGAAAAATTCGACCCGCTGTTCTCGCCCGAGGCGGCGCGCAGCCTCGGCAACGCGCGCGAGACCGTGTTCCTCGGTCTCAACGGCGAGGCGCCCCGCTTCGGGGTCGGCCTCGATCCGGCGGCGGTCGCCCCGCTCCAGGCGCGCGAGGATTTCAGGATCACCGACCTGCGCAGCATCGCGGTGCAAGGCCTGGTAGCCGCCGAGCATCTGCCGCCGCTCGCCGAAGCCAAGGCGCTGCTCGGCTGGCATGCGCGCCACCGCTTCTGCCCCAACTGTGGCGCGCCGACGCGGCTCGTCCAGGGCGGCTGGCGGCGCGACTGCCCGTCCTGCAAGGCAGAGCATTTCCCGCGCACCGATCCGGTCGCCATCATGCTGGTGATCGCCGGCGAGCGCTGCGTGCTCGGCCGCTCGCCGCGTTTTGCTTCCACCATGTGGTCGTGTCTCGCCGGCTTCGCCGAGCCGGGCGAAACCATCGAGGAAGTGGTGCGGCGCGAGGTGCTCGAGGAGGTCGGCATCGCCTGCGGCCGCGTCAAGTATTTCACCTCGCAGCCCTGGCCGTTCCCGTCCTCGCTGATGATCGGGTGCCACGCCGAGGCGCTGTCGGACCAGATCGTGATCGATCGCACCGAGATCGAGGATGCGCGCTGGTTCGATCGCGCGGAGCTGGCGCTGATGCTGGCGCAGCGCCATCCGCAGGGCCTGACCACGCCGCCGCCGGTCGCGATCGCCCACCACATCATCCGCAACTACGTCGAGGATGGCGCCGATGTCCTTCGCTGAGGGCGCCGCCCCGACCGCGGCTGCGGCCGCGCCGCGCATCCAGTGCACCGGCATCATCGTGCTCGACGAGGTGTTCCGCGTCGAAGAATTTCCGCAGCCCGACGGCAAGGTGCAGGCGACCGGCTTCTTCATCGTCAACGGCGGCTGCGCGGCGAACGCGGCGGTCGCCATCGCGCGCCTCGGTGGCCGCGCCGCGCTTGCCGGCCCGATGGGCGGCCCGCCCGGCGAGGATGCGAACGGCGACCTCGTGCTGCAGGCGCTGGTGCGCGAGCAGGTCGACTGCGCGTTCTGCGAGCGCGTCGGCGGCTTTGCCACCGCGCTCTCGGCCATCTTCATGAATGCGCGCGGCGACCGCACCATCGTGACCTACCGCGACGAGCGGCTCGCCGCGGTGACGCCGGCCGACCCGCAGCGCATCGTCGCCGCGGCCGACGCAGTGCTGGCCGACAACCGCTATCCGGCCTTCGTGCTGCCGATCTGCGAAGCGGCGCGACGGCGCAACCTGCCGGTCGTGCTCGACGGCGACCGGCCGACGACAGTGGACGATCCGCTGTTCGCCATCGCCACCCACATCATCTTTTCCTCCGAATGCCTGCGCGAGACGACCGGCATCAGAGGCCTGGAGGAGGGGCTGCGCCGCATCGCGGAAAAAACCGGCGCGTTCCTCGCCGTCAGCAACGGTCCCGAGGACATCGTTATCCTGGAGGGCGGCAAGCTTCGTTACCTGCCGGTATTCAAGATCGCCGCGGTCGATACGCTCGGCGCCGGCGATGCGCTGCACGGCGGCTTCACGCTCGCGCTTGCCGAAGGCCGCAGCGAGATCGAGGCCCTGCGCTTCGGCGCCGCCGTCGCCGGATTGAAGTGCAGCCGCGTCGGCGGCTCGGCCGGTGCGCCCAAGCGCGCCGAAGTCGAGGCCCTCATGGCCGGCCAGGGGTTTCCCGAACCCGTCATCGCGGGACACGGGCGCAGCCCGAATCCATAGCCTCGAAGGCCGGCTGCCAAGCATCCGAGCCGGGTTTCACCCGGGGCCCTCTGCCGGAATGACGGCGTGCTTGATTTAGAAGATTGTTCTATGTAGATAGTGCGCAGGCAAAGAGATTGGAATAATTTTGCTTAACATAGGCCGATGTGGCCTGAATCCTGCCAAGAGACACTTGCCATGGACGCCATCGACCGCAAGATCCTTGCCGTGCTGCAGGATAACGCGTCGCTCTCCGTCGCCGAGATCGGCAGCCGGGTCGGCCTGTCCTCGACGCCGTGCTGGAAGCGCATCCAGCGCCTGGAGGCCGACGGCGTCATCCAGAAGCGCGTGGCGCTGGTCGACCAGGACCGCATCGGGCTCGGCGTCACCATCTTCGTCTCGGTCGAGACCGGCGACCATTCGCAGGATTGGCTCGAAAAGTTCGCCAAATTCGTCGGCGCCATGCCGGAGGTGATGGAGTTCTATCGCATGGCCGGCGACGTCGATTACATGCTGCGCGTCGTGGTGCCGGATATCGCGGGCTATGACAGCTTCTACAAGCGCCTGATCGCCGCGGTGCCGCTCAAGAACGTCACCTCGCGCTTCGCCATGGAAAAGATCAAGTCGACGACGGCGTTGCCGATACCGTAGCGGGCGGAAGACCTCCGGATTACGACGCCGTCCGCGCCACCGAGCTCGCCTGGCGCGGCCGCATGTAAAACTGATCGCTCAACGTCATCGTGCCAGTGACGACGTAGCCGTATGTCGGATTGTAGGAGTACGACGCCTCGCCGAGGATCAGGTAGCTGTTCGCCACCGCAAGCCCGGAAGGGATGCTCACCACCTGGCCGACCGGGCGCGCCGTGCCGTTGAGCGTGTCGCTCCACACCACCGTCGCTTGGCCTTGCGCGTTGATCGAGAGTTCCGACACCACCGATTGCAGCTTGGACGTCGCGTAGGGCGCGATGATGTCTGACGACGCGTTGAGGATGTCCGACATGTCCGAGTTGGTGATGGAGGTGTACTGGCTGGCGACGTCGGCGAGCGCCCGCGCCGTCAAGGTGACCTTGCGGTGAGTGGCGACGCCCTGCGAAACCTCGACGCCGCCGAGGAACAGCGTCAGCAGCAGCGGCAGCAGCAGGGCGAATTCGACGGCCGCGAGACCGCAGCGTTCGGCGGCAAAGCGCGTCAGCGTGTCGGTCAGGCGACGGGTGAGGGCAGGCAGCTTGGCGGTCATGACGCGGCCCTTCAGGATGATGCGTAGGGTTCGTTCTTGAACACGGCGGTCGCGGCGATCAGGTCGGCGCCGCTGCTCAAGTTGCCCATGTTGAAGCCCATAAGGTTCACGTAGGCCGGAAACTGGTAGTACAGGCGCACCACGACGATGGAGCCCGGTCCGCCCGGGTTGTAGCCCATGCCCGAAGTGTTGAAGTTGCCGCTGGTGATCGGCAGCGAGAGATTGGCCTGCGCAAACGACGAATAGGTCTCGACGTCGACCGACAGCCCGCTTTGGCAATTGATGAGCGCCAACACCTTGCCGCAGACCTGGGTCTTGAACTGCGAGGCGCCCCAGCCTTGCGTCTGCGCTTGGCCGGTCATGATAAGGCGCCCGGCGGCGGCAGCCGCGGTTTCGAGCGTCTGGCCGGAAAAGAACACCAGCGCTGTTTGCATGATGCCGATGGTGAGCGCGATGAACGGCGCCGCGACGAGACCGAACTCGACGGTGGTCGTTGCGCCGCGCTGCCGGACAAATTCGCCTATCCGCAGCGACAGCGCCGACTTCAGGTGATCGAACATGAAACAACCCTCAACCGATGCACCTCGGCGCCGCAGCGCGGAGCATCAGGGTTGAGTATTATCGAAGAGCTATTGGCGATTTATTTCAGAGATTATCGAGAACGGCGGGGTCCGCAGCAAGGTCTTGTCAACCCTGCGCGGCCCCCGCGCATAGGCCTGGGGCGCAATCTCTAGCGCGCCCCGCCAGCGCCCGCGGTCATGGCCTGGCTGTTGCGGGCGCTGCTCTGCCCGAGCGTCTTGCCGAAGAAGTCGGTGTAGAGGCCGGTCTTGTCGTCGAAGTCGTCCTTGCCGGTGTCGCCCAGGGTCACCCGCGGCTCGCAGTCGGGCAGACAGCTGTAGGTCTGGCGCGAGATGCCGCGATAGACCACCACGGTCGCCTCGACCGGCCCCTTCACCTCGATCTGGTTTTCCATCAGCACGGCGCCGCCGCGGTCCATGACAATGACGTTGGTCGCGCCGTAGCTTTTGCCGGTAACGACCGCGAGGCCGCCGGGCTGAATCGACAGATCGGCAATCAGCGGATCGCCGATCACGACGGTGGTGGCGCGCTCGGGAAGCTTGAAGACCCTGGCCTGGTCGAGCCGCACGACGATCGGTTCGGCCGCGACCGCCCGCCCGGCGAGGCAGGCGAGGAAAACAGCCGCCGCGAGCCAAGCGAGCGGCCTGAGCGCCGCGAGGCGCCGCACACACAACACCGTCATCGATACTCTCCGAAACGCTACGCGGATTCGACAACCGAAAGGCACTGAAACTGACACGGATAATTGACGGCAAAATAGTGAATGAAGTGCAAATCGCGCGACGCGCGCCGCGCCGCCGGTGACGCTTGCTTAACGATGACGGCAACAATGCGGGACGCCCGGCGCCGTCACTTGGTGAACGGATGCACCAGCTGGGCGGGAAAGCTGGTCGGAAACTCGCGGTCGTCGATGCCGTAGCGGTCGGGCAATTCGCCCGCCGGCATGTAGAACGTCCCGAACAGGACATCGAGGATCGGGAACGTCGCAGCGAAATTCTTCTCGCCGCCGAGCGCCGCTTCGGTGTGGTGCCAGCGATGGAACACCGGGCTTGCCAGCACGTATCTGAACGGCCCGAGCGTCCAGTCGAGATTAGCGTGCACGAAGGCGGAATGCGCGATGGTGAAAGGCCCGATCACGATCAGCACATTGGGCGAAATGCCGGCGAGCAGCATGGCGACGTCGGCCGCGACGCTGCCGAGGAACAGATTGACCGGATGGAAGCGCGCCGCCGAAATCCATTCCAGCTCCTCGGACGAGTGATGCACGGCGTGGTATTTCCACATCCGCGCGCCATGGAAATAGCGGTGCGTCCAATACAGGATGAAGTCCTCGCCGATGAGAAAGAGCGCCATCTGTACAGGGAGCGGCAGCGCGGCGAGCGGCCCGTGGCCGTTGTCGTAGAAGGCGACCAGCCCGTCGGCCGTGGTGATGCCGAACAGGATCGCGGCCCCGACGATGAGCAGGCCGATGCGCAGGTAGCGCGTGATGACCGGGATGAAGAACCAATAGCACAGGTCGGTCACGAGATCGCGCTTGTGCCACCAGGCGCGCCCCGGATTGCAGGCCCAGAACCAGGTGAGGATGGTGAAGGCGGCGGCGAGCCCGATCGAGATCGGAACGTTCTTGGTGAGCGTCTGCGCGATGTTGACGAGCAACGAAAGCAATTCCTGGCTCAGGCCGTGAGCCGCACCTTGCGCGGCATCCGCCGCCGTGTTCTCAAGCATCTGTGAGCCCTGTCCGCGGTCCGACCGCATGCGCATCGCGCGCCCGTGTGATATCGGCGAAGCCCATTAATAGGCCGTGAACGATGCGTGCGACGATCGCGCGCCGCGATGTGCAGACGTGATCTTTGTTTGAAGCAAGTTTCGCATCGCGCAGTTACGCCAACGAAACAAATTTCCGCTAGATGAACTCTCGCGGCGACGGCCCGGTAGGAGCGCGTCGTTCCGGCATCGCGGCGTTCCTGCTCGGTATGATGCATAAAGGAGGAACGGCGTTTCGAGCGCCGGACCGGCAGCAATACGACGTTAACTACATCGCGGAACACCCGATACATCGGCGTTTTCTTCGATCGATTTAACCGCCTCGAAATTTCTCAAAGTTAGGGTGCGGTACGATCCAAATGGTCCCAACAAGGGGCCGTTGGGTCACGCTCAGACAGCCACGTGTGGACCTAAGGAGCCATCAGATGAAGAATCTTATTTCGCGTTTCGTGAAGAACGAATCTGGCGCCACCGCCATTGAATACGGCCTCATCGCCGCCGGCATCTCGGTTGCGATCATCGCCGTTGTTCAGGGACTCGGCACCAAGCTGAACACCACGTTCACCAGCGTTTCGACCGCCCTCAAGTAAGCGCGGCTTTTGCTCTGCTACGAGAGGGCTCCGGTCGTTCACCGGAGCCTTTTCTCGTTCGGCCGCCTGGCGCGGCGCTCGCTAACGCCGCAACGACATCGATCGTGCCACCATGCTGATTGAAGCGATCAGGTTGACGCTGTTCCCCGCCATGATGGCGTTCGCCGCGTCGAGCGATCTTCTCACCATGACGATCGCCAACAGGGTGTCGCTGATCCTCATCGGCGGCTTCGTCATGCTCGCCGTCCTCACCGGGATGAGCGGCGCCGAAATGCTGTCGCATGGCGGCGCGGCCGCGGCCGTGCTGGTCATCGGCTTCGGCATGTTCGTCTGCGGCTGGATCGGCGGCGGCGACGCCAAGCTCGCGGCCGCGACCGTGCTTTGGCTCGGCTTCGGCCATCTCGCCGACTATTTGATCTATGCCTCGCTCCTCGGCGGCGCGCTGACGCTGCTGCTGATCCAGTTCCGCGCCATGCCAATGCCGCGGGCGCTGTTGGGCCGCGAATGGGCCGAGCGACTGCACAGCCGCGACGGCGGCGTGCCCTACGGTATCGCGCTCGCGGCGGCGGCCCTCGTGGTCTATCCGCACACCGAGTGGATGGCGGCGCTCGCCTCCTAGGCCCCCGGGCGCGCCCGGCCGCCGCCATCGGCGGCGAACTAACGCAACATTAACGCGATTTGGATACGCCTCATTAACCATGCTTTGACGTTTAGCTGGTGAAATCCAGCTCGACACGGCGCTCAGCGCCGCAGCGTCATTTGGAAAGTGAAGCGTAATGAAAGCCGCGCGCCTCGTGGTACTCGGTGTCGCCCTCGCCGCCGGTGGCATGGCGGCATATTTTGCCGCCGGCCAACGCCCATCGGAACCGCCCAAGCCGGTGGTGCAACTCGAGACCGTCGATATCCTGGTCGCCAAGACCGATCTGGGCCGCGGCCAGGTGATCGGGCAGAAGGACGTCGACTGGCAGATCTGGCCGGCCGCCGCGGCGAACGCGAGCTTCATCAGGAAAACGAGCCGGCCCAACGCCATCGACCAGTTCGTCGGCGCCATCGTGCGCATTCCGGTGGCGGCCGGCGAGCCTATTCGCGATCCCGCCGTGGTGTTCGCCAAGGCCGGCGGCTTCCTGGCCGCGGTCCTGCCGCAGGGCATGCGCGCGGTGTCGCTCGCAATATCCGCGGAGAGCGGGGCCGGCGGCTTCATCCTGCCGGAGGATCACGTCGACATGGTCCTGACGCGCCGCGACCGGACGGCGGAACGGGCAACCGGCATCGAGAAATACGTCACCGAAACGATCCTGAGAAACGTGCGGGTGCTCGCGGTGGATCAGGCGGTCGAGGAAAAGGGCGGCCAGAAAGTGGTGGTCGGCAAGACCGCGACGGTTGAGTTGACGCTGCAGCAGGCCGAGGCGCTCGAACTGGCGCGCCAGATCGGCACGATCGCGCTGGCGTTGCGCAGCCTCGTCGATTCGAAGTCGACGACCCCCGAAGGGGCCGCCGACGAGGGCAACGACAGCAAGGGCGCCGTCAACACGGTGCGCTACGGCGTGAGCACATTGGGCGCGTCGCACTGATGGCACGGAGGAAGTTCACCATGGCAACAAGCACATCGATCCGCGCCGCCGTTCTGGCCGGCCTGGTCGTCGCGTCATGGCTGGTGCCGCGGGTGAGCTCGCTCGCCGGCGACGTTGTGGCCACCGAGCCGCCGACGCAGACGATCCGGGTCGCGGCGAGCGACGTCGGATCGCATGCGGTGGCGCTCGGGGTGAGCAAATCGGTCGTCATCGATCTGCCGCGCGACATCAAGGACGTGCTGGTCGCCGATCCCAAGATCGCCAACGCCGTGGTGCGCTCGGCGCGCCGCGCCTACGTCATCGGCATCTCGGTCGGCCAGACCAACGTGTTCTTCTTCGACGCCGACGGCAAGCAGATGGCCGGCTTCGACATCGCGGTGACGCGCAGCCTCAACGGCATCCGCGCCGCGATCAGGCAGGTCCTGCCCGATGCCGACATCACCGTCGAAGGCATCGGCGAGGGCGTCATCCTGGCCGGCACCGCGCAGAGCCAGGCCGAGGCGCAACAGGCCTTCGACATCGCCACGCGGCTGCTCAATTCCGGCTCCGCCGAGGCGGTCGCCGCCGGCAACAAGGTCGTCAACGCCATCGTGGTGCGCGGCCGCGACCAGGTCCTGCTCAAGGTGACGGTCGCGGAAGTCGAGCGCGACGTCATCAAGCAGCTCGGCATCAACCTGTCCGGCAGCATCGGCTACGGCCAGGCCGTCCTCAATTTCAACAACAACAATCCGTTCTCGGCCTACGGCCAGCCGCTGACCAATTCGAACGTCACCGGCGGCTACAAGGCGATCAACGCATCGCTGCTGGCGATGGAGCGGGCGGGCGTGCTGCATACGCTCGCCGAGCCGAGCCTCACCGCGATTTCCGGCGAGACCGCGACGTTCCTGGCCGGCGGCGAATTTCCGATACCGTCGGGGCTCGCTTGCGACACCACCAAGTCGCCGCCGATCTGCCAGCCTTCGATCGACTTCAAGAAGTTCGGCGTCAGCCTCAACTTCACGCCGGTCGTGCTCGGCGAGGGCCGCATCAGCCTCAAGGTGATGACCGAGGTGTCGGATCTGTCGACCGACAACTCGCTCACAATCGCGGTGCCCGGCTCGACCCAGCTGCTGTCGGTGCCCTCGATCAAGACCCGGCGCGCCGACACCACCGTCGAAATCCCGTCCGGCGGCGCGCTGGCGATGGCCGGCATGATCCAGCAGCAGACCAAGCAGCAGATCAACGGCACGCCCGGCCTGATGGAGCTGCCGGTGCTCGGCACGCTGTTCAAGAGCCGCGACTACATCAATTCGCAGACCGAGCTGATGGTCCTGGTGACGCCCTACATCGTGCATGCGGTGGCGCAGAAGGACCTGTCGCGGCCCGACGACGGCTTTGCCGACCCCGGCGATCCCGCTTCGATCCTGCTCGGCCGCTTGAACCGCATCTACGGCGTCGGCGGCCATCTCGATCCGCCCGACAACTACCACGGCAAATACGGCTTCATCCTCGATTGAAATGGCCGCATCAGGAGACGAGCGATGCAGACAGTGCGCACATTGATCGCCGGCCGGCGCTCCGCGGCGGGGCACCTCACGCGGGCCGCCGTCGTCGTCGGGGCCGCCCTTCTCGTCTGCGGCTGCAATACCGACAAGGAGATCGCGGGCGTGCCGAGCGCTCTGGTCGACTACCGCCAGCGCCATCCGATCACCATCACGGAAGGCGAGCGCACCTTCGAACTTTTCATCGGTTCAAGCCGCGGCACGCTGAACCCCATGCAGCGCGCCGAATTGCTTGCCTTCGCGCAATCCTGGCGGCGCGAAGCGACCGGCGGCGTCATCGTCGAACTGCCGACCGGCTCGGGCAACGAGCGCGCGTCGGCCGAGGCGCTCCATGAGATCACGTCGACCCTGACCGCGACCGGCGTGCCGGCCCACGGCATCGCCGTGCAGAACTATCGCGCCGCCGAGCGCAACCTGGCGGCGGTCCGCATCACCTATCCGAAGGTCGTCGCCCAGGCCGGCCCGTGCGGGCTTTGGCCCGAGGATATCGGCCCGAGCATGAACCGCGATTATTTTGAAAATCAGCCGTACTGGAACCTCGGCTGCGCCCACCAGCGCGACCTCGCCGCCATGGTCGACAACCCGGCCGATCTCGTGCAGCCGCGCGGCGAGACGCCGGCCTATGCGATGCGGCGCACCACGGTCATGGAAAAATACCGTATCGGCGCCAGCCCTGCGACGACCTACCCGACCGCCGGTACGGGCAAGATCAGCAACATCAGCCAATGATGTCGGGACATGATGAGACAAGCTAACCAAGCAATCCAGGACGACAGCGCCGCCGCCGAGCTGGTCGGCCGCGACGAGCATATCGCGCCGGCGCCGCGCGTCTCGGTGCAGGCGTTCTGCGAGACGGTCGAGACCGCCGCCGCGATCCAGGCGGCCGGCGAGGACCGGCGCATGGCCAAGGCGCATCTGCGCATCCAGATGGGCGGCCTGACCGCGGCGATCGAAGCCTACCAGAGCTCGCCGACGCCGAACGTCATCATGCTGGAATCGGCGGGCCGCGGCGACGACATCCTCGTCGGCCTCGATCAGCTCGCCAACTACTGCGACGCCGGCACGCGGGTCGTCGTCATCGGGTCCACCAACGACGTCAGGCACTATCGCGAGCTGGTGCGGCGCGGGGTGAGCGACTATCTGATCTCGCCGATCGGCACGCTGCAGGTCGTGCGCTCGGTGTGCGGGCTGTTCTCGGCGCCGGACGCCAAGCCGGTCGGCCGCATCGTCGCCGTGGTCGGCGCCAAGGGCGGCGTCGGCGCCTCGACCGTGGCGCACAACATCGCCTTCTCCATGGCGCGCGACCTCGTGCTCGATTCGGTGGTGACCGATCTCGACCTCGCCTTCGGCACCGCCGGGCTCGATTTCAACCAGGACCCGCCGCAAGGCATCGCCGAAGCGGTGTTCTCGCCCGACCGCGTCGACACCGCCTTCGTCGACCGGCTGCTGTCGAAGTGCACCGATCACCTCAGCTTGCTGGCGGCGCCGGCGACGCTGGATCGGGTCTACGACTTCAGCGCCGAGGCGTTCGAGTCGATCTTCGATTCGCTGCGCGCGACCGTGCCGTGCGTCGTGCTCGACGTGCCGCACCAGTGGACCGGGTGGACCAAGCAGACGCTGGTCGGCGCCGACGACGTCCTGATCGTCGCCGCGCCCGATCTCGCCAACCTGCGCAACACCAAGAATCTCTACGACTTCCTCAAGGCGGCGCGGCCCAACGACCAGCGTCCGCTGTACTGCCTCAACCAGGTCGGCGTGCCGAAGCGGCCCGAGATCAAGGCCGCCGACTTCGCCAAGGCGCTCGAGGACGAGCCGACGGCGATCATTCCGTTCGAGCCGCAGCTATTCGGCGCGGCGGCCAACAACGGACAGATGATCGCCGAGATTTCCGCCAGTCACCGCACCGCCGAGATGTTCCGGCAGCTGGCGCAGCGATTGACCGGGCGCGTCGAGACCAAGAAGCAGCGCTCCGGCCTGTTCCCGCTACTCGACAAGCTGCTGAAACGGCAAGGCTAGCAAAGTGTAACAAGCGTTGGAGTTGCGTTCGTGTTTGGCAAGCGTCCCAATGAGACTTCCGTCGCGACCGAGCCGCGGCAGCAGGCGCCGCAGGCGCCCGCACCGGCGCCCGCCGTCGCGTCCTCCACCGTGGTGGCGCAGTCCGAAGCCGGGCGCACGCCGTTCCCGTCGGCGGGTCTCGGCGCGCCGCTGATCGGCGCGCCGACGCCGAAGCCGGGCGGCGGCGCCAAGAGCCCGCCGGCGCCGCAGATCCCGTCCGCGATCGATGCGCGGCGCTCGGAATCCTACTACGAGGTCAAGGGCACCATCTTCGGCGCGCTGATCGAGGCGATCGACCTCGCGCAGCTTGCCAAGCTCGACGCCGATTCGGCGCGCGAGGAAATCCGCGACATCGTCAACGAGATCATCGCGATCAAGAACATCGTGATGTCGATCTCCGAGCAGGAGGACCTGCTCGACGACATCTGCAACGACGTGCTCGGCTACGGCCCGCTCGAGCCGCTGCTCGCCCGCGACGAGATCGCCGACATCATGGTCAACGGCTCCGGCACGGTCTACATCGAAGTCGGCGGCAAGATCCAGAAGACCGCCATCCGCTTCCGCGACAACCAGCAGCTTCTCAATATCTGCCAGCGCATCGTCAGCCAGGTCGGCCGCCGCGTCGACGAATCCTCGCCGATCTGCGACGCGCGCCTGCCGGACGGCTCGCGCGTCAACGCCATCGTGCCGCCGCTCGCGATCGACGGCCCGGCGCTCACCATCCGCAAGTTCAGGAAGGACAAGCTCACCCTCGAGCAACTCGTCAAGTACGGCTCGATCACGCCCGAAGGCGCGGAAATCCTCAAGGTGATCGGCCGCTGCCGCGTCAACACGCTCATCTCCGGCGGCACCGGCTCGGGCAAGACCACGCTGCTCAACTGCCTGACCCGCTACATCGACGACGACGAGCGCATCGTCACCTGCGAGGACGCCGCCGAACTGCAATTGCAGCAGCCGCACGTGGTACGGCTCGAAACCCGGCCGCCGAACCTTGAAGGCGAGGGCCAGGTCACCATGCGCGACCTGGTGCGCAACTGCCTGCGCATGCGGCCCGAGCGCATCATCGTCGGCGAGGTGCGCGGCCACGAAGCCTTCGACCTGCTGCAGGCGATGAACACCGGCCATGACGGCTCGATGGGCACGCTGCATGCCAACATGCCGCGCGAGGCGCTGTCGCGTCTCGAATCCATGATCACCATGGGCGGCTATGCGCTGCCTTCGCGCACCATCCGCGAGATGATCTGCGCCTCGATCGACGTCGTCATCCAGGCGGCGCGACTGCGCGACGGTTCGCGCCGCATCACCCACATCACCGAGGTGATGGGGCTCGAAGGCGACGTCATCATCACGCAGGATCTCTTCGTCTACGAGCTGATCGGCGAGGACGCCAACGGCAACATCATCGGCCAGCACAAGTCGACCGGCATCGGCCGCCCCAAGTTTTGGGAGCGCGCGCGCTATTACGGCGAGGAGAAGCGGCTCGCGGCCGCGCTCGACGCCGCGGAGATCGCAACCGAACCGGTGAGCAGGGCGTGATCCGGCAACGCCAGAGCCGGTTTTCCGAACCGGTCATGCTCGAACGCAAACCATAGCGCCGATCGATCGGGCGCGCTCCAGGGCGGGACAGCCATGCAGGTTTACGGCCTATTCTTCATGGCGGCGATCGCGATCGGCGGCGTCGCATGGGTCTTCCTCTATCCGATCCTGTCGGGCGAGCGCAAAGCGGAGCGCCGCATGGCGAGCGTCGCGCGCTCCGAGCCGATGGCGCGCCCGACGCGCATGGCACAGAAGCCGCGGCGCGAGCAGATCGAAGGCACGCTCAAGGATCTCGAAGAGCGGCAGAAAAAAGCCAAGCGCGTGCCGCTTTCGATCCGTCTCACCCGGGCCGGGCTCAACTGGTCGAAACGCCGCTTCATGTTGACGGCGGCCACGATGGGCCTGCTCGCCTTCGGCCTCGCCGTGGTGACGGGCATGGGACTGCTGCCGGGATTGGGGCTCGGCTTCGCCGCCGGCTGCGGCCTGCCGTTGTGGGTGTTGAAGTTCCTCAAGAAACGCCGGGAAAATCGCTTCCTCATGAACTTTCCCGACGCCGTCGACGTGATCGTGCGCGGCATCAAGGCCGGCCTGCCGCTGCTCGACAGCCTCAAGCTCATCGCGGTCGATGCCGTCGAGCCGGTGCGCAGCGAATTCCGCGGCATCATCGAGACCCAGACCGTCGGCATCCCGCTCGGCGAAGCCTGCCTGAAGCTCTACGAACGCATGCCGGTGCCGGAAGCGAACTTCTTCGGCATCGTCGTCTCCATCCAGCAGCGCGCCGGTGGCAACCTGTCTGAAGCGCTCGGCAACCTGTCGCGCGTGCTGCGCGACCGCAAGAAGATGAAGATGAAGATCCAGGCGATGTCGATGGAGGCGAAAGCCTCGGCGTCGATCATCGGCGCGCTGCCGATCGCGGTGATGTCGCTCGTCTGGCTGACCAGCCCGAGCTACATCGAGCTGTTGTGGACCGAACCGCTGGGCCGCGTGATGCTGGCCTGCTGCGGGGTGTGGATGACGGTCGGCGTGTTCGTCATGCGCAAGATGATCAACTTCGATTTCTGAGGCGTACCGTGTACGATTTTCTCATCTTCCAGCTGCTCGATCCGCGCTTTCTGACCATGGTGCTTGCCGCCGTCGCGGCCGGCGCGACGGTCATCACGCTGGCGATGCCGTTCGTGGCGACCGATCCGCTGGACAAGCGCATGAAGGCGGTCGCGCTCGAGCGCGAAAAGATCCGCCAGCGCGAGCGCGAACGCCTGGCGCTGGGCAGCCGCGCCTCGCTGCGGCCATCGCCGAAAATATACATGAAGCGGGTGGTCGACAATTTCAACCTGAGCAAATGGGTCGGCCAGGATGCAGCGCGCGCCATGCTCGTGCAAGCGGGCTTTCGCGGTCAGGCGCCTTACGTCACCTATCTGTTCTTCCGCCTCACTATGCCGGTCCTCATGCTGACGGCGACGCTGTTCTATATCTTCATCGTGATCGATCTCGACTACCCGCCGATGGTCAAGATCGGGATCTCGATCGGCGCCGCCTATTTCGGCATGTATAGCCCGAACCTGTTCCTCAAGAACAAGATCCAGCGGCGGCAGCTTTCGATCAAGCGGGCGTTTCCCGACGCGCTCGACCTGCTGCTGATCTGCGTCGAATCCGGCATGTCGATCGAGATGGCGTTCCGCAGGGTGAGCGACGAGATCGGAACGCAGTCGATCGCGCTCGCCGAGGAATTCACGCTGACAACGGCGGAACTGTCCTACCTGCAGGATCGCCGCACCGCCTATGAGAACCTCGCCAAGCGCACCGGCCTCGAAGGGGTGCGGGCGGTGTGTCTCGCGCTGCAGCAGGCGGAACGCTACGGCACCCCGCTCGGCACCACGCTGCGGGTGCTGTCGCAGGAAAATCGCGACATGCGCATGTCGGAAGCCGAGAAGAAGGCCGCCGGCCTGCCGCCGAAGCTCACCGTGCCGATGATCGTGTTCTTCCTGCCGGTGCTGTTCGTCGTCATTCTCGGCCCGGCCGCCATCCGCGTGATGTCGCTGCAATAATCCGTTTTCACCTCGCCATCGCCGCGCCAAGCGGGGCGGGCAGGGCAGTGACGGCGATGGGCGAGGAGCCATCCTCAGCCGAGGGCGGTATAGAAATTTCTAGCCGCTCGGCAAGGCCGCGCTGCGTTTAGGCTTCGGCGCATCGGCCCGCTGCGCCAGCATCTGGCGCAGATAGGCGACATTGGCGGCGGCCTGGTCGGGCGACATGTCGGCGCGCGCGACTTCCTCGGCCTCGGCGAAGCGGCCTTGCAGGCCGAGAACGAGCGCAAGATTCTGCCGCACGCGCGGATCGACCGGATGCCCCGTTGAGGCGCGCCGCAGCGTGGTCTCGGCGTTGGGCAGGTCCTTGGCCAGCGCGTAGGACAGCCCGAGATTGGAGAGCACCGAGGGCTCGTCCGGGACGATCTTGAGGGCCGTGAGGTAATAGCGTTGCGCTTCGCCATGGCGGCCCATCTGGTCGAGGGCTGCGCCTTGCGCCGAGAGGATGTGCCAGTCGGGCTGGTCGGGCGAGTGGGCGCGGCCGAGCACCTCGAAGGCCTGCTCGTAATCGCCGGCTTCCGCCAGCGCGCGACCGTATTCGCCGATCACGATCTTGTTGCGCGGGTTCTGGATCGAGGCGCGCTCCAGCACGGCGACCGCCTGGGCGCGCTGTGCGGTGGCGCGCAGCGCCTGCGCGTAGCGCAGCGCCACGTCGACGTTGTTCGGATCGGCGTGATATTGCTTGCCGTAGGTTTCGATATCGCGCTGCCAGTCGGCGGCCGAGCGATCGGACAGCGCCAGCGGCGGCGCCCCGGTCACTGGCGTCGATTGCATGGTCTGGCAGCCGGCGGTCGCCGCGGCGATGGCCGCCACTAGCGCGGCCGAAGCCAGCAGACGTGCAGAGCGGGACCGGGTCGTACGCATCGCGATCGCTGCCAGGGCGCCCGCGAGGGCGCAGGGCGCACCCATGCCGCAGGGTCGACCAAGCAATAGATCGTTAACCCTAACGGGCGGTTAACGGGTGCTCTCCCATCAGCCCGGAAAAGCCCGTCAATCGTAGACGGTATCGAGATAATGGTCGGAATCGACCACCGCCTCGATCACGGTCGGCCCACAGGCGGCGAGCGCCGCCGCGACGGCGGTCTCCAGCGCCGCGGCGCTGCGCACGCCGTGCGCCGGCACTCCGAAATAGTGGGCCGGCGGCTCGCGATACTCCTCCTCCTGGAGTTCGGTGCCGTAGAGCGGAAACTGGCGGCGGATCTGCTTCACCTTGATGAGCGCCAGCCACCTGTCGTCGAGCACGACGATGGGCAGCGTGAGGCCGAGGCGCTTCGCGGTCGCGACCTCGCCGCAGGTCATCTGGAAGCAGCCGTCGCCGATCAGGCAAACGACCGGCCGGTCGGGCCGCGCCAGCTTGGCGGCGATGGCGGCGGGCAGGCCGAAGCCCATGGACGACCAGCCGTTGGTGATCAGGAAAGTCTTTGGCGCATGCGCCGTCCATTGGCTGGCGATCTGGTGGGTGTGGGCGCCGACGTCAAAGGCGAGCACGCCGTCGCGCGGCAGCGCGCGGCGCACGGCGTCGATCGCGGCATGGGCGGTGAAGGCGGCGCTTTCCGGCCGCAGCGCGGCCGCAAAGGCGCGGCGGTGCGCCGCGATCTCCTCCGGCGTCCACGTATTTGTCGCGCCGCGCCGCGCGGAGAGGCGCGCCAGCGAGGCATCAAGATCGCCCACGACCTGATGCACGAGCTTGACCGACGGCGCGATATCGGCCGGCTCGATGTCGATCTGCAGCAGCGGGACATCGCCGATCCAGGCTTCGTATTCGACCTCGACGGTATCGTAGCCGAGGCCGACGATGAGATCGGCCGAGCGAAGCAGGCGGCGCTGCACCTGCCGGCAGGCGCGCTCGATGCAGCCGAGCGAGAGCGGATGGTCTTCCTCGATCATGCCCTTCGCCATGGTCGTGGTGGCGAATGGCATGCCGAAATGCTCGATCAGGCGAGGAAGCCGCGCCGGATCGGCAAGCCGCATGGCGGACGAGCCGATGATCGCGATCGGCCGCCGCGCGGCGGCGATCAGTTCGCCGGCGCGTTCGATCGCCTGCTCGGCGGCGGCCGCCAGCCTTGCCGCCGGTGCGAGCTCTGGGATGGGCTCGTTCGCCGCCGCGAGCGCGACATCCTCCGGCAGATCGAGATGCACCGGACCCTGCGGCTCGCTCAGCGCCAGGCGGATCGCCGCCGCCAGCGTCGCGCCGATCTCGCCCTTGCGCAGCGGCAGGGTCGCCTTGGTGATCGGCTTGAACAGCGCGTGATGATCGATCCACATCTGGATGCGGCGGCCGAGCTGATCGGTGTTGAGATTGCAGGTGATGGCGATGAGCGGCGAGCGGTCGAGCCAGGCGTCGCCGATCCCGGTCGCGAGATTTGTCGCGCCCGGCCCGAGCGTGGCAATGCAAAGCCCCGGCGTGGCGGTGAGCCGCCCGGTCACATCGGCGGCAAAGCCCGCGGAGCCCTCGTGCGCCGTCAGCACGAAGTCGACGCCGCCCCTGCGCATCGCCTCCATCAGCGGCAGCACGTTGCCGCTCGGAATGCCGAAGCCGCGCGAAATGCCGGCGGCCTTGAGCGTGGCGACGATCAGATCGGCGTTGTTCATGAGCGCGCGGGTTCCTCGCGGGGCGGCCGTTATGGCATACTTCCGAGCGATCCAGAAAGTTGTTACGGTCCGCGCGCGCCGATCCGAGGAATTCCACCGCAATGGATGCCAAGCCGATTTCGCGCCGTCCGGTATCAAGGCGACGGACGCCCGAACGTCCTCTCGATCGGGATTTCATCGACGATCTCGTCGCCGCCAACCGCACGCTGGCGCGCCTCAACGTGCTCGATGCCTTCGGCCATGTCAGCGTGCGCGATCCGCGCAACCCGCACCGCTACCTCATCTCGCGCTCGATCGCGCCCGAGTCGGTTACCGCGGGCGACATCCTGCTGCTCGATCTCGACAGTGAGACGGTCGATCCCAGGGACGAGGGCAAGCCGCTTTACCGCGAACGCTTCATTCACGGCGAAATCTACAAGGCGCGGCTCGACGTGAATGCGGTGGTACACAGCCACTCGCCGACGGTGGTGCCGTTTACGGTGACGCGCGCGAAGCTGCGCCCGCTGCTGCACAATGCCGGCTTCCTCGGTCTCGGCGTGCCGCTGTTCGAGATCCGCAAAGTCGCCGGCGACGGTACCGATCTGATGATCCTGACGCCGGACCTCGGCAGGGACCTGGCGAAAAAGCTCGGCAACGACGCCGCGGTCGTGCTGATGCGCGGTCACGGCGATTCCGTGGTCGCCCCGTCGCTGCCCAACGCCGTATTCCGTGCCTATTACACCGAGATCAACGCGCGCCAGCAGCTCCAGGCCATCACCATCGGCGGCCCGATCAATTTCATGACCAAAGCCGAATCGCTCACCAGCAACGACGCCATGCTGCGCGCCTCGGCGCGGCCCTGGGCGCTGTGGCGGCGCAACGCGCTGGCGAAGTGACATCTTTTCTTGTCAGCCCCGCGTCGCGGCGGCTGATGAGGTTGCCCGAATCCAGCCATCGCTCGGTCATGCCCGCGTCGCGGTTCGGCGGCATGGCTGCGGGCGAGGAAAACGCCGATGCGAAACTGGTCCGATGCGCGCCATTTTCAGATCCTGGCGCTGTCGTCTCTGCTCGCCGTCAATCTTGTCTGGTTCGATTTCGGCGCTAAGCCCGCCTACTGCGCGCTGGGGATCGCAAGCGCGCTCGCGACCCAGATCGCCTGCTCGCGCTGGTGGCGCCTGCCGAACATCGACTTGCGCTCGCCGCTCATCACCGGGTTGTCGCTGAGCCTGCTGCTACGGGCCGATGAGCCGTGGCTGCAGGCGCTTGCCGGCGTCATCGCCATCGCTTCCAAGTTTGTGCTGCGCATCGATGGCAAGCACATCTGGAATCCCGCTGGCTTCGCGATCGTGGTGCTGCTGGCGACGTCGAAGGGCGTCTGGATCTCGCCGGGGCAGTGGGGCACCAGCATCTGGCTTGCCGCGCTGCTCGCGTTCCTGGCGATCCTGGTGCTGCGCGCGGCGCAGCGCTCGGACATCGCGCTGTTCTTCCTCGGAAGCCACGCCGCGCTGCTCCTGGCGCGCGCCCACTGGCTCGGCGATCCGCTGGCGATCCCGCTGCACCAGCTGCAGAGCGGGTCGCTCTTGATCTTCACCTTCTTCATGATCTCCGATCCGCGCACGACGCCGGATTCGCGCCTCGGCCGCCTGCTGTTCGCCGTGGCGGTGGCGCTGTTCGCCCACTACCTGGCGTTTTTCATGCAGATGCGGCCGGCGCTCTACGTGGCGTTGATCGTGCTCTCGCCCGCCACCTTTTTGCTCGACCGGATTTTCCCGGCAACGCCATTCCGGTGGACGCCCACCCCAGCCCCTCAAGGAGCATTGCGATGACGCCAACCGTCCGCTCTCGATTGCAAACGAGCGTCGCCCTTGCCGCCGTGCTCGCCCAGCTGGCCGCATCCGCCGGCCCGGCGAGCGCGTTCTGCGGCTTCTACGTCGCCAAGGCCGACGCCAAGATGTTCAACAAATCCTCCAGGGTCGTCCTCACCCGCGACGGCCAGCAGACCGCCATCACCATGGCGAGCGATTACGAGGGCGAGCCCAACGAGTTCGCCCTCGTGGTCCCGGTGCCGACCTTCATCGAGAAAGGCCAGATCAGCGTCGTCGAAACCAAGACGGTCGATCATCTCGATGCCTACACGGCGCCGCGGCTGGTCGAATATTTCGACCGCGATCCCTGCGCGCCGGTGCCTCGCGTCGCCGCGATGGCGCATTCGGCGCAAACGGTGTTGCCGGCGCCGCTGCCCTCGCGCGCCTACAAGGGCGTCACGGTCGAGGCGCGCTACGATGTCGCCGAATACGACGTTTCGATCCTCTCGGCCGAGGAAAGCGATGGCCTGATCGCCTGGCTGACCGACAACGGCTACAGGATTCCGCAAGGCGCCGAGCCGGTGATCGGCAGCTACATCAGGCAGAAGATGCATTTCTTCGTCGCCAAGGTGAACCTCAAGCGCATGAAGGAGCTGGGGCGCGCCTATCTGCGGCCGCTGCAGGTGCGCTACGAGACCGCGAAGTTCATGCTGCCGCTGCGGCTCGGCACCGTGAATGCGAACGGGCCGCAGGACCTGATCGTCTACGCGCTGAGCAAACGCGGACGCATCGAGGCGTCCAATTACCGCACCATCAAGGTGCCGTCGAACTTCGACGTGCCGCTGTTCGTCAAGGACGACTTTGCCAATTTCTACAAGGCGACCTTCGACCGCGCGGTGGCGCGCGAGAACATGCACGGCGTGTTCGTCGAATACGGCTGGGACATGGGCTGGTGCGACCCGTGCGCCGCCGAGCCGATGTCGAAGGACGAGTTGGCGGAGCTTGGGGCGCCCTGGAACGGCACTCCCGACGGTACCGCCAACCGATTTCCCCAAAGGGGCGGCAACGCCTACGTGACGCGCCTGCATGTGCGCTATGACGCCAGTTCGTTTCCCGAAGACATCAGCTTCATCGAAACCAGCGACCGCGAGAATTTCCAGGGCCGCTACATCCTGCAGCATCCGTTCACCGGCGATATGAGCTGCCCGGCCGGCGAGGAGTATCGCGCCGCGCTGCCGGGCCGGTTCAGAAGCGAAGCGGAGAAGCTCGCCGAAGTCACCGGCTGGCCGCAAAACGACATCGAGGCGCGCATGGCGACGACGGGCCAGCCGTTGACGGTAAAGAAAGAGTAGGCCGCGTTACCCGCCTGCGCCCCGCTTCGCGGCAGCGGAAGATTCTATACCGACGCGTGGGCGACGCCGTGTTTCGCCTTGAGCGCATCGGCGGCGGCTTCATAAAAGCTCGCGCCCTCCGGCAGCACGATCGCGGCCGAGCGCGCGGCGTGGGTCGCCGGATCGATGCCGTCCGGAGCCCGGCCCTGCGCCACCGTCAGCGCCGCCTTGCGCAGGCGCTGCCGCGCCATGATCACGCCGTTGTCGGTCGAGACCAGGTTCTCCTTGGTGCGGTCCTGGATCGGGCCGGTGCTTTCCTGGATCGCGGCGTCCTGCATGGCGATGCCTTTGACGCCCGAATAGGATTTGTGGTGCTGCTGCGCCACGCGGTCGATCATGTAATCGTTGTCCTTGTTGACGACCGGGCGGAACGAGCCGGGAATGAGCTTGACGTGGATGCCGCCGCCGTTGCGCATGGTTTCGAGCTCGTGCGCGGTGAGCGGTCGCGCCGGATGGTGCGTGAAGCACCATGACATGCAGTTCTCGTCGTCGATCGGCACGAAAGCGTGGCCGTTGAGCGCGTTGTCGCCGTAGGGCGGGATCATGGTGTGGAACGGCATGATCCATTGCGTGATGCGCCAGTAGAGGTTGCCCGGCGTCGCCGGCCGCCGCACGCCGATCACCATGCCGCCCTCGCTCTCGATCACCTCGAAGCGCGCGTCGGTCTCGCGCGTGAACTCGGCGCCCTGGCCGACATGGAGCGGATCGCTGCGCAAATCGTGCCGGTGCAGGAACGAGACGTGCACCGAATCGATGCCGCCCTCGAGCGCCTGCAGCCAGTTGCATTCCTGCGTGCGCTTACTGACGAAGCGCTGCGCGGGCGACACCGTCGCCCATTCGAAATTCGGGGGAGGCGGTGTCTGCGCCGCCGGACCCATGTAGATCCAGATCACGTCGCCCAGCTCGGCGCATGGATAGGACGCGAGCCTGATTTTCCCGCAGAAGCCGCTCTCGACCGGCTCCGAAGGCACTTCGATGCACTGGCCGGTGACGTCGTATTTCCAGCCGTGATAGGGGCAGCGCAGCCCGTTCTCCTCGTTGCGGCCGAACCACAGCGACACGCCGCGGTGGGCGCAGAATTCGTCCATCACGCCGACGCGGCCGGCGGTGTCGCGGAACGCGATGAGCCGCTCGCCGAGCAATTTGACGCGCACCGGCGGCCCATCGGGCTCAGGGATTTCCGACGACAGCAGCGCCGGAATCCAATAGCGCCGCATCAGCGCGCCCATCGGCGTGCCCGGCCCGGTCAGGGTGAGGAAGTCGTTCTGCTCGTGCGTCGTCATTGCGGTGCTTTCTTTGCGGTCGGCATTTTACACCATTCGCCGGACGGCTGCAGCGTTGAGATTGATGTCCGAGCCGGGGGGCAGGGCCGCGCGGCCAAGTTCCCAGCGCACTGCGCGGCGGTGTGATAACCTGCAATCGCATCGAACCGGGGTCCGCACCATGACCAAGCTCGTCCGCAACCACGCGCATTGGGGCGCGTTTTTCGTCGAGGTAGAGGACGGCCGCATCGTCGGCGTGCAGCCGTTCGAGCACGATCCCGACCCGTCCCCGCTGATCGAGGCGGTGCCGGCGGCGGTGCATTCCAAAGCCCGCGTCGCACAGCCGATGGTGCGCGAGGGCTGGCTCAAGCACGGCCCGGGCCAGGGCGAAGGCCGCGGCCGCGAGCCGTTCGTCGCGGTGTCGTGGGAGCGCGCGCTCGATCTCGTCGCCGGCGAGCTGGTGCGGGTCAAGCGCGATCACGGCCACGACGCCATCATGGCCGGCTCGCAGGGCTGGGGCTCGGCCGGAATCTTCCACGAGGCGCGTGGACAGTTGCGCCGCTTCATGGCGACGTTCGGCGGCTTCATCGACCAGACCTCCAACTACAGCTTCGGCACGGCGCTGACGTTTCTGCCGCACGTGCTCGGCAGCGCGCAGCCGGTCACCGGGCCGCTCACCTCGTGGTCGTCGATCGCGCGCCACGCCAAGCTGATGGTGCTGTTCGGCGGCTGCAATCCGAAGAACATGCAGGTCACCAAGGGCGGCTGCGCCGGCCATTTCAACGGCGACCGGCTCGGCGAGCTCGCGCGCGCCGGCGTCGAGGTCGTCGTCGTCAGCCCGATCCGAGACGACAGCCCGGCCGCGGTCGAGCCCGAATGGATCGCGATCCGGCCCAATACCGACACCGCAATGCTGCTCGCGCTCGTTCACACCCTGGTGGCGAGCGGCAAGCACGATGCGGATTTCCTCACCCGCTATTGCACCGGCTTCGAGCGCGTGCGCGCCTACGTGATGGGCGAGAGCGACGGCCAGCCGAAGGACGCCGACTGGGCGGCGCCGATCACCGGCGTCGCCGCCGATGCGATCCGCGCGCTCGCGCACCGCATGGCGGCGAACCGCACCATGATCACCGCGTCGTGGTCGTTGCAGCGCGCCGATCACGGCGAGCAGCCGTTGTGGGGCGTCATCCTGCTGGCGTCGTGCCTCGGCCAGATCGGGCTGCCGGGCGGCGGCCTCGGCTTCGGCTACGGCTCGGCGACCGGCATCGCCGAGGCGCCGCTCGCTTTCCGTGCGCCCGCAATGGATATTCTCGCCAACCCGCTCGGCCGCGCCATTCCGGCGGCGCGCATCGCCGAATGCCTGGCGCGCCCCGGCGCGAGCTACGACTTCAACGGGCGCCGCAGCACCTACCCGGACATCAAGCTGGTGTACTGGGCGGGCGGCAATCCGTTCCACCATCACCAGGACACCAACCGGCTGCGCGCGGCGTGGCGGCGACCGCAGACCATCGTGGTGCACGAGCCGTGGTGGACCGCGACCGCGCGCCATGCCGACATCGTGCTGCCGGCGACGACCACGCTCGAGCGCAACGACATCGGCTGCGCGCCGCGCGATCGCTTCGTCATGGCCATGCAAAAGGCGATCGATCCGGTCGGCGAGGCGCGCGACGATTATGCGATCTTCACCGAGCTGGCGCGCCGGGTCGGCTGCGAAGGCGCCTACACGGAAGGTCGCGATGAGATGGAATGGCTGCGCCACCTCTACGACGGCTGGCGCGACGACGTGCGCACCAACCGGGCAATTCCCGATTTCGACCGCTTCTGGGCCGATGGCTTTCTGGAAATCCCGCAACGCGCCGATGACTATGTGCTGCTCGCCGAGTTCCGCGCCGATCCGGACAAGCATAAGCTGGCGACGCCGTCCGGCCGCATCGAGCTTTATTCCGAGAGGATCGCGGGCTTCGGCTACGACAATTGTCCGCCGCACGCGACTTGGATCGAGCCGTCCGAATGGCTCGGCGCGCCGGCGGCGCAGACGCAAAAGTATCCGCTGCATCTGATTTCCAGCCAGCCGCGCTATCGGTTGCACAGTCAGATGGACGTCGGCCCGGTCAGCGCCCGCGGTAAGATCGCCGGCCGCGAGGCGGTCTCGATCCATCCCGAAGACGCGCGGCGGCGCGGCATCAAGGACGGCGACGTGGTGCGCATCCACAACGCGCGCGGCGCCTGCCTCGCCGGCGTCGTGCTGTCCGATATGCTGTCGCCCGGCGTCGCAAAACTCTCGTGCGGCGCCTGGTACGATCCGGCCAGCGCCGAGGACGGCGCGGTTTGCGCCCACGGCAACGCCAACGTGCTGACCCACGACCGCGGCACCTCGAAGCTCAGCCAGGGCCCGTCGAGCGGCACCAATATGGTCGAGATCGAGCGCTGGAGCGGCCCATTGCCGCCGGTGCGCGCCTTCGAGCCGCCGGTGGTGATGCGTTCCTAGCCTGCCGGCTTCTTCTCAGCTCTGCTTCAGCAGCCGCGCCGCATTGCCGGAGAAAACCTTGCGCCGGTCCGCGGCGGGCAGATCGAGCGCGTTCAGCGCGTCGATTGCCGGCTTGATCGGGCCGAGCGGGGTGTCGGTCGCGAACACGACCTTGTCGGGACCGAAAAATTCCAGGCCGCAGCGCAGCGCGTGGCTGCCGCCGCCGAACATCGCGGTGTCGGCATAGAAGTCGTGCATGTAGTCGAGGTGCGGCCGCTTCAGCGACGGCAGGATGCGCGAGTAGTCCTCGTCCGAGGTGCGGCTGCCGAGCACGTCGAGGCCGGGGCCGATGCGGCCGTCGTAGAACGGAATCATGCCGCCGAGATGGTGGGTAATGATTTTCAGGTTCGGATAGCGGTCGAACAGGCCGCTGAAGGCGAGGCGCACCATGGCGACCGAGGTGTCGTAGGGCCAGCCGAAGCACCACCACATTTCGAAGCGCGATTTCTGCTCGGCCGCATAATCGGGCATGGCGGCGGTGCGTGCGGGATGCAGCCAGATCGGCCGGTCGAGTTGCGCCATGGCCGCAAAGATGGGCTCGAACGCCGGCTCGTCGAGCGGCCGGCCGGCGAGCGGCGAAAAAATCTGGATGCCGGCGGCGCCGAGCTGGTTAATGGCACGCTTGGCCTCCTCGACCGAACCCATGACGTCGGTGAGCGATAAAGCAGCGACGAAGCCGGCGAACCGGTCGGGGTGCTTTTGGCAAAGCTCCGCCATCGCATCGTTGGCGACGCGCGCCAAGGCCAGCCCCTGGCCGGGCGTTGCAAAATCCTCGATCGGCGGGTTCGGCAGCGAGACCACCTGCCGGTAATCGCCGAACTCGTCCATCTCGCGAAACCGCGCGTCGAGATCGTGGATCTTGCGTACGCCGCGCAGCCGCGCCGCGATGTTGCCGAGTTTTGGCGCAGCCTTTTCCATCTCCTGGAAAAAGCGCTCGGGATAGATGTGGCAATAAAGATCGATGAGCGTCTGGTCGGTCATTTGTGTCCTTCTTCCCCTCTCTCCCCAAAAGGGGGTGAGAAGGGGAAGCTATGTCATCACCCGCACCGGCTTGCCGTCCAGGAAGCCCCGGATGTCCTCGACCACGCCGGCGAAATAGGCGCGATAATTCTGCTCGGAGACGTAGCCGAGGTGCGGCGTGAGCACGACGTTGTCCATCTTGCGCAGCGGATGGTCGAGCGGCAGCGGCTCGATATCGAACACGTCGAGCCCGGCGCCGGCGATCTTGTTGTCGCGCAAGGCCGCGAGCAGCGCCGCCTCCTCGACGATCGGGCCGCGCGAGGTATTGATGAGGAAGGCGCTCGGCTTCATCAGGCCGAGCTCGTGCGCACCGACAAGGCCGCGCGTGCGTTCCGACAGCACGACATGGATGCAGACGAAATCGGACTGGCGGAACAGGTCGTCCTTGCCGGCGTAACCGACGCCGACCTCCCCGCACTTCTCCGCCGTCAGATTCTGGCTCCAGGCGATCACCTTCATGCCGAAGGCCTTGGCGATGTTGGCGGTGCGGGTGCCGAGCTTGCCGAGGCCGAGGATGCCGAGCGTCATGCCTTCGAGATCGGGGCCGATCGTGCTCTGCCAGACGGCGCCGCCATGCAGCCGCGCGTTCTCGTAGCCGATGTGGCGGGTGAGCTCGAGCATGAGGCCGATGGCGATGCCGGAGGTCGGGCTGCCGAACGACGAGGTGCCGCACACCGTGACGCCGCGCGCCTTGGCCGCCTCGGTATCGATCGAGGCGTTGCGCATGCCGGTGGTGATCAGGAGCTTCAGGTCGGGCAGCGCCTCGATCACCTGGCGCGGGAAGCCGGTGCGCTCGCGCATGGCGACGACGATCTGGAAGCCCTTGAGCGCGGCGATGACCTTGTCGGGGCCGCCGAGATGCTCGTTGAAAACCTTGATGTCCAGATCGCCCTTGAGCTTCGACCAATCGGCGAATTTGAGGACTACATTCTGATAGTCGTCGAGAATTGCGCAGCGAACCGCCATGATCCATCCATCCCGCGTGATGCGCTCGTCCGGTGAGCGACTTTAGCCGTCCCACACCGGCCGGGGGAAGACAAGCGGATGGGTGGGTGAGGGCAGTCGGCTCGCCATTGCGGGCGCCAAGACAGCGGCGAGGGTCCGCAAACCATGGTCGCAGGCTGTTCAGAACATGCGTTGTTCAGGAGGGGTACCGGCAGCGGTTCCGGGTTTCGGCCTGTGGCGGGCCCGGCGGTGACGGCGGGGTCAAATTTCGGAGGATGGTTTGAGCGCAGCAAGACCCATCGTGCGGACTGCACGTCCGGTGTTGGGTTCCGGGCGGCTCAGACGTGGCGTTCGGCCATGTTGTGCAGCGCGCGGCCGGCAGGCACAGCGCCCGACGCGGACCGCGAAGCGAGACCGTCGTGCTTGGCGTGCCACTTCGGACCGGGCCCGCGCATGTAGTAGAGATCCGGCCGGTAGGAACCGCACCCCTCGCCGATCGTCCGCCGCAGCTCGCGCACGGCCTTGGTGAAATTCATCCACATAACACTCTCCCTTTGGGCCTTTCCCGACTTAGGCCCTTCCCGGGACGACGCCTCCCCCACGGTCGCGTCCTCTCTTGGTGGGCCGTTGAAATGAGGCCCGGGAGGTCCGCGTTCGATACAAACTATCGGCGTGAAAACATTAAAATTTGTTGCGAATTCGGCGCTCGCGGGGTCCAAATGTGATCAGACTTTACGAATTCTTGCCGTGATCCGCGGCGCGCCCGACGGCGGCAAATGCAGAGATCCGGCGGGAGCGCGTGAGTCTTATCCTACGCGCTCCTTGCCGTCGGCGGGAGGTATCGCTACATCAGCAGCAGATTTTTCCGAAAATGTGTGCCTTTGCGGTCACGCGTCAGCAACAAGACGCCTCCTGCGGAACGGCGCCCAGCAAGAGGGTAGAGCGCGATGGCCCGTCAATTCGTCTATCACATGCAGGATCTCACCAAGGCCTATCCGGGCAACCGCAAGGTTTTGGAGAACGTCAACCTGTCGTTCTATCCCGACGCCAAGATCGGCGTGCTCGGCGTCAACGGCGCCGGCAAGTCGACCTTGCTGCGCATCATGGCCGGCCTCGACAAGGAGTATTCCGGCGAGGCCTGGGCGGCGCAGGGCGCCCGCGTCGGCTACCTGCCGCAGGAGCCGCAGCTCGATGCGCAGAAGTCGGTGCGCGACAACGTCATGGATGGCGTGGCGCCGCAAAAGGCGATCCTCGAGCGCTACAACGAGATCGCCGCGAACTATTCCGACGAGACCGCCGACGAGATGACCAGGCTGCAGGACGAGATCGATGCCAAGGGGCTGTGGGATCTCGATTCCAAGGTCGACCAGGCGATGGATGCGCTGCGCTGCCCGGCGGACTACGCCGACGTGGCCAAGCTCTCCGGCGGCGAGCGGCGTCGCGTTGCGCTGTGCCGGCTGCTGCTGGAGCAGCCCGAGCTTCTGCTGCTCGACGAGCCGACCAACCATCTCGACGCCGAGTCGGTGTCGTGGCTCGAAGGCCATCTGCGCAATTATCCGGGCGCCATCCTCATCGTCACCCACGACCGCTATTTCCTCGACAACGTCACCGGCTGGATTCTCGAGCTCGATCGCGGCCACGGCATTCCGTACGAGGGCAATTACTCAGCGTGGCTGGGACAGAAGCGCAAGCGCCTCGAGCAGGAAGGCCGCGAGGAGGAGGCGCGCCAGCGTACCCTCGCCCGCGAGCAGGAATGGATCGCCGCCTCCCCACGCGCGCGGCAGGCCAAGTCCAAGGCGCGCTACGAGCGCTACGAGGAATTGGTGAAAACGGCCGGCGCGAAGCAGGCGCAGGGTGCGCAGATCGTCATTCCGGTGGCGGAGCGGCTCGGGCAGCAGGTCGTCGATGTCGACCACTTGCGCAAGGGTTACGGCAATAATCTCCTGATCGACGATCTCACCTTCAAACTGCCGCCCGGCGGCATCGTCGGCATTATCGGGCCGAACGGCGCCGGCAAGTCCACGCTGCTGCGCATGATCACCGGCGAGGAGAAACCCGACGACGGCACCATCAAGACCGGCGAATCAGTGCGTCTGGGCTACGTCGATCAGTCGCGCGACGCGCTCGACGGCAAGAAAACGGTTTGGGAGGAAATCTCCGGCGGCCAAGACCAGATTCAGCTCGGCGCGCGCGAGGTCAATTCGCGCGCCTATTGCTCGGCTTTCAACTTCAAGGGAGCCGACCAGCAGAAGAAGGTCGGCTCGCTTTCCGGCGGCGAGCGCAACCGCGTGCATCTCGCCAAGATGCTGAAATCCGGCGCCAACGTCCTCCTGCTCGACGAGCCGACCAACGATCTCGACGTCGACACGCTGCGCGCGCTCGAGGAGGCTCTCGAAGATTTTGCCGGCTGCGCCGTGATCACCAGCCACGACCGCTGGCTCCTCGACCGCATCGCCACCCACATCCTGGCGTTCGAAGGCGACAGCCGCGTCGAGTGGTTCGAGGGCAATTTCCAGGACTACGAGAAGGACAAGATGCGCCGGCTGGGCACGGATTCGATCATTCCGCAGCGCATCAAGTACAAGAAGTTTGCTAGATAGACCGTCGCCGATGCCAAGCGCCGCGGCGTCCGGATCGAAGCGATCATGCATTGCCGTGAAGCCGCCGCCGGGTGCGCGAAAGAGGCGAAGGATTTCGTCGATCAGCTGCAGCGGCGGCTTGGCGTCCCGTGATACCGTCCGGGCCACGCTTTCATGATTCGCCGACCCTGGGTTTAATTCCCCTGCACCGATGTATATATTGGGGGCAGGCTGCCGGGGGCAGCTTATTTGGAAGCGAGCGATTTTGCGTTAACCTAGATTGTGTTCCCCTGCAAAGGAGATGACATGGCGACCAAAGGCAGCGAGGCCCGCTCCAACGAGGTGCGGGCCCGTGCGGAAGCAAGTTTCAAGAAGGAAGAGCGCGCCAAGGAAGGCGCCAAGGCGATGTCGGAATATCAGGCCAACAGCCGAAGCATCCGTGAAAAGACGGCGCGATTGAAGGCGCTTCGCCTAGCCAAAGAGGCTGCCGACAACGCGCAAGAGCCGGCCGGCAAGGCCGCTGGCGGCAAGCTTTAGTTGCATGCTATTGTTTGGCAACGCTGGCCGTGATCGAGCCGAGCAAGGCCGAAAGGCCTTGAAACGAACACATGTAGCGTTCATATTAAGAACGGCGTTGTAGGCCAGCGGCGAGCTGCGGACCCCAAATGGCTCCTGGCTCGCTCTTTCATGTTCACAGACAGCCAAATGGCGCGGGGGTGTCGTGTTTCCCGCAACGCAGGCCATAGCGCATAGCGCAGTGGCCGCGACAACGCGCACAGCAGAAAGCCCCTCTCTTTGACCAATTTTCAAGACTTCAAGCTCAACGACTCCATCACGCGTGCACTCGCGGAAGAAAAATACCTCACCCCAACCCCGATCCAAGCACAGACCATCCCGACCGTCATGGCGGGCCGCGACCTGATCGGGATCGCGCAGACCGGCACCGGCAAGACCGCCGCTTTCGCTCTCCCCATCCTGCATCATCTCGCCGCCAACCCGCGCGCGCCGGTGCGCAAGAGCTGCCGCGTGCTGGTGCTCAGCCCGACGCGCGAACTGTCCGGGCAGATTCTTGACAGCTTCCGCGCTTACGGCCGGCATCTGCGCATCAAGACCGCGCTGGTGATCGGCGGCGTGCCGATGGGCGGCCAGGTCCGGGCGCTGCTCAACGGCGTCGATGTCCTGGTGGCGACGCCCGGGCGCCTGCTCGATCTCGTCAAGGGCAACGCGCTGCGCCTCGCCGACGTCGAATGCCTGGTGCTCGACGAAGCCGACCGCATGCTCGACATGGGGTTCATCCACGACATCCGCAAAATCGTCGCCAAGCTGCCGCTCGAGCGGCAGACCTTGATGTTTTCCGCGACCATGCCGCGCGCCATTGCCGAGCTCGCCGCGCAGATGCTGCGCAACCCGGTCAAGGTGGCGGTCACGCCGGAGGCCGCGACGGTCGATCTCGTCGAGCAGCGCGTCATCCGCGTCGACCGCGCGGCGAAATCCGCGACCCTAATCGACGTGCTGCGGCGCGAGGCAATCGACCGCGCGCTGGTCTTCACCCGCACCAAGCACGGCGCCGACAAGGTGGTGCGCGGCCTCGTTCGCGCCGGCATCGCGGCCGAGGCGATCCACGGCAACAAATCGCAAAATCAGCGTGAACGCGTGCTCGCGGACTTTCGCGCTGGCAAGGTGCGCACCCTGGTCGCCACCGACATCGCGGCGCGCGGCATCGATGTCGACGGCATCAGCCACGTGGTGAACTTCGATGTGCCGAACGTGCCGGAGACTTACGTGCATCGCATCGGACGCACCGCGCGAGCGGGCGCGGCCGGCGTTGCGATCTCGCTGTGCGACGGCGAGGAAATGGCGCTGATGCGCGATATCGAAAAGCTCATCCGGCTGGCCATCCCGGTAACGGACACGCGAACGCCGCCGCAGCGCGGCGCCGCGCCGCCCGCGAAGAATGCGACGGTGCGTCCCTCCGCTGCGCCACGCAAGCAAAAGCAACGGCGCCGCGGCGGCGAGCCACGCAAAGCACGAAATCATGGCGCCCAGCGCCAGCACGATGCGCCGCGCCAGCACGATGCGCCGCGCCAGCACGATGCGCCGCGCCAGCACGACGCGCCGCGGCAGAATGCGGCGGGGATCGCCTCGGTCGCATTCCTGCAGCGCGCTGCGCCGTCAGGCCGCGGCGATATCTCACGCGCGCCGCGCTGGGGCGATCAAGTGAAAGGATCCTGACGTGCCGAAGGAAGAACTATTGCAATTCGAGGGTCTCGTCACCGAGATCCTGCCCGACGCGCGCTACCGCGTTCAGCTCGACAACGGCCACGCGCTGGTCGCCTATACGGCCGGCAGGATGAAGAAGAATCGCATCAAGACACTGGCCGGCGATCGCGTGACGGTCGAGGTCTCGCCCTACGACCTGGAAAAGGGGCGATTGATCTTTCGCCACAAGGACGAGCGCGCCGGCACGCTCAGCCGCCCGCCGCAGCGCAATCAATTCCGGCGGCGTTGATCGCGCCGCTCGCGGATGGGCGGGCGAGGCAATCACGCTGGCGCACCGCAGGCGCCGTACTGCAGAAGGAGTATTGGCGATGGCAGACCTCGTCCACAAGTTCAAGGTCGGACAGACCGTCGATCTCATCCCTTCCGTTTTCCGGTCCGCCGCAAGAGGCGCCTACCAGATCGTCGGCCTGCGGCCGGCGCAGGACGGTAGCACGCAGTATCGCATCAAGAGCAAGAGCGAAGCGCACGAGCGCGTGGTTTCCGAGTCCGATCTGATCGCGCCCGGCGATACTGAAGCTCGATTCTGATGGGGAACGACACGGCGATGAGCGAGCGGCCGCAACGCCAGTCCGGCGCGAACGCGGCCGAAGGCGATCCGCGCACCCTGACGCAGGCGCTGGCGCGCTACCGCGAACCGAACCAAGGGCGCAGCGTCGTCGAAATCCTCGTCACGGTCGTGCCGTACGTCCTGCTCTGGCTCTCGATGTGGCTCGCGCTGCATCTTGGCTACGGCCTTTATCTGCTGCTCGCGATCCCCGCGGCCGGCTTCCTGGTCCGGCTGTTCATGATCCAGCACGACTGCGGCCATGGCTCGTTCTTCCGACACCGCCTCGCCAACGATTGGGTCGGCCGCGTCATCGGCGTGCTGACGTTGACGCCGTACGATTTCTGGCGGCGGACCCACGCCGCGCACCACGCCACATCGGGCAATCTTGACCGGCGCGGCATGGGCGACGTCGATACCCTGACGGTGCGCGAATATCTGGCGCGCTCGCGCTGGGGCCGGCTGCGCTATCGGCTGTACCGGCATCCGCTGGTGATGTTCGGTCTCGGCCCGGCCTACCTCTTCATGGTGCAGCAGCGGCTGCCGGTCGGACTGATGCGCGACGGCTGGCGTCCTTGGCTCAGCGCCATGGCGACCAATCTCGCCATCGTGCTGCTCGCGGGCGTCACCATCTGGGCCGTGGGTGTCGGCCCCTTCCTGCTGGTGCATCTGCCGATCACGCTGATCGGCGCTTCGCTCGGCGTTTGGCTGTTCTACGTTCAGCACCAGTTCGAGGACACGTTCTGGGCGCGTGAGAAGGGCTGGAACATGCACCAGGCGGCGCTGCACGGCAGTTCGCATTACGACCTGCCGGTCATCCTGCGCTGGTTCACCGCCAACATCGGCATCCATCACGTCCACCATCTGTGCAGCCGGATACCGTTTTACCGGCTGCCGCTGGCGCTGCGCCAACATCCCGATCTTGCCGATGTCGGCCGGCTGACGCTGGTGCAGAGCTTCGCCTGCGTGCGCCTGGTGCTGTGGGACGAAGCCGCGCGCCGCCTCATCAGCTTCCGGGAACTGTGCGCTCTGTCTCGCGCCGCCCGCTCGGCGGCGACTGCTGATCAACCGCGCGTGCGCTAAGCGGGTTTCGCCAGCAGGCCGTTGAGCACCAGGTCGAGGTGCGCCTCGAAGTAGGCCTTGAGGTCGAGCGGCTGGCGGTCGTCGAACATCATCATCCACAGATCGACCAGCGCGATCGGCGCGATGACGACATGCGGCGAATCGACGATCGCGGAGTTGCGGATTTCGCCGCGATTGACGCCGCGCTGGATCGCCTGCCGGAGCATGTCGAGGCAGGGGCGCAGGATCTCTTCGTGATAGCGGTCGGCGAGTTCCGGGAAACGCGGCGCTTCGGCGATCAGCATGCGCACCGCCTCGCGCCGGCGCCGGTCTTCTACGATGTGCCGATAGATGAAGCTGAACTGCGCGCGCAGCAGGTCGGCGGTCGAGCCTTCGTGGCGCGCGAACATGTCGTGGACGGTGTCGAGCGCGCTTTTCATCACCTCGCGCACCATCGAGATGAACAGATGCTCCTTGTTCTCGAAATAGACGTAGATCGTGCCCTTGGTGACGCCGGCGCGCTCGGCGATGCGGTCGAGCGTGGTCATGGCGTAGCCGTTGCGCGAGAATTCGGCGAAGGCGGCTTCCAGGATTTCCTGGGGACGCTCTGCCTTGCGGCGGCGGCGGCCCTCCGGTCGGGCTTCGAGCAGGTCGGCCATCCGCCGAGCTAGGCGCGAAACGCGGCAAAAGTCAAGTTATTGACTAACCGGATAGTAAATAATTAATCTGGGGCGTCAGGGGTGCGCACTGTGTCTCGTTCCAACGAGTTGACATGGCGCCCTCGCCGGGTCGCGGGGGCGCAAAGGGCGGTTAAGTGGTGTGGTTTCGGCCTCCTTCCGGGGTCGACGGCTGCCGGCGCCGTGTTATTGGCCGGATTGCTGGCCCTGGCAGCCTGCGCGGTCGGCCCCGACTTCACGCCGCCTCCGGCTCCGCCGGGGGTGGGCTATACGCCCGAGGTCCAGCCCGCGAGCACGGCTTCGGTCCCGGTCGCCGGCGGCGCGGCGCAGAAGTTCGAGTTGGGCCGCGATATCCCGGCCGAGTGGTGGCAGGTGTTTCACTCCAAGGAGCTCGATAGCTTGATCACCGAGGCGCTCCACGCCAATCCGAACCTCCAGGCGGCGCAGGCGTCGCTGTGGCAGGCCAAGGAGAATCTCTACGCTTCGGCCGGCAAGCTGTTGCCGCAGATCGACGCCAACAGCTCGGCGACGCGCGAGCAATTCTCGCCGGCGACGTTCGGCTCGGCCGGCTCGCCGTTCATCTTCAACCTGTTCCAGACCACGGTGAATGTCAGCTACGCGCCCGACGTGTTCGGCGGCCAACGCCGGCAGATCGAGGCCAATGCGGCACTGGCCGATTACCAGCGCTTCCAGCTCGAGGCGACGTTCCTGACGCTGACCGCCAACGTGGTGACGGCGGCGATCCAGGAAGCCTCGCTGCGCGGCCAGATCGAGGCGACACTCGACATCATCAAGGCGGAGACCGATCAGCTCGTCGTCGTGCAACACCAGTTCGAGGTCGGCGGCGCCGCGCGCACCGATGTGCTGACCCAGGAATCCGAAGTCGCGACCACCCAGGCGACGCTGCCGCCGCTGCAGAAGCAGCTCGAAATGCAGCATCACGTCCTGCTCGCTCTGCTCGGCCGCTTCCCCAACCAGGTGCGCAGCGAACATATCACGCTCGCCTCGCTGCACCTGCCGACGCGCCTGCCTCTGAGCGTGGCCTCGCAGCTCGTCGAGCAGCGGCCCGACGTGCGCTCAGCGCAAGCGCAGCTGCATCAGGCCAGCGCCCAGATCGGCGTCGCCATCGCCGCACGGCTGCCGCAACTCACTCTCACCGGCTATTACGGCAGCGCCGCCACGACCCCGGCGGCGCTGTTCACACCCGCCTCCGCGATCTGGAGCCTCGCGGCAAGCGGCACCCAGCCCATCTTCCACGGCTTCACGCTCATGCACCAGGAGCGCGCCGCCAAGGCCAATTACGACATGGTCGATGCGCAATACCGCAATACGGTGCTCGGCGCGTTCCAGAACGTCGCCGACGCGCTGCGCGCGCTGCAGTTCGACGCCGCGACGCTGAAGGCGCAGCAGCGCGCGGTGCGCGCCGCCTCCGCCACGCTCGAGCTCTCGCGCAGCCAGTATCGGCTCGGCGCCATCACCTATGTGATCCTGCTCAACGCGCAGCGCAGCTACCAGCAGTCTCGGCTCGCGCTCGTTCAGGCCCAGGCCGCGCGCTACGCCGACACCGCCGCGCTGTTCCAGGCGCTCGGCGGCGGCTGGTGGAACCGCATCGATGTCGCGATCAATCCCTACAGCCCCGACGCGCTGTCCTCGGTCGCCGAACCGACCGCCGCGCCGCTGCCAATTCCGGATCCGGTGCAATGATCAAGCGCATGGTGATCATGCTTGTCGCGGTCGGCATCGTGCTCGGCGGCATTTTCGGCTTTCAGATGTTCAAGGCCGCCATGATCAAGAAATACATGAGCGCCATGGGCTCGCCGCCGCAGACCGTCTCGGCCGGTAAGGCAAGCCTGAGCGAATGGCAGCCGAAGATCGAGGCGGTCGGCACACTGCGCGCCGTGAAGGGCGCCGACCTGTCACTCGAGGTCTCCGGCGTGGTCGATTCGATCTCGTTCAACTCGGGCGACGATGTCGCGCTGGGCGCGGCGCTCCTCAAGCTGCGCGCCGAAGACGACATCGCCAAGCTGCAGTCGCTGCAGGCGACCGCCGAGCTCAACGAGATCGTGTTTCAACGCGACCAGAAGCAGTTCAAGATCCAGGCGGTCAGCCAGGCGACGCTCGATACCGACGCCGCCAACCTGAAGAACACCAAGGCGCAGGTCGCCCAGCAGCAGGCCATCCTCGACAAGAAATCGCTGCGCGCGCCGTTCGCCGGCCACCTCGGCATCCGCGCCGTCGACCTTGGGCAATATCTCGGCGCCGGCACCGTCATCGTCACGCTGCAGGCGCTCGATCCGATCTTTCTCGATTTCTTCGTGCCGCAGCAGTCGGTCGACCAGGTGCGCCTCGGCCAGACGGTCACGGTGCGGATCGACGCCTTCAAGGACCAGACCTTTGCCGGAGAGATTGCGGCGATCAATCCCAAGGTCGATGCGTCGAGCCGCAACGTCCAGGTCCGCGCCACGCTGAAGAACGCGGACCACAAGCTCATCCCCGGCATGTACGCGACGGTCGAGATCGCAACCGGAGCGCCGCAGAACTTCATCACGCTGCCGCAGACCGCGATCACCTACAGCCCCTACGGCGATACCGTCTATATCGTCGACACCAAGGGCAACGACGCCAGCGGCAAGCCGCTGCTGGTCGCGCGGCAGAGCTTCGTGACCACCGGCTCGACGCGCGGCGATCAGGTCGCCGTGCTCAAGGGCGTCAACGAAGGCGACATGATCGTCACCTCCGGACAGATCAAGCTGCACAACGGCTCGACCGTCCTGATCGACAACACCATCACGCCGACGGCGGACGCCGCGCCGGTGCCGGTCGATCGGTAGGCGCCGCCATGAGCTTCACCGACATCTTCATCCGCCGGCCGGTGCTCGCCACCGTGGTGAGCCTGCTGATCCTGGTGCTGGGGCTGCGCTCCTACGCGGTGTTGCCGATCCTGCAATACCCGCGCACCGAGAACGCGGTCGTCACCGTCACCACGATCTATTACGGCGCCGATCCCGACGTGGTGGCGGGCTTCATCACCACGCCGCTCGAAAACGCCATCGCCCAGGCGAACGGCATCGACTACATGAGCTCGATCAGCCAGAGCGGCGTGAGCACCATCACGGTCTACCTGCGGCTCAACTACGAGGCCGACAAGGCGCTCACCGAGATCAACACCAAGGTCAGCTCGGTGCTCAACCAGCTGCCGACCGGCACGCTGCAGCCAACGCTGACGGTGAAGATCGGCCAGACCATCGACGCCATGTATATCGGCTTCAACAGCGACACGCTGGCGCCGAACCAGATCACCGATTACCTGGTGCGCGTGGTGCAGCCGAAGCTGCAGGCGGTGACCGGCGTGCAGACCGCCGAGCTCCTGGGGCAGAAGGTCTTTGCGCTGCGCGCTTGGCTCGACCCGCAAAAGCTCGCGGCGTTCGGGCTGACCGCGGCCGATGTCAGCCTGGCGCTCACCACCAACGACTACATATCCGGCATCGGCACCACCAAGGGCCAGATGGTCCAGGTCAATCTGACCGCCTCGACCAGCCTGCATTCGGCCGAGGAGTTCCGCAACCTCATCGTCAAGCAGGCGGGCGGCGCCCCGGTGCGGCTCAAAGACGTCGCCAATGTCGTGCTCGGCGCCGAGGATTACGAATCCGAGGTCGGCTTCGACGGCAAGCAGGCGGTCTATATCGGCATCCAGGTGGCGCCGGCGGCCAACCTGCTCGACGTGATCCAGGGCGTGCACAAGGTATTCCCGAGCATCCAGGCCTTGCTGCCGCACGGGCTCAACGGCGAGATCATCTACGACTCCACCGAATTCGTGCACAATGCGATCAACGAGGTGATCCGCAGCCTGGCCGAGGCCTTGGCGATCGTGACCGCCGTGGTGTTCCTGTTCCTCGGCTCGCTGCGCGCATCGGTCATCCCGACCATCGCCATTCCGCTGTCGCTGGTCGGCACGCTGACCATCCTGCTGGCGTTCGGCTATTCGATCAACCTGCTCACGCTGCTCGCCCTGGTGCTCGGCATCGGCCTGGTGGTCGACGACGCCATCATCGTGGTCGAGAACGTCAGCCGCCACCTCGAGGAAGGCATGTCGCCGCGCGATGCTGCGATCGCCGCGGCGCGCGAGCTGGGCGGGCCGATCATCGCCATGACGGTGGTGCTGGCGGCGGTCTACGTGCCGATCGGCTTCCAGAGCGGGCTTACCGGCGCGCTGTTCGCGGAATTCGCCTTCGCGCTGGTCGGCGCCGTCACCGTCTCGGGCATCGTCGCGCTGACGCTGTCGCCGATGCTGTGCTCGTACCTGCTCAAGGCGCCCGATCCGCAGCGCCGCGGCATCGAGGCGCGGCTGACTCATCTCATCGATCGCGGTTTCGGACGCCTGCGCAACGGCTACGAAAGGTGGCTCCACGGCAGCTTGAACTATCTGCCGGTCACGCTCGTTTTCGCCGTGATCGTGCTCGGCAGCATCTATTTCCTGTTCGGCAGCGCCAAGACCGAGCTCGCCCCGCAGGAGGACCAGGGCATCATCATCACGCAGTCGATTTCCGCGCCCGACGCCACGCTGCAACAGCGCCAGCTCTATTCGCGCGAAGTCTATCGCATCTTCGCCCAGCACCCCGAGACCGAGCATGTGTTCCAGCTCGACGTGCCCGGCCAGTCGATCGCCGGCATGGTGTTCCAGCCGTGGGACAAGCGCGACAAGACCACCAACGTGCTGCAGCCGGTGCTGCAGCAGGAGCTCGGCCGCGTCGCGGGCGTGCGCATCGCCGCCTTTCAGCCGCCGGCGCTGCCGGGCAGCTTCGGACTGCCGGTGCAGTTCGTGATCGTGACCACCGAGCCGTTCGAGCGCCTCAACGACTTCGCCCAGCAGTTCCTGCAGCAGGCGCTGCAGAGCGGCATGTTCATCTTCCTCGATTGCGATCTCAAGATCGACAATCCGCAATCCAACATCACCATCGACCGCGACAAGACCGCCCAGCTCGGCTTGAAGATGAGCGACGTCGGTGGCGGCCTCGCCGCCATGCTCGGCGGCGGCTACGTCAACTATTTCAGCATGAGCGGGCGCTCCTACAAGGTGATCCCGCAGGTGCAGCAACGCTTCCGGCTCAATCCGCGGCAGCTGCTCGACTATTATATCCGCACCGGCGACGGCGCGCTGGTGCCCCTCTCCACCATCGCCAGCGTCAGCACCAAGACGGTGCCGGAATCGCTCAATCACTTCCAGCAGCTCAACGGCGCCACCATCCAGGGCGTGACCATGCACGGCGTCGCGCAGGGCGACGCGCTCGAGTTCCTGCAGAACCTGGCGACACGCACCTTGCCGGAGGGCTATTCGGTCGATTACGGCGGCTTGAGCCGGCAATACATTCAGGAGAAGAGCGGCTTCATCACCACGTTCGGCTTCGCGCTGATCATCATCTTCCTGTCGCTCGCCGCCCTGTTCGAGAGTTTCCGCGATCCGGTCATCATCCTGGTCTCGGTGCCGATGTCGATCGCCGGCGCGCTCATCTTCGTCAGCCTCGGCCTCGGCGGCCTGTCGCTCAACATCTACACCGAGGTCGGGCTGGTCACGCTGATGGGCCTCATCAGCAAGCACGGCATCCTGATCGTGCAGTTCGCCAACCATCTGCAGACCGAGGGCCGCACCAAGCGCGAGGCGATCGAAGAGGCCGCCGGGATTCGGCTGCGCCCGATCCTGATGACCACCGCCGCCATGGTGCTCGGCGTCATCCCGCTGGTGACTGCGACCGGCGCCGGCGCGGTGTCGCGCTTCCAGATGGGCGTCGTCATCGCCTCGGGCCTGTCGATCGGCACGCTGTTCACGCTGTTCGTGGTTCCCGCCGTCTATGTGGTGTTCGCGGCGGATCATCATTCCACCGCGCCCGCCGGCGGCGAGACCACCGCGGCGGCGCCGCATGCGGCCGGCGCTGAATCGCCGGGCTAAAGAGCAATTTACTCAAGTACTGGAGCTGGTTCCGCGGAACGAGGAGGCCGCCGGAAAGGTTGAGGACAAAGACCGTCAGATCGGGGGTCACAAGCTGACAGTGCCCGCGAACCAACCAAGCGGGTCAACGGACTGATGCAGGCCCTGATGAAAGCCGGGACGGTAGCGAAAGCGGGCCGGAAGACGAGCGAGCCAATCGAACCGATGGAGGCGCGCTCCGTCGCCGCAATACCGATCGGCAAACAGTGGCAATACGAGCCGAAATGGGACGGCTTCCGCTGCCTCCTGGAGCGTGACGGCAAGAACGTCACGATGACATCGAAATCCGGCCAGAGCCTTGCACGCTATTTTCCGGAAGTCGCAAGAGCGGCAACCGAATTGCCGGAACGACGTTTTATTCTCGATGGTGAGCTGGTCGTCCAGGTCAAAAAAGAGTTCTCGTTCGATGCTTTGCTTCAGCGCATCCATCCTGCCGCGTCTCGTATCGAGCGGCTTTCCGCGGAGACGCCGGCTCTGTTCCTGGCGTTCGATCTTTTGAAATATGGAAAGATGGATCTTGTAGAGCTCAATCTGCCGGATCGCCGGCATGAACTGGAGGAGTTCGCGGCACGTTGCTTTCCGCAAACGTTGTTTCGCCTCTCACCCGCCAGCACCAAGCTGGAAGACGCGAAGAGATGGCTGAAGTCGGCCGGCGGCGCGAGCGACGGCATCATCGCCAAGCGTCTCGATCTGCCGTACCAGGCAGGCAATCGCGATGGAATGCAGAAGATCAAACGTCATCGCAGCGCCGACTGCGTCATCGGCGGTTTCCGGTATGGCGAGCGCGCCGCAGGCGGACGCAAGGTGGTGGGCTCGCTTCTCCTCGGGCTTTACGATGATGAGGGCATGCTTCATCACGTCGGCTTTACGTCGGCAATCAAGGCGGCGGAAAAACCCGGACTTACCGACCGACTGGAGGCAATGATCGCCGACCGCAGTTTTACGGGCAGCATACCGGGCGGTCCAAGCCGGTGGTCGACAAAGCGCTCATCAGAATGGACGCCGGTCAAACCCAAGCTGGTGATTGAGGTGTCCTATGACCACTTCACCGGCGGGCGATTTCGTCACGGCACCACAATTTTGCGATGGCGACCCGATAAGAAGCCCCAGCAATGCAAGATGGTTCAGCTGCAACAGAAGTCCGCATCGGTCGAAGCGCTGCTGGCTTGAGGCTTCGGCTAATCAATGCATCGCTGAACCTGCATAACCGGAGAGCGTTAGGACACAGGGCGCCGACCGTTATATCGGGTATGGCCGGAACGCCTCATAAGACCTGAGTCAACCTTGTGCCGGCTCGACCGCTCGGGGTGCCGGCCGCGCGTCCACAGGTTCAACGGGGCCCTAACATACGCGCCAACGCCGCAACGATCGCCTTCGACGAGGCAGGCTTTTCCAGAATCATGGCTTCCGGCCATTCGGCGAGGCTCGGATCGGCTTCGGTCTGCGCGGTGTAAAACCCGAACGGGATACCGCGCCGCGCCAGGCAACGGGCAACCGGCACGATGGTTTCTTGTCCCAATCTAATATCCAGAAGAGCGGTATTGAAATCGCCATCATTTGCAAGAAGCAGCGCCGATTCCAGCGTGATGCAAGACCCTACGATTTCTGCTCCGGCCTCCCGCAACGTCGATTCCAGTTCCATCAAGATGAGGAAATTGTCCTCGACCAACAGGATGCGCGCGGACTTAAGATCCGCGCGGTCCATCTGCGTCCGCGGCTGAGACGTGGGGGAGGGGCAAGTCGATGGTGCAGACCATTCCGTCGGACTCGAATTCTCGAGTGACTGTTGCATTCGGAATGCCCTTTTCGATCAATGCGGTTCCGAAGCCGGTAGCCTTCGGACGCTTGCTCGGTTGCCCTCCGGTTTCCCTCCAGACAACCGTCAGAACCGGCCCATTGTTCCCGGTACCCAAGATCCAACTTAGATCCACGGTTCCGCTGGGGCGCGACAGCGACCCGTGCCTGGCCGCATTGGTTGCAAGCTCATGGAAGACTTGCCCGAAAGGCAACGCAAGATCAGCCGCCAAAAAAATCGGCTCACCCTTAACCTTAAACCGCATTGGATCATCGGACGTGTGCGGCTCGAGTTGAATGAGCGCCAGCGTCGCAAGGTCGGCCCCTTTCCAGTCCGAGGCGACCAGCAGGGAATGCGCATTCGCCAGCGCGGAAAGCCGACCATCCAGGCGCTCGATGAAGTCTTCGTTGGATTTGCTGTAGCGCCAAGTCTGATGAGCGATGGCCTGGACCACCGTCAGGGTATTCTTGACACGGTGTGTCAGTTCGCCAAGCAACAATTTCTGTTGTTGATCCCAGGCCTTGCGTTCTGTGACATTGCGGGTGCTCTCGAGCGCCAGTTGCCGGCCCCCGATGGTTTCAAGGATGATGCGGCTTTCGACCGCCAATTCTCGACCGTCCTTGGTCGTATGCTTCAATTCGCCGTTCCAATTTCCTTCTTCGAGCAACTTGACCCGCAGCTCGGCGAATGAGGATCCGGGGACCTTCGTCGCCAGCAGCTTGTCCTTTCGCTTGCCCACCGCTTCGGCGCGGCTGTAGCCGTAAAGCTCCTCGCTGCCGCGGTTCTATTCCAGGACGCCGCCGTTGAAGTCCCAGATGAAGATAGGATCGCGAGACAGGTCTACGAGCTGCTTCTCCTGCCGCAGCATGTGTTCGCTTGCCCGGAGGGCTTCCTCGACATGCCGCCGGTCCGTCATGTCGACGAAGGTGAGAACGACGCCGTCGATTTTGTCATCGACGGTACGGTATGGACGCAACCGAACCTCGTACCAGCGATCGTTGGGGCCGCGGATTTCATGCTTGATGGGGGTGAGGTCGGCGAGCACCTTTTGCGCGTCTCCGATCAAATTGTCATATTCCAGGCGGTGCGCGAAATCCGCGATCGGCCGGCCCTCGTCGCTCGGCGTAACGCTGAACAGATCGGTCACCTGGTGCGTGAAGCGCTTGATACGAAGGCTGGCGTCGAGAAACAGGGTGCCGAAATCGGTTGCCGCCATCAGGTTCTGCAGGTCGCTGTGGGCCCGCGAGACCGCTTCCAGCTTCAGCTTAAGTTCGCTGTTGACGGTCTGCAGCTCTTCATTGATCGATTGCAGCTCTTCTTTGCTGGTTTCGAGCTCTTCCGAGGTGGAACGATATTCCTCATTGATCGATTGCAGCTCTTCATTGGCTGCACGCAATTCCTCGTTGGCGCTCTCCGATTCCTCGCGAGTCGTTCGCAGCCGTGACTGCGTTTGCTGCAGCTCTTCGCGGAGCCGGTTGACGGTAGCGCCAGCGGCGTCGGGCGGGCCGGAAGCACCTTCGGCTTCATTCTCGACCGCCTCACCCTCGATGAACAGGATCACCGCGTTTTCAGGCTCGGCGCCGTCCTGCTCGCTGGACGGCTTGATTTGCATGAGGACGCGGTGCGGGGCGCCGTTGAAGCGAACGGGAATCGGCAGGCTCAGGCTGGACTGCGAGCTTTCAAAAACGCGATGCAGGGCCGAGCGTAATTCCAAGCGAAGCTCCGGCCGCACCAGATCGACGACATCGCCCGTCAGGGCGCCTCCGGCCGGATGCAAAAAGCGGCCGGCATGGTCGGACAGGTGCAAGACCTGATGCGAGCGATCGACCAGAATGCTGGGCGGAGCGAGCTTCTCGATCGCCTGGCGGTGCGAGATCGCCTCGGTCAGCAGCAGGGCAGGGCTAGTGGCCCGAACCGAGGCTTGCGTGTGGAGCGTACCCACGCTGCCGAGCAGGCGCGGCAGCCGACGCAACTCCCCCGGAACGGCCGACGACCGATAGATGCGGGCTTTGCGGTCGAAAGAGTGAAACAGTCCAGGCGGATTGTCGGCGCTTTCGGACGCGCCCAGCAGCAGAAATCCGTTCGGGTTCAACGCATAATGGAACGTGTTGCAGGCCAGCTCTTGCAGCTCGCGATCCAGGTAGATCAGGAGATTGCGGCAGGCAATGAGGTCGACGCGTGAAAAGGGCGGATCCTTGAGCAGGCTGTGGCTGGCGAACAGCACCATGTCGCGCAGCTCCTGCCGCACGCGATAGTGATTTCCTTCCCGGAGGAAAAAACGACGCAGCCGGTCTTCGCTGACGTCGGCTTCGATGGCGGCGGGATATTGGCCTTCGCGCGCGGTAACGAGCGCCTTGATGTCGAGGTCCGAGCCGAAGACCTGAATGGTAGGCCTGATATCGTGTCGAGAGGCCTGTTCCAGAAGCAGCATCGAGATCGTGTAGGCTTCTTCGCCGGTGGCGCAGCCGGGCACCCAGACGCGTATCGGCTGATCGGCCGGCTTCGCCCGAAACAGCTGCGGCATGACCTGAAGTTCGAGCGTCTCAAACGCTTCCTTGTCGCGAAAAAAAGACGTTACCGAAATAAGCAGGTCCCCCAGCAAAGCCTGCGCCTCGTCGGGGTTGTCGCGCAACACATTGTAGCCCGCGCAGTCGGTGTTTGGTCGTCTCGCTGGATACGAGGACGTGAACGACGCCGAGCGTCTGCGCCACGATCCGACGATGCGCTGGATTGTCGGCGGCAAAGCGGCGCAGGGCCGCGCGGCCTCGCC
>Ga0182024_10002239_pt1 | contig 48555 bp, 51 predicted proteins | sample P32metaG_FD_120480 | JGI IMG/M metagenome (GOLD analysis project Ga0182024, IMG submission 120480) | Permafrost microbial communities from Stordalen Mire, Sweden - P3-2 metaG (Illumina Assembly) | ecosystem: Environmental > Terrestrial > Soil > Wetlands > Permafrost | place: Sweden: Stordalen...
ACCACGTCGGCCACCCGCGACGAGGTCTCCACGTTGCCGCCCACAACCGCGGCTGGATAGCGCGCGTTGAGCAGTGAGCCCTCCGGCGCGATCACCTCCACCGGCCGGTAGGCGCCGGCGCTGGCCGGGATGTCCGGGTCGCTCAGCACCCGCACGGCGAAGTAGCAAGCCGAGCGCGTGACGGCCAGCGGGCAGTTCAGGTTGCCCGGGTGCTGGTCTGCCGATCCGGTGAAGTCGAGGATCAGCCGGTCTCCCTCCACGCGAGCCGCCAGCCGGATCGGCAGATCGCCCTCCCGAGCCTCCAGGACGTCCTCGGCCGTGCGGGTGCCATCCGACATGGCCTCCAGGCAGGCACGGGTGCGGCGCTCGGCGTAGTCGAGGACCTCGGTGAACGCCTCCCGCAGCCAGGCTTCGCCGGCCCGCCCGTGCAGCTGCAGCAGGCGGCGCTCGCCTGTCCGGCAGGCGGCCAGCTGCGCCCGCAGGTCGGCCCGCCGCTGATCGGGGGCTCTCATCTGAGACACCAGCTCCTCGACGCAGGAGTCGTTGAGCTCGCGCGGCTCGATGACCACGCCCTCGTCGGCCAGCGTGCTGGAGTCGGCCGGCATCGACCCTGGCGTCGGCCCCCCCACGTCGGCGTGATGGGCGCGGGCGGCCGCGAAGCCGAGCAGCTCCTGACCGGCGAAGATCGTGGTGATGACCGTGATGTCAGGAAGGTGGGTGCCACCCCGGTAGGGGTCGTTGAGGATGAACGCCCGGCCGGGAGCCAGATCGAGCTCGCGCACCGCGGCCACCGCGGCGGGCATCGCTCCCAGGTGCACCGGGATGTGCTCGGCCTGCATGACCATCTCGCCGGCCGCGTCGAACAGGGCGGTGGAGGCGTCGCGGCGCTCCTTGATGTTGGGCGAGTGAGCCGAGCGGATCAGCACGGCCCCCATCTCCTCGCAGGCGGCTCGTAGGGCTCCAGCCGCCAGCTGCTGGTCCACCGCGTCCATCAGGCGCGCTCCAGGTGGATGGTGCCGCCGGAGTCGACCGTACCCTCCCACAAGGGCGGGACCACCAATGTGGACTCGGGAAGCCGCACCACCGTGGGGCCGCTGATCGTCTTACCCCCCGGCGCTTCGGGGAGCGCCACCTCAACCGGCTCCAGGCTGGCGCTCACCCGGATCGTCACGAGCTCCAGCTCCTGTGCCGCATCCCGGTATCCGTAGCGGGCTTGATGCTCGGCCTCGAAGGCCTCGCGCAGGTCCTCGGCCGCTGCCGTGACCGACAGCTCAAACGACTGGCCCCGGTAGCGCGTCTCGAACACCGTCCTCACCTCGGCCGGGTCCTGACCGAGCTCGCGGATGGCTCGTCTGGTCAGCTCCTCGACGTGAGAGTTGATCCTGTCCGGCGTCAGCTCCTCCCCGGACAGCAGCACGCTCCGCTGCACGTCGCGGCGCTGGGGAGAGACGACGAGCCCCAGGGCGGCCAGCACCCCGGAGGCGCGGGGGACGAGGATCCGGTCGATGCCCAGCTCGTCGGCGATGTCGGTGGCGTGGAGCGGTCCGGCGCCCCCGAACGCCAGCAGCGCGTAGCGGCGCGGATCGACGCCGCGGTTGACCGTGACCACCCGCAGCGCGCCGGCCATCTCGGCGCAGGCGATTCGGCGGATGCCCTCGGCGCACGCGCGCGGGTTCAGGCCGACGCTCTCGGCCAGACGGCCGACCGCCGCGTCGGCGGCGTCCGGGTCGAGCCGGATGCCCCCGGCCAGCGGGACCCGAGGGTCCAGGTAGCCGAGCAGCAGGTTGGCGTCGGTGACGGTCGGCTCGGTGCCGCCGAGGGCGTAGCAGGCCGGGCCCGGGTCGGCCCCCGCCGAGCGGGGGCCGACCCGCAGCGCGCCGCCTGGATCCCGCCAGGCGATCGACCCACCGCCGGCCCCGACGGTGTGGATCGAGAGCATCGGCAGCGCCAGCGGTCGGGGTGGGTGGGATCCAATCGTTCCGGCCGACTGCTCCTGCACCCGGCCTCCGTCGACCACGCAGACATCACACGAGGTGCCGCCCATGTCAAAGCACAGCACGTCCTCACAGCCGGCCGCGCGGGCGGCGAACGCGGCTCCGGCCGCGCCGCCGGCCGGACCGGACAGAACCGTCAGCGCGGCGTGGGAGGCGGCCTGCTCCAGATCGATCAGACCGCCGGCGTTCTGCATGATCGAGGGTTCGGGGAGTGCGGCCTCGCGGCAGCGATCTCGCAGGCGGCGCAGGTAGCCGGCCAGCAGGGGGGAGAGGGCGGCGTCGACCTCGGTGGTGGCGGCGCGCTCGTACTCCCGGAACGTCCCGACCGATTGATGAGATAAATGTTGGGAGACTTGCGGCGCCGCCGCTTTCAGAGCGCGGCCGATCAGCTCCTCGTGCTGGGGGTGACGGTAGGAGTGCAGGAGGACGACCGCCACCGACTCGACACCGGTGGCGGCCACGCGCTCCGCCAGCCGGCGGGCCGCCTCCTCGGTCAGTGGCTGGAGTGGACCGTCGGGTCCCATCCGCTCAGGCGCGGCAAACCGCAGCTCCTCGGGCACCAGCGGCGCCGGACCGGCCGCGCACAGCCGGTACAGCTCAGCCCGGTTCTGACGGGCCAGCTCGATCAGGTCGGTGAACCCTTCGGTGGCGATCAGCGCGGTGCGCGCGGTTCGCCCCTCGAGCAGCGCGTTGGTGGCCACCGTCATGCCGTGCGAGAAACCCGTGATCTCCTCCGCCTGGCGCCCGGCCTTCTGAAGGACCGCATGCACGGCGTTCAGGACGCCCTCCGACTGGTCGCGCGGAGTGGTGGGCGTTTTGGCGGTCAGGACGCGGCCGTCGAAGGCGAGCACCGCGTCGGTGAAGGTGCCGCCCACGTCAACGCCCAGGAGCATCCGCGGCACGCTACACGCCGCCCGCGGGCGCTACCCGGCGGGATCGGCCCCACCCGCCCCCGCGGGAGCGGGGCCCTTAGAACACGAGGCCGCTCAGGCGGCTGCGTACACCGGGACCCGTTCCTCGGTCTCGGCCAGGTGCTGGTGCGAGGGGCAGTAGCCGTTGTGGGGCAACGGCATCCGCTGGCACGGCGAGCCCTTGCGGGTGCTGGCGCGGCACTGCAGCGGGTTGCCGTAGGCGTCGAAGCCGTTCTGGGGGCGGCTGCGCAGGAACACGTCGGCGAATCCGACGTACTGCTCCACCACCTTCAGCACGCGGCGCTGGGAGCACATCGGGAAGTAGACCCGGATGTCGCAGAACAGACTGCGGGCCGGCCGGGCAAAGTAGTGCCGGTCGGTGGCCAGGCGCTCGATGGCCGTCTCGCAAGATCGGAGCACCCTCTCGTGATTCGCGTAGGGGTTGTCGCTGTGCTCGTCCTCGACGATGTCGCTGGCGAGTTCCCGGTAGATCGCCCTGCTGAAGCGGTACATCGATGAACCTCTCTCCTTTTGGCACCGTGCCGTCTGCCGCTACTCCGCGAGGGCAGTATTTCCGCAAAAGGTGAATTCCTACCTGTGGCGATTATTAAGCACCTATTAAGTAGAAACTTCGGATAGGAGTCCGTAGTAATTGCGGACGCTTCAGAGCCACTCGGCGGCCGTGGTCTCCCGGCCGGAAACGAGCGTGATGTGCCGGCGGTCGAAGCCCGGGTCGAGCTCGGGGAAGTCCCGGCGGCGGTGCGCGCCTCGGCTCTCGGTTCGGGCCAAGGCGCCGCTGGCGATCAGGCGAACGAGCGGGTGAGGGTCGCCGAGCAGCTCCGTCAGGCCATCGGCGTCGCGGACCAGGCCGGCCTTCAGCCAGAGCGACTGCCGGCTGGCCGGCAGGAGCTCGGGCGGACGCTGGGCGGAGGTCGCTGAGTCGGTAGGTGTGGGGGGCGGGGGCGGCTCGGAGAGCGCCGCTCGCGCGGCTCGGGCGCCGAACACGAAGCACTCGCTGAGCGAGTTGGAGGCCAGCCGGTTGGCCCCGTGCAGCCCTGTGCAGGCGCACTCGCCGACGGCATACAGACTGGGCAGCGTCGTCCGCGCATCGGCGTCGGTGGCCACCCCGCCCATCATGTAGTGAGCGGCCGGCGCGACCGGGATCAGCTCTCGCTCGGGGTCAATCCCGGCGCGACGCAGGGCGCTGACCACGTTGGGGAAGAGGGCCGGGTCGACGCGGCGCATGTCGAGTCCGACGGAGGGCGCGCCGGTGCGGGTCATCAGCTCCTGGACGGCGTTGGCCACCTCGTCCCGGGGTGCCAGCTCGTCGACGAACCGCTCGCCCTGGGCATCACGCAGGACTGCTCCCTCGCCGCGTACCGCCTCGGTGACCAGGAAGCCGTCGACGCCGTCGTGACCCACCACCGCGGTGGGGTGAAACTGCATCAGCTCCAGGTCGGCCAGGGCGGCTCCGGCGTTGTGGGCCAGGAGCAGGCCGGAGCCGGTGGCGCCGGCCGGGTTGGTGGTCCGCGCCCACAGAGCGGCAGCGCCGCCGGTGGCCAAGACGGTGGCCGAGGCGGTGAGCGTGCGGTCGTCCAGCAATCGGACGCCGGTGCAGCGGCCATCCGTCGTGAGGAGCCTCGTGACGCGGCAGTCCTCCATCACGTCGATCAGCGGGTCCGCGGCGGCCTGGGCCGACAGCTGGCGGATGATCCGCCGGCCGGTGGCTGCGCCGCCGGCGTGGACGACCCGCCGCCGGCTGTGCCCGCCCTCCAGTCCGAGCGCCAGGCGGCCGTGACGGTCGGCGTCGAAGATGACGCCCAGGCTGGCCAGGTCCTCGACGGCCCGGGGAGCCTCCTGGCAGAGGATCCGCGCGGCCGACTCGCGCACCGCGCCGCGCCCGGCGGTGAGGGTGTCGGCCAGATGCTGCGCCGGGCTGTCATCGGAGGCGATGGCGGCGGCCAGCCCGCCCTGGGCCCAGTAGCTGGAGGCGCCGGCCAGTGGTGTGGCCGAGACGAGCGTGACCCGGGCTCCGGTGCGCGAGGCGCAGAGGGCGGTGTAGAGGCCGCCGGCGCCGGCGCCGACGACGATCAGCTGGCGACTGGGGTCGGTCAACGGCAGTACCGTACCTGCGCGATGGAGCCATCGCTCGTGCTGTTCTGCCACCCCAGTTCGGTGCAGCACGATACGGGGGAGCACCCGGAGCGGGCTGAGCGGATCGTGGCGGTGATGGACGAGCTGGAGCGGCTGGGCTGGCTCGGGTACGAGCGGGTGGAGTCGCCGGCCGTCGGGCGTTCGGTGCTGGAGCGCGTGCATCCGGCGGCGTATGTGGAGGCGCTCGAGCGGGCGTGCGCGGAGGGTGGTCGATATCTGGACGCCGACACCGTGATCAGCCCGGGTTCGTTTACGGCGGCGATGCACAGTGCCGGCGGGGCGGTGGCGATGGTCGAGCGGCTGCTGTCGGGTGACCGGGCCGATGCGGTGGGGTTCAGCGCTCACCGCCCGCCGGGGCACCACGCTCTTCCCAGACGGCCGATGGGCTTCTGCCTGTTCAACAACATCGCCGTGGCGGCGCGGCACGCGCTGGCGGCGGGCGGGCTGGAGCGGGTGCTCGTGGTGGACTGGGACGTGCACCACGGCAACGGGACCAACGACATATTCCATGACAGCGCCGAGGTGCTGTTCGCCTCGATCCACGAGTGGCCCCTGTATCCAGGGACCGGCGCGCGTGGGGACATCGGTGCCGGAGAGGGGCGCGGCTACACGATCAACCTGCCGGTACCGGGAGGGTCGGGCGACGCCGTGTTCGTCTCGCTGGTGCGCGACGTGGTGGTGCCCGTGGGACGGGAGTACGCCCCGCAGCTGATCCTGATCTCCGCGGGATTCGATGCGCACGAGGGGGACCCGCTGGCCGGCTGCCGGGTCAGCGACGCCGGGTTCGGCGCGATGGCCAGGCTGATCCGGGACCTCGGTCTCGAGCTGGGGGTTCCGGTTGGCGCGGTGCTGGAGGGCGGGTATGCGCTGGGGCCGCTGGCTCGGGGGGTGGCGGTGACGATGGATGTGCTGAGGGGCGGGGACGGAGGGGTCGCTGCCGGGGTGGAAGCGCTGCTCGGGAGCGAGGAGGGCGGGCCGGCGTGCGGAGCCCCCGAGGCGCTGGCGCTGGAGGCGCGGGCGCGGCTGCGGGAGTTCTGGCCCGGCCTGGCGTAGCGGCGCTCGAGATCCGTGCTACCGCGGCGCAGGCCCGCCCTTCACCGCCTGCTCGCGGCCAGCAACTCCTCCCAGGCCGCAGCCACCTTTCGGGCCATCGCATCGGCCGAGTAGCGCTCCGCCACCGCCCGCCCCTCGATGCGTGGATCGTCGCCCGCGATGTGCGGGCGCAGCGCGGCGGCCCACACGTCCACCGAAAAAGGTCCGCACAACGTGCCGCCCACGGAACCGAGTGCCTCGGGCGCGACCCCGTGCGGGGTGGCCAGCACTGGCACGTCGCAGGCCAGCGCCTCCACGACGGCCAAGCCGAACCCCTCGCGGTCCGAGGGGACCAGCACCGCGTTGGCCGCGTTCACATACAGCGGCACCTGGTCAGGCGCCACCGTCCCCAGCGTCAGCAGCCTGACGTCCACACGCGCCGCCAGCGCGCTGGCCAGGTCGTGGCGCTTCTCCGGGCGCCCGGGATCGGCCGGGAACAGCAGGTAGGGCTGGGCAGGATCGAGGCCCAGCGCACTTCTCGCCTCCGCCCGGTCGATGGGCCGGAAGCGATCCAGGTCCGCGCCGCAGGGCAGGATCCGGACCGGCTCGCGCGTCGACCAGCGCGGCAGCTGTCCGGCCAGCTCTTTTGAAACCGCCGCCACCAGATCCATCCGCCGCAGCGCCGCCAGCGTGATCGCCCGCGAGCGCGGATGCGAGACGTCGGTGCCATGGAGGGTGACGCCGTGGACCCGGGCGGGGACGCGCAGGGCGGGCCAGGCCGACAGGCCGAAGTGAGCGTGCACCACGTCGAAGCGGCTGCGGCCGTAGCGGCGGCGGAGATCCCGGGCGGCTCGGGCGTACGCGACCGGGCTGCCCTGGGCGATCACCTCCAGCTCCAGTTCGATCCCCGGGAGCCGGCGCAGCGCCTCGACCTGGTCACGGACGAAGCTTCCGAAGGCCGGACGGTCAGGAGTGGGGAACATGTTGGTGACGACGAGCGCGCGCATTCTGCACCTGACACCATCAAACCAGCGATGACCTCATCAAGTTTCGAGCCCGCGGCGGCGCCACCTCCGATCGGCGCGTCCAACCCGGTCGGCGTGTTCGACTCGGGCGTGGGCGGGCTGACCGTGCTGCACGAGCTGCTGGTGTCGCTGCCCACCGAGGACTACGTGTACCTGGGGGACACCGCGCACTTTCCCTACGGCGAGCGCAGGCAGGAGGAGTTGCAGGAGTTCTCGCTCCAGATCGCCCGCCATTTGCTCGATCTCGGAGCCAAGCTGCTCGTGGTGGCGTGTAACGCGGCCAGCTCAGTCGCGCTCGACGTCGTGGCCGAGTACCTGGCGCGGGACGGGCGGGGGATCGACGTGATCGGCGTCGTCGCGCCGGCCACCCAGCTGGCCGTCGCGGGGAGCCGGACGGGTCGGATCGGGCTGCTGGCGACGCCGGCCACGGTGGCCAGCGGGGCCTACGAGCGCGCCGTGGGAGCGGCCGATCCCCACGTCGTGCTGGAAAGCGTCGCCTGTCCGGACCTGGCTCCGATCATCCAGTCGGGCTTCCCGTTCAACGACCAGGTGGTGGCGACGGTGCGGGCTTACTGCGCGCCGCTCCGGGAGGCCGAGGTGGACACGGTGATCCTCGGTTGCACCCACTACCCACTGGTCGGCCCGATGCTCCAGCGGACCCTGGGCCGCGGGGTTTCGCTGGTCAGCTCCGGGACCGGCGTGGCGCGCAGCGTGGAGCGGGCGCTGGCCGCGCGGCACCTGCTCAATCCGCGGGCCGGCGAGGGCGAGTATCGCTTCCAGTGCACCGGCGAGGTCGAGTCGTTCCGGGAGGTAGGCGTTCGCTTCCTGCAGATGCCGTTCGGCGAGGTCGAGCACGTCGAGCTTTCGGCTCGGCCAGGCACTAAGGTGGCCGCATGACTGAGCGCAGCTACGGACGGGCCGCGAACGCCATGCGCCCGGTGAGGATCGACGCCGGCTTCGTGCGCACGGCCTCCGGGTCGGCGCTGATCTCGGTGGGAGAGACCCGCGTGATCTGCACCGCCTCCGTGCAGGAGAGCGTGCCCCGCTGGATGGCCAGGCAGGGGCGCGGCTGGGTCACGGCCGAGTACGGGATGCTTCCCGCATCCACCGGAGAGCGCAAGCCGCGCGACATCTCCAAGGGGCGTCTGGACGGGCGCTCTGTGGAGATCCAGCGGTTGATCGGGCGCTCGCTTCGGGGGGTGATCGACTTCCGAGCGCTGGGTGAGCGGACGATCTACGTCGATTGCGACGTACTGCAGGCCGACGGCGGGACCCGCTGCGCCTCGATCACCGGCGGGATGGTGGCCTTGCGGCTGGCCACCGACGCGCTCGTCTCCGAGAGCTCGCTCGAGCGCTCGCCGCTGACCGGGAGCGTCGCCGCGATCTCGTGCGGAATCGTCGACGGAGTGCCCCTGCTTGATCTCGACTACTCGGAGGACTCCACGGCCCAGGTCGATGCCAATGTGGTGATGACCGGCGACGGCGGCCTGGTCGAGGTTCAGGCCACGGCGGAGCGCACCCCTCTGTCTCGCGCTCACCTGGATGAGCTCCTGGGCCTGGCCGCGCGTGGGATCGAGGCACTACGAATCGCCCAGGACGAGGCTGCCGGCGCCGGAGTCTGACGTGGACGCGTCGCGGCGCCCTCTGGTTCTCGCTACGCGCAACCCGCACAAGGTACGCGAGGTGGCTCGGATACTGGCGCCGTGGGGGATTAAGGTCGAGCCGCTGCCCGAGCACGTGGAGCTGCCGCCTGAGGACGGTGACACGTTCGAGGCCAACGCGCTGCCCAAGGCGCGCCGGGCGGCGCTGGCGGTGGGACGGCCGGCGATCGCCGATGACTCGGGGATCGAGGCGGAGATGCTCGACGGTGCACCCGGGGTGGGCTCAGCTCGCTACGCCGGCGAGCGCGCCACCGACCAGGAGAACCTCGACAAACTCCGCCGCGAGGCGTCGGTGGACAGTCGCCTGCGGTACGTGTGCGCGCTGGCCTTCGTCGATCCGGAATCGAATGATGAGGGGTCCTCGGGGCCGCTGGAGCGCGTGTTCTTCGGCTACTGCTTGGGACGGATGGCCGCACAGCCGTCGGGCACCGGCGGATTCGGCTACGACCCCACGTTCGTTCCGGACGACGGGACCGATGGCAGGACCATGGCCGAGCTGAGCGACGAGGAGAAGGACGCGATCAGTCATCGCGGGCGGGCGCTCGAGACGTTCGCCCACTGGTTCTCCGCCCACGTTCCGCTCAGCAAGCAGATCGGGTGACCTCGCGAGTGGAGCAGATGAACGCCACCGACCCGGCCGCCGCGACCCGGACCGTCAATCCGGGTGCCCCGGCGGACAAGCAGCGCGCCGCCGGCCTGTCGGTGGCCTCCAACACCACGCTGATCCTGCTCAAGGTGATCGCCGGGACGCTCACCGGGTCGGTGGCGATCCTCACCGAGGCCGTGCACTCGAGTGTCGACCTGATCGCGTCGCTGGTGGCGTTCGTCTCGGTCCGCAAGGCCGACGAGCCGGCTGACGAGAGCCACCGCTACGGCCACGAGCGGATGGAGGATCTGGCCGCGGCGATCGAGGGCGTGCTGATCCTGGTCGGCTCGGCGGCCATCGCCTTCGAGGCCATTCGCCGGCTCATCGAGGGCGGGCGGACGCACACACTGGGGCTGGGCATAGCGGTGATCGCGGTCTCGGCCGGCGTCAATGTGATCGTCTCCAGCATTCTGGCGCGCCGGGGCGAGACCACCGGATCGCCCGCGCTGGCCGGCGATGCGGCGCACCTGCGAACCGACGCCCTGAGCTCGGCCACGGTGCTGGTCGCGCTCGTGCTCGTCGATGCCACCGGCCTGCAGTGGATCGATCCGGTGGCCGCGCTGCTGGTTTCCGGGGTGATCGTGATAACCGGGGTCAGGCTGCTGACCGGCGCGGGGCAGGTGCTCGTTGACCACGCCCTACCGGAGGAGCAGGTCGCGGCGATCCGCAAGGCGATCGAGGCATACGGCGCCACGCACGGAGTGGTCGGCTATCACGAATTGCGCAGTCGGCGCGGTGGCTCCCAGCGCTACGTGGACGTCCACATCCAGTTCCGCTCGGGCACCTCGCTGGAGGGTGCTCACCGCACGGCCCACCAGCTCCAGGACGAGATCGCTTCGGCGGTGGGCGGAGCGGACGTGCTCATCCATCTCGAGCCCGAGGACCGGGTACGCCCCGGGGAAACGCTCGCCTCGCCGACCGGCGCCACCGGGCGGGAGAGCCACTAGACCACTACTAGAACAGGTTGATGGCGGCGGCTACCGCCACGGCGAGCGTCACGCCCGCGTATCCGATATCCCCGCGCAGAGCCAGCACCACCATCGCGATCAAGAAGGCGATCGTCGTGATCGACCACCCGATGCGGGCCAGATCCAGGGAATGCTCCGGTTCCTCGGCCGCTGGGAGACTGTTCTCCACGGTGGGATTGTCGCTCCTGGCGGGGACGGGCTCGGTGGCCTGATCCCGCGAGGCGGGCGGAGCTTGACGCTGCTGATCGCGGGGAGCCGGTTCGGGCTGGCCCGTCTGACCTTGGGGCGCCGGCTCGGGCTGGCCCGTCTGCGCCGCTGTCTGGGTTATGAAGTCGGTCAAATCGAGTGCTGTCTCGTACGGTAACCGCCCGCTGGGCAGGAGTTCAGATGAGCGGGCAGCGGCGTCAAAGCTGGGTATTGCCCGAAGATCGCCCCACCTTTCCATGCCGTCAGGCGATACCGTGCGCTGGACATGTTGCATCATGGTAAATGCGGAACGCGTGGCGCCGGCAGTGGGTTTGACGCCGCATTGTCCGCAAACCCTGTTAGCTTCGACGATTCCTACCACCTCGAAGGAGGGAGCAAGTGACGAAATCGGAGTTCATCGACCAGGTCTCGGATCGGGCTGGACTCAGCAAGCGGGATGCCTCTGACGCTGTGGAAGCGATGCTGTCCACGATCCAAGATGCGCTCAAGCGCGGGAGCGACGTGACGTTCTCCGGCTTTGGCAAGTTCAGCGTCGCCCAGCGCAGCGCTCGCGAGGGTCGCAATCCGGCGACTGGCGAGAAGATCCAGATCGCCGCTTCCAAAGCACCCAAGTTCACGGCCGGAGCCTCGCTCAAGAAGGCCGTCAACTGACCTCGTCTCGGGTCTGAGCTGAGGAGGCCTCGGAGACGATGGAATCCCAAGGCGTCGACTTGATGACGCCTCAGATGGTGGATTCGTCGTCAACTTCCGGGGCCCCCCAGGCTTTCGGTGACCGGCTGGATCAGCTGGTCAGCCAGCGTTCATCGCAGCTTGTGCTCGGGCTGGATCCCGATCCGGCCCGGCTTTGGCCGCATGCCATCGAGCTGGCGCGTGGGGCGGGCGACACGCCCGCCCCACAGATCGCCTCCGGCGCCGAGTGGTTCGACCCGGTGGCCATGCAGGCCGCCAGAGCCGTGACCCACCACTGCCGGCTGGCCATCGATTCGGCCGGGCAAGAGTGCGTGGCCGTGAAATTCCAAGTGGCCTGCTTCGAGCGCCTCGGCGCTCCCGGATGGGGCGCGCTCAAGGAGTCGGCTGACTACGCCCGCCAGGCGGGACTCCTGGTGATCGCCGATGCCAAGCGAGGAGATGTTTCGGTCACCGCGGCGGCCTATGCGCAGGCCTTCTTCGGAGCCACCCCCACCGCGTTCGGCGAGGTGCACGGACTCGGCGCCGACGCGATGACCGCCAACCCGTTGCTCGGCGTGGACTCGCTCGAGCCTCTCGTGCAGAGCGCTCGGAGCGTCGGAAGCGGCCTGCTCGTCCTCGTCCGGACCTCCAATCCCGGGGCCAATGACGTTCAGGAGGCCGAACTGGCCGACGGCGCCAGCCTCAGCGAGCGGCTGGCCCAGCTGGTCGCCCGCCTCGGCGCCCCCGGCGTCGGCGAATCCGGACTGTCCGACGTTGGAGCGGTGGTTGGCGCCACCGCTCCGGGTCGACTGGCTCGGATGCGCGAGCTGATGCCCAGCGCGGTGTTCCTGCTTCCCGGAGTCGGCCCTCAGGGCGGGCGCGTTGAGGATCTGGCCCCGGCCTTCGCTCCGGGCCGAGGCGGCGGCCTGGTCAGCGCGTCGCGCAGCATCGTGTTCGCCCACGAGCGCGACGGCGGGGATCCAGAGTCGGCTGCTCAGCGCGAAGCTGCCCGGTTGCGCGGGCTGGCCTGGTCGATCAGCGGCTGACCCGTCGTACAGGTGGTCCAGTCCGCAAGCCAAGCTTCGGTCGGCCGGGAGCGCCACGGGTATGATCGACCACGCGATGTACGAGCAATCGCGGCGGCGTCGGAACCCGGTCCGGTACCTGGCGCCCTTGGCGCTCGCGGTGATGGCCATCGCCACGTACTTCGTCGTGCAGCACGCCCTCGACACCTCATCCGGCTCCAACCCGGCCAGCACCACGTCCACCCAGACATCCACGAGCGTCGGCTCAGCTTCGGCCAAGAAGGGTGGCGTGAAGACGAAGTTCTACGTGGTCCGCTCGGGTGACAGCCTGTCGGTCATCTCGGCGCGGACCGGGGTGCCGCTGCCCACCCTGGAGAGCCTCAACCCCGGTGTCTCGTCGGGCGCTCTGCAGGTCGGCCAGCGCCTGCGACTGAGTCGATGACGCCGGCTCTCCGCTCGCTTGTGTCCCGGCTTGCCGTCGTCGCCCTGGCGACGCCGCTGGCCGCGCTGATCCTCCTGGTCTGCACGGCATCGGCGTCCGCAGCCGGTTCCGCCGCTCACGCGCGGACCGTTCCACCACCTCGGCTGGCCGTTACCGGAGCCAGCCTGATCGACGCCTCCACCGGTCGTGTCCTGTGGGGCATCAAGGCCAATGCGGAGCTGCCGATCGCCAGCACCACGAAGCTGATGACGGCGCTGATCACCCTTCAGCACGTCCGTCGCCTGGGCACGATCTTCACCCAGAACGACTGGACACCGGCCGCCGATGACTCTCAGATCGGACTGGATCCGGGGGAGAAGATGAGCGTGCACGACCTCCTGGTGGCGATGATGCTGCCCAGCGCCGACGACGCCGCCGAAGATCTCGCCTACAACGTGGGGCACCACTCCGTCGCTCGTTTCGTGGCGATGATGAATGCGGAGGCGCGCGCACTGCACCTCACGCGCACGCACTACTCCACGCCCATCGGTCTGGACACGCCGGGCAACTACTCGAGCCCCACCGACCTGGACCTGCTGGCCGCCTATGACCGGGACCACTCGCCGTTTTTCCGACGCCTGGTCGACACGCCGGCCGCCAAGATCCACGCCGGCAACTCGACCCGCTATGTGGTCAACCGAAACGATCTGGTCGGCCGGTACCGGTGGATCAACGGCGTCAAGACCGGCCACACCAACGATGCCGGTTACGTGCTCGTGCTGTCGGCCACCCGCTGGGGCATGACCCTGATCAGCTCGGTGCTCGGCACCTCCAGCGAAGCTGCCCGCGACGCCAACGCGCTGTCGCTCATCGAGTACGGGTTCACCGCCTTCCACCTGGACCGGGCGATCCGCCGTAACCAGGTCCTGGCCCGGCTGCCCGAGCAGTACTCGAGCCAGCGCGCGCCCGTGATTGCGCTGCATCCGTTCAGCTACGTGGTTCTCAAGACCCGTGCGGTGCATGTGGTGCTTCACCTTCCCAAGCAGGTCACCGGACCGCGGGCCCGCCACACCGTCGTGGGCGAGGCGATCGTCTACGCGGGACGCCAGGAAGTGCAGCGCGTCCGGCTCGTCCTGGCCCGGGCGGTGCCGGCTGTCTCCCCGGTGACCAAGGCGGCCAGACTGCTCATCCAACCGTCTACGCTTTTGTGGCTCGCACTGGTCGTGATCGTGCTCGCCGGTTACAGGGCGCGACGCCGGCGCCACAGCCGGCTCGGACAGGCGCAAGCGGAGGAACGGGACTAATGATCATCACCGTCACGCTCAACACGGCGCTCGACAAGACGCTTGAGGTGCCCAACTTCACGCCGGGCCGCCGGCACCGCACGGTGGATCAGCGGACGATGCCAGGCGGCAAGGGCGTCAACATTGCCCGCGCGATCAAGCGCCTGGGCCAGCCGGTGATCGCCACGGGCCTGGCCGGCGGCGCCACCGGCAGCCGGATCGTGGAGGCCCTCAACGATGAGGCGGTGCTCAACTCGTTCGTCCGGATCCGCGAGGAATCGCGGACCAACACCGCGGTGCTCGACCCCACCACCGGGCTGCACACGGAGATCAACGAGCGGGGACCGGCCATCTCGCCCCAGGAGCTCGACCTGTTCCGGGAGAAGCTCATGTACCTGGCCAGGGGCGCGAGCATCTGCGTGTTCGCCGGGAGCCTTCCCTGGGGCGTGGCGCCGGACATCTACGCCGACCTGATCCGCTACGTGCGAAAGCTGGGGGTGACCACGATCATCGACACCGACGGCGAGCCGCTCAGGCACGCGGTCAGGTCCGAGCCGGAGGTGGTCTCGCCTAACGAGCTGGAGGCCGAGGAGCTGGTCGGCCACGAATTCAACGACGCTGATGACCGAGCGAGCGCCGTGGCCGAGATGGTGCGCCTCGGTCCGCGTGAGGCGATCATGACGGTCCCCGACGGATGCTTTGCCCAGGTGCTCGACGAGTCCGGATTGCCTGCGCTGTATCGCGTGAGCGTGGAGCCCTTGGAGGCGCGCTCGCCGATCGGATCGGGAGATGCGTTCCTGGCCGGGTATGTGGCTGCCCGGTACGCGGGGCGCCCGGTGGTCGACTGCCTGCGCTTCGGTGTCGCCTGCGGCGCGGAGTCGACCCAGCACATCGGCGCGGGGATCCTCGAGCCCGTCAAGGTGGACCGGATCTTCGATACCGTGCGCGCCGAGCGCTTGAGCCTGCCCGCGCGGGTCAGCTGAAACGCCGCAGCGTCCGGCTTTTACCGTGCCTTGGGCGGCCGGGTGCCCGGCCGGCGCGCTGCTAAAGTCAAAACGACCGTGGTTGCCGCCCCATCGGTCATTCTCCGGCTCTTTGTGAGCGCCGTGTTTTCGTCCGCGACGCGTTCTACGATGCCGTAATGGAAGTAGAGATCGGACGTGGAAAAAAGGCCCGGCGGGCCTACGGATTTGACGACATCGCGATCGTGCCCTCGCGGCGCACCCGGGACCCCGATGACGTCGACATCACCTGGACCCTAGGTCCCTATCGGTTTGAGCTGCCCCTTCTGGCAGCCGCCCTCGACGGCGTCGTTTCGCCGGATACCGCGGGCGTCATCGGCAAGCTCGGCGGTCTCGCCGTGCTCAACCTGGAAGGCATCTTCTGCCGCTACGAGGACGCCGAGACGCAGCTGGAGCGCATCGCCAGCTTCTCCAAGGACATCGCCACCCGGGAGATGCAGGACATCTACCGGGAGCCGGTGAAGCCGGAGCTGATCGCTCAGCGGATCCAGGAGATCAAGGCGCACGGCGTGGTCGCGGCGGCGTCGCTGACCCCGCAGAAGGTGCGCAAGTACTACGACGTGGCGCTGGAGGCCGGCTTGGACATCCTGGTGATCCAGGGCACGGTGGTGTCCGCCGAGCACGTCTCCAGCGACGAGTCACGGCCGCCACTGAACCTGAAGGAGTTCATCCGCGAGCTCGACCCCACACCTGTGGTGGTCGGCGGCTGTGCCTCCTACCACACGGGCCTTCACCTGATGCGCACGGGCGCTAGGGGCGTGCTCGTCGGCGTCGGTCCGGGCGCGATTTGCACCACTCGTGGCGTGCTCGGTATCGGCGTCCCTCAGGCCACGGCGATCGCCGACGTGGCCGCCGCCCGCTCCCAGCACATGCTGGAGACCGGCGATTACGTGAAGGTGATCGCCGACGGCGGCATGCGCAACGGCGGCGACATCGCCAAGGCGATCGCCTGCGGCGCGGACGCGGTGATGCTCGGCTCGGCTCTGGCCCGCAGCTACGAGGCCCCGGGCCACGGCTACAACTGGGGGATGGCCACCTTCCACCCGACGCTGCCGCGCGGCACCCGGGTCATCACCACGCCGAACGGGACGCTCGAGGAGATCATCCGAGGGCCGGCCCGCGAGAACGACGGCACGTTCAACCTGATGGGCGGCCTGCGCACCTCGATGGCCACCACCGGCTACCAGGACATCGCCGAGTTCAACCGTGCCGAGCTGATGGTGGCGCCGGCGCTGCAAACCGAGGGCAAGCACCTCCAGCGCGAGCAGGGCGTCGGCATGGGAGCCAGCGGCCAGGCTGCGGCGGTCGGTGCAGCCGACTGAAGGCATCCAGCTCGGTCAGCTCCGTGAGCCGGGGCTGACCGATGACCTGGAGCCGGCGATCCTGCCCGAGCCCGAGGCGGCTGAGGATGCCCCGCGTGTCCCCCGAGCCGCCAGCGACCAGGTCGTGGTGCTCGACTACGGAGGCCAGTACTCGCAGCTGATCGCCCGCCGCGTGCGGGAATGCGGCGTGTTCTCCACTCTGCTTCCCCATCACGTGGGGCCAGAGGAGGTGGCGCGGCTGAGTCCCCTGGGAGTGATCCTCTCCGGGGGGCCGGCTTCGGTATATGCCGACGGCGCTCCCCGGCTCGATCCCCGCCTGCTCGAGCTCGGGGTCCCGGTCCTCGGCATCTGTTACGGCATGCAGCTGCTGGCTCGGGAGCTGGGCGGCCGCGTGGAGGGCGCCGAGGTGGGCGAATTCGGCCGCTCGCAGCTGACGGTGCGCAACACCGGACGCCTGCTGGCCGGGACCCCGGCCGAGCAGACGTGCTGGATGTCCCACCGGGACACGGTGTTCGAGCCGCCGCCCGGGTTCGACGCGCTGGCCGCCTCGTCGGCCTCGCCGGTGGCCGCGTTCGAGTCGACCCAGCGCGCGGTGTATGGGATCCAGTTCCACCCCGAGGTGGTCCACACCCCCTACGGCCAGCAGGTGCTGCGCAACTTCCTGCTCGACGTGTGCGGCTGTGAGGGCAGCTGGAGCGCCCGCTCGGTGATCGACGAGCAGATCGAGCGGATCCGGGCCCAGGTGGGGCCCGACGGGCGGGCCATCTGTGGTCTGTCAGGCGGAGTGGACTCGAGCGTTGCCGCGCTGCTCGTCCACCAGGCGATCGGCGACCGGCTGACCTGCGTGTTCGTCGATCACGGCCTGATGCGCAAGAACGAGGGCGAGCAGGTGGTGGCCGCCTTCCGTGAGGACTTCCACGTGCCGCTGGTGGCCGTCGATGCCGCCGAGCGGTTCCTGGACAAGCTCCGCGGCGTGACCGACCCGGAGACCAAGCGACGGATCATCGGCGCCGAGTTCATCCGCGTGTTCGAGGAGGAGGCGGCCAAGCTCGAGGATGTCGACTTCCTGGTCCAGGGCACGCTCTACTCGGACGTGATCGAGTCCGGCGGCGGTACCGGGACGGCCACGATCAAGTCACACCACAACGTCGGCGGCCTGCCCGAGGATCTCCAGTTCGACTTGGTGGAGCCGCTGCGCTCGCTGTTCAAGGACGAGGTGCGCGCGGTGGGAGCCGAGCTCGGGCTGCCCGAGCGCCTGGTCTGGCGCCAGCCGTTCCCCGGTCCGGGCCTGGCCATCCGGATCGTCGGGGGAGAGGCCACGAAAGAGCGCCTGGACATCCTGCGCGAGGCGGACTCGATCCTTCAGGATGAGATCCGCAAAGCGGGTCTGTACCGGGACCTCTGGCAGTCGTTCTGCGTGCTCCCGGACATCCGCACGGTCGGGGTCCAGGGCGACGCGCGCACCTACGGCAACGTGATCGTGATCCGGGCGGTGACCAGCGACGACGCGATGACCGCCGACTGGGCCCGGCTCCCCTATGACCTGCTCGAGCAGATCGCCAGCCGGATGATCAACCAGATCCGCCCAGTGGGCCGCGTGGTCCTGGACATCACCAGCAAGCCGCCTGGCACGATCGAGTGGGAGTAGCGGCCCAGGCTTAGCTCGTCCGTCCCGCCGGCCCCGCGGAGCGCGCCAGCGTCAGACCGAGGATGGCCACCAGGTGGGGCGAGCGGTCGTCCGGCAGCTGATCGCGGGCAAACCATCGCGCCTCCAGGAGCTCCCCGGGATCGAGCCTGATCGCCGGCTCGTGCAGCTCGGCCCGGAAGCAGTGCAGGTGGTCGGTCCGGCGACCGCTGGTCACCTCGATATGGCCGATCTCCTTCCACTCGACGTCCTCCAGGCCCAGTTCTTCGTGCATCTCGCGGCGAGCCGCCCTTGGGGGAGGCTCGCCGCGCCGGGTCGCTCCTCCGGGAAGGTCCCACCACCGACGGCCGTAGGAGTGGCGCACGAGCAGCACCTGGTTGCGATCGGTCACCACGCATTTGACCCCCCGCAGAGTCGGCCGGGTGATCAGCCAGATCGCCTGCAGAGTCCGGTAGCCGACGCGGTAAACCAGCCGGCGGATCGGGACGGGAATCTCCATCGGCACGAGCCTACGGGCTGCACCCGAAAAGATCGCCTATCATGGACTCCAGCCGCGCCAGCCAGGCGCGGTTTGTGCGTGCCATGAAGACCTACGTAGCCACACCAGCCGACCGGGAGCGCAACTGGCTCCTCGTCGACGCCACCGGGCAGACACTCGGCCGCCTGGCGACCCAGATCGCCGATGCATTGCGCGGCAAGCGCAAGCCGACCTACACGCCCCACGTCGACACCGGCGACTTCGTCGTCGTGGTTAACGCCGAGAAGATCGCCGTGACCGGCAACAAGCTCGCCGACAAGATGTATTACCGCCATTCCGGGTATCCGGGAGGGCTCAAATCCCGCACGCTGAACGACATGCTCGAGCGCCGCCCCGCGGAGGTGCTGCGCATCGCTGTGAAGGGGATGCTGCCGCGCAACCGCCTGGCCCGCAAACAGCTGACCAAGCTCAAGATCTATGCCGGGCCTGACCATCCTCATGCCGCCCAGCAGCCGCAACCGATGGAGATCCAGTCTTGACCGAGTCAGAGATCCCGCCCGAGGACGAGCGCACGCCTGAGGCGTCCGAGCCTCGCAGCTCGGAGGAGTCCGAGGCAGAAGTGTCTTCTGAGGCACCTACCCCGAGTGCCTCTGAAGACACCTCTGCCACGGACGCCCCCTCGGTTGCTCCAGCTGAACCGTCAGCTGACCAGCCGGTCCTAGCGGATCCGGAGGAGCCGGTTGCGGCGGCCTCTGAGACGCTGGCGGAGCAGCCGGGCGAGCCCGGGCCGCCGGCCGAGGAGATCATCGCCGAGGCCGCCCCCGCAGCGGAGGCTGCGGCTGAGCCGGCCGAGGGGGACGAGGACGAGGAGGAGGTGGCTCCCCGCGTCAAGCCGGCCATCCCTGGCGCCGACCTGATCCCCGACATCGTGTCCGACGGCGATGACTTCCTGGACGCCGAGGCCCGCGCGGCCGCCGAGGCCGAGGCCGAGGAAGCTGCCCGCCGCGCGTCCGAGGCCGACTCCGAGGAGGAGTCCAGGCCGATCGCCGACGCCGCCATCGATCTGGCGGCCGGCGCTCGATACACGTCCACCGGCAAGCGCAAGACCGCCGTGGCCCGGGTGATCCTCAAGCCCGGCACGGGCACCTACTCGATCAACGGCAGGACGCTGGAGGAGTTCTTCCCCCGGGACACCCTGCAGCGGATGATCCGCCAGCCCCTGGAGACGGTGGGCTACGAGTCCCGCATGGACGTGGTTGCCCTGATGCACGGTGGCGGTGTCGCTGCCCAAGCCGGAGCCCTGCGTCACGGCGTCTCCCGCGCCCTGATCGTGGCCGACCCGAACCTGCGTGGCGAGCTCAAGCGCCGCGGCTTCCTGACCCGTGATCCCCGGGTCAAGGAGCGCAAGAAGGCCGGCCTCAAGAAGGCCCGTAAGCGGCCTCAGTTCTCCAAGCGCTAAGCGCCTGCCATCTTGCCTCGCCAGCTCTTCGGCACGGACGGTGTCCGGGGCCGCGCCGGACACTTCCTCAGCGCCAACCTGGCGCTTCGCCTGGCCCGAGCTGCTGTCGCACTGGGCGGCGCCGAGCGGCCGCAGGTCCTGATCGTCCGGGACACCCGGGAGTCCGGCGACATGCTGGAGTCTGCGATGGCAGCCGGGATCACCGAGGCGGGAGGCGACGCGCTTCTGGCCGGAGTGCTGCCGACACCGGCGGCGCCGCTGCTCCTGCGCCGCCACGGCCTGGACCTGGCCGCGGTCATCTCGGCCTCCCACAACTCCTACGAGGACAACGGCATCAAGCTGTTCGCCGCGGATGGCTTCAAGCTCGACGACGACACCGAGCATGCGATCGAGCGGGAGCTGGAGCGACCCTTCTCGCCGCTGGGCGAGATCGGCCGCGTGCGCCGGCTCCCCGATGCCGTGGAGGACTATCTGGCGGCACTGCAGGCTCGCTTCTCCGGACTCGATCTGCGTCAGCGCCGGATCCTGCTCGATTGCGCCAACGGAGCCACGTACCGGGTGGCGCCGGAGATCTTCCGGCGTCTGGGCGCCCAGGTGACCGTGCTGGCCGCCGATCCGGACGGGCGCAACATCAACGACGGGTGTGGATCGATGCACACGGACCTGATCAGTCAGCAGATCCGCCGCGGCGACCATGACATCGGGTTCGCCTTCGATGGCGACGGTGACCGCGTATTGGCCGTCGACCGTGACGGAAAGGTGGTGGATGGTGATGAGCTGATCGCGCTGGCGGCGCTCCACATGCAAGCCGCCGGGCAACTGCACGGGGGCGGGGTGGCGGTCACGGTGATGGCCAACTACGGCTTTCATACCGCCATGGAGGAAGCCGGGATCGAAGTGGCCACCACGGCGGTGGGGGATCGCTACGTGCTTGATGAGCTGCGCCGACGCGGCTGGGTGCTGGGCGGCGAGCAGTCGGGCCACGTCATCAACCTCGACTTCGGTCCCTCGGGCGATGGCATCGCCGGTGCGCTGCTCACGCTGGAGGCACTCGGAGAGCGGGATCTCCGCGACCGCGGAGCGATGCGGAAGCTGCCCCAGCGACTCCTCAACATCCGGGCCGCCGACCGCGAGAGCGTGCGCGCGGCCCTGGAGGAGGCTTCGGTCCAGGCGGCCATCAGCCACGCTGGAGATCTGCTGAGCGGGCGGGGCAGGGTCCTCGTGCGGGCCTCGGGCACCGAGCCGCTGATCCGCGTCATGGTCGAGGCGCCTGACCCCCAGGAGACCGACCAGATTGCGCTGCGCCTGGCTGAGGCTGTGGAGCGCGCGCTGCTCGCCTGATCGCCGTCGCTCAGGGCGTGCAGGGCTGCTCTCGGCTCCGTCGAATCGCGGAAAGTAACATGAGGACTTCGTTCGCCGGTAGGGATGGCGGACGCGGGTCGCCGGTGCGACTCGACCCTGACTTTCAAACCAGGAGCCATCGCTATGTGCGGAATCGTCGGCTATGTAGGGCCCAGGCGGGTGCGCCCGTTGCTCCTCGAGGGCCTGGAAAAGCTCGAGTACCGCGGCTATGACAGCGCCGGCATCTCGGTGCTGACCGACGGCCGGATCGAGGCGGTGCGAGCCGTCGGCAACCTCGACGCGCTGCGTTCGGCGATGAACAGTCGTATGTCGGGTTCCGCGGAGACGACCACCGTGGCCCTGGCCGAGCGCCCGCAACCGCAGACTGGCATCGGGCACACGCGGTGGGCCACCCACGGCCGGGTCACGGAGGAGAACGCCCACCCCCACTTTGACACCGCTGACAGCGTCCACATCGTCGTCAACGGCATCGTCGAGAACTACATCGCGCTCAAGGTGCGCTTGCTCGAGGAGGGGGCGGTGTTCACCTCGGAGACCGATGCCGAGGTGATCGCTCATCTTGTCGCCCATATGTATGACGGCGACCTGGTGCAGGCCGTGCGCGCCGCCTACGCCGAGCTGCGCGGCCACTACGCGTTCGTGGCGATGAGCGCCCGCGAGCCGGGCGTGCTGGTCGGCGCGCGGCGTGAGTGCCCGCTGGTCGTCGGACGTGGGGACGGGGAGCAGTTCATCGCATCGGCGATCCCCGCCTTCCTGCGTGAGACGCGTCACGTCCAGTACATGGCGGATGACGAGATCGTCGCCTTGCGGCCCGACGGGGTGGAGTTCTTCACGCCGGCCGGGGACCCCGTGGAGCACGAGGTGGTGGAGATCGACTGGGATGCCGACACCGCCGAGAAGCAGGGCTATGAGACGTTCATGCTCAAGGAGATCCACGAGCAGGCCGACGCCGTGGCCGAGACGATCGGTGAGCGGGCGGCGCGGGGCTGGGGTGTCGACCTCGGCGACCTCGGACCGATCGACGACGAGTTCCTGCGCCGGGTGCGACGGATCGTGATCGTCGCCTGCGGATCGGCCCATCACGCCGGGCTCATCGGCCGTTACGCGATTGAGCGATGGGCCCGGGTTCCGGTCGAAGTCGACGTCGCCTCGGAATACCGCTACCGCGACCCGGTCGTAGGGCCGGATGACCTGGTGATCGGGATCTCCCAGTCCGGCGAGACGCTCGACACGATTGTGGCGATGCGAACCGCCCGAGAGCGCGGCGCCCGGGTGCTGGCCGTGACCAATGTGATGGGAGCCCAGGCCACGCGGGAGGCCGACGGCGTCCTCTACACCCGGGCCGGGTTGGAGGTTGGCGTGGCAGCGACCAAGACGTTCGTCAGCCAGATCACCGCCATGTATCTGATCGCGCTGCGCCTGGCTGAAGTCCGCGAGGTGATGGATCGCACCGAGCTCAAGCCGATCATCTCGGACCTGAAGCGCCTGCCGCGCATGATCGCCGCCCTGTTGGAACGGGACGTGGCCGGGATCGAAGCGATCGCAGGAGCCCACTATCAGGACCCGTTCTTCCTCTATCTCGGGCGCCACGTCGGGCTGCCGGTGGCCCTCGAAGGGGCGCTCAAGCTCAAGGAGATCTCATACATCGCCACCGATGCCTATCCGGCCGGGGAGATGAAGCACGGTCCGATCGCCCTGTTGGACCGCAACACGCCGGTGGTCGTCGTGGCCAACGAGTCTCCGGTGCGCGAGAAGCTCATCTCCAACATGCAGGAGGTGAGAGTGAGGGGAGCCCGCGTGATCGCGGTGGCCACCGAGGGAGATGAGGGCATCGGCGAGCACGCCGACGAGGTGATCTTGATTCCCCGCACCGACTGGATGCTGGCGCCGCTGCTGGCCGTGATTCCCCTGCAGCTGCTGGCCTACCACATCGCTCGCCGGCGGGGACTGAACGTGGACCAGCCGCGCAACCTGGCCAAGACGGTCACGGTGGAGTGACACCGAATCCGGACCCGCCCCGCCCAGCCGTCGGGCTCGACTTGTTGGAGATCGCGCGTCTCGAGCGTGCGCTCGAGCGGCGTCCCCGCTTGGCCGAGCGTTTGTTCACGGACGGCGAACGCGCCTACGCCGCCGCCCGGGCTCGGCCCGGCCAGCATCTGGCCGCTCGCTTCTGCGCCAAGGAGGCCGTGGCCAAGGCGCTCGAACTGGAGGGACTTAATTTCCGAGATGTGGAGGTGATCAGCACCTCCAGCGGGGCCCCTCGGGTGCATCTGACCGGCGGCGCCGCCGCCCGGGCACAGGCGCTGGGCGTGGCCGTTGTGGTGTCGCTCAGCCACACCGACACCTCGGCCGGCGCGGTGGCGCTGCTCATATGAACGCGCAGCGTCTGCCCGGCTGGCTGCAGCCCTTGCCTGACGCCGATGAGCAGCGGGCGCTGGACAGCTGGGCGATCGAGCAGCTCGGCATCCCCGGAGAGCGGCTGATGGAGCGAGCCGGGCGCGGGCTGGCCGAGGTGTGCCGGGAGCGCCGTCCGGACGGCCCGGTGGCCGTCGTGTGCGGCAAGGGCAACAACGGAGGGGACGGACTCGTCGTGGCCCGCCTGCTCAGAGAACGCCAGCCTGACCGCGAGGTGAGCGTGCTCTTTTTGGGTGATCCCGCCGAGCTCCGGGGCGACGCCCGGACGAACCTCGAGCGCCTGCCTGGAGCGCCGCCGCAGCCGTTCCTGGGCGAGCGGCTTGACGAGGCTTCGATGATCGTCGACGCGATCCTGGGGACGGGGTCCGCCGGCGAGCCACGTGAGCCCGCCCGCGGCGCCATCCGGGCGATCAACCGTGCGCACGGCAGCGGCGCCGAAGTGATCGCCTGTGACATCCCCAGCGGAGTCGATGCCTCCACCGGAGAGGTGGCCGGTGAGGCCGTGCACGCCGACGCCACCGTGACCTTTCACGCGGCCAAGCCCGGCCTGTGGATCCGGCCCGGCAAACAGCTGGCCGGAGAGATCACGGTGATCGACATCGGGATCCCCTCGGAAGGCGCTCCCGGAGAACCTCGGATCGGCCTCATCACCAGTCGCGTCCTGGAGGCGATCCCGCGGCGGGCCAGCGACTCCACCAAGTTCAGCGCCGGGAGCGTGCTCGTCTGCGGTGGCTCGCCCGGGCTGACCGGCGCACCGACGATGGCCTCGATGGCGGCGGCCAGAGCGGGGGCCGGATACGTGACGGTGGCCGTTCCCGCCAGCCTGGTCTCGATCCTGGCCCCCAAGCTCATGGAGGTCATGCAGGTGGGGCTGGCCGAGCGTGAGGGCACGCTGGCCCCGGAGGCGGTGGACACCGTGCTCGAGCGCAGCCGGCGCGTGCAGGCGGTCGTGCTCGGGCCAGGGCTGGGTCGGGAGGGCGCTTCGCTTGAGTTCGCCCGCGCAGTGGCGCGTTCGGTCGAGGTGCCAATGGTGCTCGACGCCGATGGGCTGAACGCCCACGCCGGCGAACGCCTGAGCGCGCTGGCCGCCCGGACCGCGCCGGCAGTGCTCACCCCTCACGCCGGGGAGCTCGGCCGATTGCTCGACATCGACAGCGAGGCCGTGGGGGCGCAGCGGCTGCACCGAGCTCGTCAGGCGGCCGCCGTGGCCGGCTCGATCGTGATCCTGAAGGGCGATGACACAATCGTCGCCGAACCCGAGGGACGGGTCGGGGTGAGCGCCGGCGGTTCCCCGGCGCTGGCGACGGCCGGTACTGGAGACGTCCTCTCGGGCGTGCTGGCTGCGCACCTGGCCAGAGGCATGGAGCCGTTCGACGCGGCCTGCGCGGCGGTGTTCGTCCACGCCGCGGCCGGCCGGCTGGCGGCGCGCCGGATCGGACCCGAAGGGGTGATCGCCGGTGACGTGATCCAGATGCTCCCGGCGGTGCTGGCTTCGCCGGAGCGCTGAGGACTTCATGCCGCTTCGAGCCCTGGCTGAGGTCAACCTGGGCGCCATCGAGCGCAACGTCACCCTGCTGCGCTCCAAGCTCGGGCCGGGTGGGAGGCTGTGTGCGGTCGTGAAGGCCGACGGCTATGGCCACGGAGCGGTGCCGGTGGCGCGGGCGGCGCTGGCGGCCGGAGCCCAGCACCTGGCTGTGGCCACCGCAATTGAGGCGCTGGAGCTGAGTGAAGCCGGCCTGACGGCGCCGGTGCTGATCCTGGGGGCGATCAGTAGCGACGAGCTCCCCACGGCCCTGGCCGCCCGAGCCGAGGTGACGGCCTGGGATCAGCGCTTCGTGGACGAGCTGGCCGCCGCCGCCGCCGCCCGTGGCGAGTCGACGCCGGTGCACGTGAAGCTGGACACCGGCCTGGGACGCCTGGGCACGCGGGACCCGGATGTGGCTCTGAGCGTGGCCCAGGCCATTCACGACGCCTCGCCGGCTCTGGTCCTGGCCGGGGCGATGACGCACTTCGCCACGGCCGACGGCGATCTCGAGTTCGCCTCCGAGCAACTCCGGCGCTTTGCTCCGTTCGTCGCGCGGCTGCGGGCCATGGCTCCCGAGCTGGTCGCCCACGCAGCCAATAGCGCCGCCACGCTGCGCCTGCCCGAAAGCCACCTGGACATGGTTCGCTGCGGCATCGCCGTCTACGGTGCTGACCCGATGAACGAGGATCCACTGGGGCTTGGGCTCGAGCCTGCCATGACGCTCTGTTCGTATGTGGCCGCGGTCAAACGGGCTGCCCCGGGCCAGAGCGCCGGCTACGGGCGGCAGTTCATCGCCAGCCGGCCGACCTGGCTCGGAACGCTGCCGATCGGCTACGGCGACGGGGTGTCAAGGGCGCTCACCAACAATTGCGATGTGCTCATCGGCGGGCGCCGGTACCCGCTGGTCGGGACTGTCAGCATGGACAACATCACCGTCGATCTCGGCGATACGCCGACCGTCGCGGTCGGCGAGGTGGCCACACTGATGGGCGTGGACGCATCGGAGCGCCAGACCGCCGAGCAGATCGCCCATCGGCTGGGCACGATCAGCTACGAGGTGTTGGTTGCGGTTTCACGCCGGGTGCCGCGCCGCTATCACCGTGACGGGTCCCCCGTGTGAGCGCCGCCGATCCGCTGTCCGTGCTCGGGAGGCTGGCCGGCCAGGCATGGCTGGTGGGCGGTGCCGTGCGTGACGAGCTGCTCGACCGCGCCACCGAGGACTTCGACGTTGTGGTCGAAGGCGACCTGCGCGAGCTGGCCCGCGCGCTCGGCCGAGCCACCGACGCTCACTCCTTCGCGCTGTCCGAGGCGTTCGGCGCTTGGCGGGTGATCGCCCGCGATCGCGCCTGGCGGGTCGATCTCACGCCCTTGATGGGGGGTTCACTGGGCGACGATCTCGCCCGGCGCGATCTGACCATCAATGCGATGGCGCGGAAGATCGGGGATCCCCAGCTGATCGACCCGCACGGCGGGCTCGGCGACCTTCGGGCCCGCCAACTGAGGATGGTGAGTGACCGTTCGTTTCGCGACGACCCCCTGCGGGTCATGCGGCTCACCCGTCTGGCCATCGAGCTGGACTTCGCGATCGACTCGCCCACCCGGGACGCGGCGGCTGCGGCCGCGTCCGGCCTGTCCGACGTGGCCGGGGAGCGCACGTTTGCCGAGCTGCGCCAGATCGTCGCCGGCCGGCGGGCCCTGGCCGGCCTGAGGCTGCTCGAGGCCACGGGCGCCATGGGGGTCGTCCTGCCCGAGCTGCTGGCGCTGCGCGGAGTACAGCAGAGCGACTACCACCATCTCGATGTCCACGATCACACGCTTGACGTGCTGGAGCGCACGATCGCCCTGACCTCGGATCCGAACGCGCTGTTCCCGGAACTGGCGACCCAGATCAGCGCGGTCCTCGCTGAGCCTCTGGCCGATGAGCTCACCCGAGGCCAGGCTATGCGGTTCGGAGCGCTGTTCCATGATCTGGCCAAGTCGAGCACCCGACGGGTGACCGGCGAAGGTCGGGTCACGTTCATCGGACACGACGCCGTGGGAGCGGATCTGGCGGTCGAGGTTCTGTCTCGGCTTCGGGCCAGCGACCGACTGGCCTCGCATGTGGCCGCGCTTGCGCGTCACCACCTCCGGCTCGGTTTCCTGGTTCATGAGCGGCCGCTCAGCCGCACCGCCGTGTACGGGTATCTGAGGGCCACGGAGCCGGTGGGGGTGGACGTGACCCTGCTCAGCACCGCGGACCGACTGGCTACGCGCGGGCGCAATGCCGAGTTGGCGATCGAGCGTCACCTGGAGGTGGCGGCCGAGATGCTGCCCGAGGCGCTGCGCTGGAGGGCGCAGCCACCGCGCCCTCCGATCCGGGGTGATCAGCTGGCCGAGGCGCTCAGCATCTCACCCGGCCCCGAGCTTGGGCGCTGGCTGGAGGAGCTCACCCAGGCCGCCTTCGCCGGTCAGGTCCGCAGCCAGGAGGAGGCGGTCGCTTGGGCGCGTAACCAGCGCTCAGCTGCCGGGGCCACCGGCGGACCGGATCGCTAGGCTCCCGGAGCAGTGAGCGAGCCGGGCTGCATCTTCTGTCAGATCGCCGCGGGCGAGCTGCCTGCGCAGATCGTCGACGAGGACGAGCTGACGATCAGCTTCATGGACGTCCATCCGGGCACCCGTGGCCACGCCCTGGTCATCCCCCGTCGCCATGCGCGCGACCTGTGGGAGGTGGAGCCCGAGAACATGGCCGCGGTGATGCGGGCGGCCCAGCGACTCGCCCTGCGGATGCGCGAACGTCTGGATGCCGAGGGCGTCAACCTGATCAACTCCTGCGGATCCGCGGCCTGGCAGACCGTATTCCACTTCCACGTGCACGTCATCCCCCGCTACGCCGATGACCCCCTGAAGCTGCCCTGGAAGCCGACCGAGGGCGACCCGGACGAGATCGCCGCGGTGGCCGAGCAGCTGCGATGAGCTCCCCGGCCCCGGTTCGCCTGGAGCGCGCCGGCAACCTGGACGTCGTCACGATCGACAACCCGCCGCTGAACCTGTTCGACGACTCGATGGAACAGGCGCTCGATGCGGTGCTTGGAGAGCTCGAAACCGACCAGCCCCGGGCGGTCCTGTTCCGAGCCGAAGGTCGCGTGGTCAGCGGTGGGGTGGACGTGGCGCTGTTTGATGCCCAGCCCGACGTCCAGCACGCCGTCGATCTGTTCAACCGTCTGCTGGCCATCACCCGCCGCACCGAGCAGCTGCCCTGCCCGACGGTGTTTGCGGCGCACGCCCTGTGCCTCACCTGGGCCTTCGAGCTGGCCCTCGCCTGCGACGTGATCCTGGCCGCCTCCTCAGCCAGATTCGGCCTGGTGGAGAAGGTCATTGGGCTGACCCCGGCCATGGGCGGCACCCAGCGGCTGGCCGAGCGAGCCGGCAGCGGCCGGGCCCGGGAATTGGTGATGACCGGCGTTCCGTATTCGGCCAGCACCCTGGAGAGCTGGAACGTGATCAACCGGGTCCTGGATGACGACGGATTCGACGAGCAGGCGCGGGCCTTCGCTGCCGGGCTGGCGGACGGCCCGACCCTGGCTCATGCGGCCACCAAGCGTGTCATCGAAGCGTTCCGCGAGGGCGGCGTGCGCCAGGCCGATGAGCAGGCGGCGGCGATCGCCGGAGAGCTGTTCGATAGCCAGGACCTCCGCGCGGCCGTACGTTCGTTTGGGACAGATGGTCCCGGCAAGGCCGTCTTCTCCGGCCACTGAACCCCCGGTTTTGACGGTTTGCTGGTAGGTTTCCTACGTTTGATCGGGCCCTCGGGAGCCCGATTGTCATGACAGCAGCTCCGAAGGGGAATACATAGATGGCTACGGGAACCGTGAAATGGTTCAGCGACGACAAGGGCTTCGGCTTCATCACACCCGATGACGGGGGCCGCGACCTATTCGTCCACTTCAGCGGCATCACTGGGGACGGATACAGGTCGCTGGCTGAGGGTTCGAAGGTCTTCTACGAGGAGGAGGCGGGCCCCAAAGGCCCCAAGGCGGTCAACGTCTCGAAGATCTAGCTGCCCGTCTCGGGGGGGCGCGGCGCCATCGCTCGCGCCGTCCGCCGCGTCGTTCGGGCCTTCCACGACACTGAACGGAGTTCACGGACCCGGCCGCGGGCCGCAACTGCGACCGCCGGCTTGTGTTCAATCCCTCTATGAAACGTTCCCTTCTGGCCTTTTCCGCTGCGGCGCTTACCGCAGCCGTGCTGCCCGTCGCTGCCTCGGCTCAGGTCGTCGAGGTAGGGCAGACATCGACCCCGCTGGTCGCGCCGACCTGCCCCGCGGGCGTCTCGGCATCCCACTGCACGATCGTGCTGACTCGGGTCACCGCCCTCGAGACACTGAACGATGGTCACGCCTATCCGACCACGATCCGGCACGCCGGCGACATTGTCGCCCTGACGCTCGGCATCTCGTCCCTCAGCAGCAACGCCAAGACGCGCAAGTCCGACATCTCCTATCTGAACAGCACCTACGGCGGAACGCCGCGGGCTGAGGTCACAGTGCTCCGCCCGTACGGACCTCGTTCTCAGTACGGTTGGGAGGTGGCCGCCAACAGCGCGCCGATCTTCCTGGAGCGCTACCTGGGCCAGGTGGCCCAGTTCCCGCTCAGCAAGCCGATTCCCGTGGTGGCCGGTGAGCGGATCGCCCTCACCGTGCGCACCTGGGCTCCGGTCCTGTCGTTTGATCTCGCCTCCAGGAAGTTCGCCTACCGGCAGAGCCGCAGCGCGAATTGCACCCGCCCGCCCGCGTCCGACCAGGCTCAACAGAAGGTCGGCGAGATCGGGCACTACAGGTGCAACTACGCGGGGACTCGGGCCGAGTACACCGTCACCGAGATCACCACGCCGACCCGCACTTCCTGACTCGCGTAGGGGCGCCGCGTAGCGGGCCAAAAGCCCGCTGCGCGGCGGGGCCAGTTGACTAGCCGATCCCCGCGCCGCCCGTAGTCGAAGTCGACGGGGTGGTCGCTGCCCCGCCACCTGTCCCACCGGTCGCCGCGCCGGTGCCTCCGGTGGCGGGCGAGCTGCCTCCGGTGGCGGGCGTCCCGCCCGTCGAGCTCGGTGCCCCGTTCGAGCTGGCCGCCGAGCTCGTGCTGGTCGAGCTCGTGGTCGTGTGGGCCTTCGTCGACGTGGTCTGCGTGGTCGCCGAACCGGTGGGCGGAATCGTCAAAGCCGGCGCTCCGCTCGTGTTCCCGGTGGCCGTCCCGCCGCCGCTTCCGCAGGCGGCCACCCCGAGCGCCGCCAGCGCGCTCAGCAGCGCCAGTGCGCTTCGTGCTTTCCAAGTCCGGTGCTGGTTTGGGATCATGACGCGCGCTCGCCCGCGAGCTGCCCGGTGCCCTAGCGCTGGAGCGGAGCCATCCGCCGGCCGCAGACCGGGCAGTCGTTGAGGTCCTTCTGGGTCAGCTGATCGCAGTGGTTGCAGAAGCGCAGGTTCTCCACCGACCAGGGGAGTTCCGACGGAGTGGGGGCGAGGGGCAGCAGCTGAGCCATCACTTCCAGGCGCTCGCCGGTGTCACGGTCCACGTACTCCACCCCCGGCTCGGCCTCGATGATCACCTCGCGACCGGTCGAGGGCGTGCGCATCCGGTACTTCTGGTGGGTTCTCATCAGGACCGGTTAATGGCCGTGCTCTTCAGGGAGCTTGGAGACTTCCCGGGTCGTGTCACGAATCCACATCACCAAAGTGACGATGAAGATCAGGCCGCCCAGAATGCTCCACAAAAAGTCGATCGTCGTGCCGATCACGGTCAGCGTGATCCCGACGGCCATCGCCACGGGGATGAACGACGGCCCGGGGAGGTGGATCTCCTCGCCAGTCGGCGGCGCCTCACGCTCCACTTCTCGTGGCTGTTCCGTGGTCGTGGTCATGACTTCAGATAGATCGCGGCGACGACGAAGGTCAGGCCGAACATCAAGGCGCAGATTGCGCCGGCGATCAGGCCGGTCCGGATGTTCTTGCGAGCCAGCTTCCTGTCCATGGCCTCAAATCCTACCGGTTCACCGCCGGCCAGGACCCCGTCCCGCCCATCACTTCATCACAGCTTCACGTCGGCCACCATCGCACCGAACAGCAGAGCGAGGTAGGCCAGCGAGTACAGGTACAGCCGCAGCGCCGTGCGGCGGTCGGGACGCCGGAAAAGCTGCCAGGCTCCGGCCACGAAGACCAAGCCCAGGAGCACCGAGGCAGCCAGATAGAAGAGGCCGAACTTCCCGGCGCAGAAGGGCAGCTGCGTGACCGCGTAGAGCAGCAGCGAGTACAGGAAGATCTGCTTGCGCGTCTCGTGCTCTCCCCGGACCACGGGCATCATCGGGATCCCGACCTTCTCGTATTCGCCCTTCATCAGGAGGCTGAGCGCCCAGAAGTGGGGGGGAGTCCAGTAAAAGACGATCGCGAACAGGTAGACCGCCGTCCAGGACAGCGAGCCACGGGTGGCCGCCCAGCCGACCAGCGGCGGCATCGCGCCCGCCGCACCGCCGATGACGATGTTCTGAGGCGTCCGTCGCTTGAGGAACATCGTGTAGACGCCGACGTAGCCGACGAATCCGCCCAGGGCCAGCGCCGCGGCCAGGACGTTCAAAGTCAGGGTCATCAGCACGAACGAGGCGGCGCCCAGGGCGCACCCGTAGGTCAGCGCCGCGCGGGGCGACACGCGGCCGGAAGGCACCGGTCGAGACGCCGTCCGCGCCATCTGGGCGTCGATGTCGCGGTCGTAGTAGTGGTTGACCGCCCCCGCTCCACCCGCCGACAGGTAGCCCCCCACGCAGGTCAGAGCGATCCTGCCGACTGACGGGCTGCCGGCCACCTCCATCGTCGTCACCGTGGTCAGCAGCAGCAGCGACTGGACCTTCGGCTTGGTCAGCTCGACGTAGTCCGAGATGACCTGCCGTGCGGCGACGCCCCTCGACGCAGGCAGCGCGATGCTCGCCGAACGGGAGCTCAAGTCCTAGCCAGATGCTTTTCGCGGTCCGGCGCGAACTGCTCGCTGCCGCCTGTCTTCTGGATCACGCGGGTCTGGATCTCCACCTCGCGCCTGATGTCGCGCATCGGCTCCACCGAGCGCACCCGCGGGATCGTGTCGAAGTTGTTGGGCGGGGGAGGCGAGGTGGTGAACCACTCGAGCGTGTTGGCCTTCCACGGGTCGGGGCCGGCGAGCTTGCCGTGCTTGATGCTCCACACGAAGTTCCCCAGCGTCATCACCAGGCCGACACCCAGGACGTAGGAGCCGATCGAGGAGATCAGGTTGTACGTCGACCAGCCCATGTTCGGCTGGTAGGTGTAGATCCGGCGCGGCATCCCGGACAGGCCGAGCGCGTGCTGGACGAAGAACGTGGCGTTGAAGCCCACGAACGTGACCCAGAAGGCGAACTTGCCGAACCGCTCGCTGGCCAGGCGGCCGGACATCTTCGGGAACCAGTAGTACATCCCGGACATGATCGCGAACACCGAACCGCCCATCAGCACGTAGTGGAAGTGGGCCACCACGAAGTAGGTGTCGTTGAGCTGCCAGTCGACCGGGAAGACGGCCAGGAAGATGCCCGTGATGCCGCCGATCAGGAAGACCATGATGAACCCGATCGCCCAGTACAGCGAGCAGGTCATCACCAGTGAGCCCCGCCACAGCGTGCCGATCCAGTTGAAGATCTTGACCCCGGTGGGGATCCCGATCAGGAACGAGCTGAGCATGAAGAAGCCCAGCACGACGATCGGGATGGGGGCGGTGAACAGGTGGTGGGCCCACACCAGCGTGGCCAGGAAGGCGATCGCGATGATCGAGGCGGCCATCGCCTTATAGCCGAATAGCGGCTTGCGGCTGAACACCGGGATGACCTCGGAGATCATCCCGAAGCCCGGCAGGATCATGATGTACACCTCGGGGTGCCCGAAGAACCAGAACAGGTTCTCCCACAGCACCGGTGTGCCGTGGAAGGTCGGGTCGAAGAAGTGCGTGCCGAAGTGCCGGTCGGCCAGCAGCATCGTCACCGCGGCGGCCACCACTGGCAGCGCGATGATCAGCAGGATCGCGTAGATCAGGATCGACCACACGAACATCGGAATCCGTCCCCAGGTCATGCCGGGCGCGCGGTTGTTGACGATCGTGGCGTAGAAGTTGATCGCGCCGAGCAGCGAGGAGATGCCGGTGAGGTGGATCAGGAAGATCCAGGCGTCCTGACCGCCGCTGGGGGAGTACTGGATCGATGACAGCGGTGGGTAGCTCCACCAGCCGGCCTGGGGGGGGTGCCAGAACAGCGTGGCGTAGAAGACGATGCCGCCGCACAGGAGCAGCCAGAAGGAGAGGGCGTTCAGCCGCGGGAAGGCCATGTCCCGCGCCCCGATCATCAACGGCACGAAGTAGTTGCCGAAGCCCGCCATCACCGGCACCACGAACAGGAAGACCATCGTCGTCCCGTGCAGGGTCAGCAGCTCGTTGTACGTCTCGCCGGTGAGCAGCGTGTTGTTCGGGACCGCCAGCTGCGAGCGCATCAGCAGCGCTTCCACACCCCCGAGGATGAAGAACAGGAAGGTGAGGACCAGGTACATGATCCCGATCTTCTTGTGGTCGGTGGTCAGCACCCAGTCGAGCCACTTGTGCCGCGTACGCGGGACGGCGACCTCGTGGGCGAGAACCTGGGGTGCTGGTCGGAGCGCGTAGTCAGTCGTTGCCATTGTGCGAGCGCGTCTCCTTTAGAAAATGCCGTTGGAGGTCAGGTCGCCCTCTTTGATCAGCAGCTGGCGCAGCTGCGCGACCTGGTTGTTCTGTTCACGGATCAGCGTCGTCTGCCGCGCCAGCCAGGCGGTGTACTGAGCCGGAGTGACCACCTTGACCAGCGCCGTCATGAAGGCGTGCTGGCGACCGCACAGCTGTGCGCACTGACCGTAGAAGTAATGGCCGGCGCTGGGCACCTTGAACCAGGTGTAGGTGGTGTAGCCCGGCACCGCATCGACCTTGCCGCCCAGCTTCGGCACCCACCAGGCGTGGATCACGTCCTGGGACTGGATCAGGAGGTTGACCGTGGTGTTCGACGGCACCACCATCTCCTGGTAGGAGTAGGGGAGCCGCTCCAGGAAGTACTGCTTGTTGCACCCGGTCCCGTAGGTGTAGCGCCAGATGAACTGGCGACCGGTCACGCAGACCGTCAGCGTCTTGCCGTTCGGCGGCTTGGCCGGGGTGAGCGAGGCCGACAGGGCCAAGCCGCCCGAACCCGAGTTGGGCGCGTCGATGATGCTCGGCAGGTAGATGAACGTGATGATCGTGAGGACCACCAGGATGCCCCCGGCGCCGGCCGTCAAGCCGATCTCCAGACGGGTGTTGCCGTGGATCTGTCTGGCCACCGGATGGCGCTTGGCCCGGAACTGGAACACGGCGTAGAGGAGCGTCCCCACCACCACGACGAACACGACCGCGGCCATGTACAGGACGATCTTGTAGAGGGCGTCGATGCTGTCAGCGTTCGGCGAACCGCCGGACTTCGGCGTGAAGAAGTTGGCCAAGGCGCCGGGGGCGAGCACCAGCGATCCGAGTGTCACCAGCGCCACAACGGCGAGCAGGCGAGGGCGGCGGCCGGCGCGGAGGAGAGAGCGCATCAGACTCATCGGCGGGCGGGATTCTATCCAGGCTTTGACCGCTTCGGTCGTGCGTCCCCCCTCCGGCGGCCCACATTGGTCCGTTCATATACTGGCCGCCTCTTGCGTTCGTCGAGGGCGATCCGTGCTACAGCCTGGGCCCTCGTGGCCGCCGGCGTCGCGGCACCTGCCCTCAGGCGCCGGATTAACCTCCCGAGATCGGCTGTGCTGGGCACCGCCGCCGTGGCTCCGGTGGCTCTGGCCGTGGCGGTGCCGAAGGGGCGGATCCGCGATGCCGGCGTCTGTGCGCTCCAGATGTGGGCGTATCTGGCCGCCTACGAGATGCCGCACGACGACCCTGAGGCGCTGGCGCAGCGGGTTCACGTGCGCTACCCGATCACGATCGACCGGATCCTCGGCCTGGGCCAGATTCCCACCGCCCGCTTGCAGCACACCTTCTCCACCCCTGGCCGTATCCGCCACTTCGAGCGGGTCCTGGTGTTCTGCCACTGGGTGTGGTTCGCGGTCCCCCACGGCACCGCCGCCTACATCCTGATCCGCCGTCCCGAGCGCTTCGCGGGCGCCGCAGCGCGCACCTACGCCGTATTCGACCTGGGGGCCATCTTCTACTGGGTCATCCCCACCGCGCCGCCGTGGTGGGCGGCCGCCCGCGGACATCTCGGGGAGCTCGAGGAGACGCCTCCCGTACGCCGGATGATGATCGAGTACGGCGAGGAGTTCTGGGGCGACCGTTGGGGCGACCTTTACGATGTGCTCGGAGGAAATCCGCTTGCTGCCATGCCATCGCTGCATTTCGCCACTTCGCTGATGGCCGCCCATCTGCTCTCCGAGGTGGGCCCGATCTCGGGCGCGGTCGGCTGGTCCTACTCACTCACGCTGGGCCTGGCCCTCGTTTACCTGGGCGAGCACTACGCGGCCGACCTGCTGGCCGGCGGACTGCTGGCCGAGACTGTCCGCCGCTCGGCGCCGCGTCTGACCCCAACCGCCCGCCGCGCTGCCGGATTGGTCCGGCGCCTGGCGCTCCTGGCAGGAAACGGATAGGGGCTGAGCTGGCGTGGGCGAGGGGGTGACGCCGCGCAGGACCGCTGCTGAGTCCGATCTGGACGGCGACTCACGGCCCGTCGTGCCGTCCGCCGATCCACCCACCGCAGGCGCGCCCGCGCCAACCGAGCTACCCGAGCACGTGCCCGATCACATGCCGCGCGTGCGCTTCACGCGCCGGCGCCTGATCGGCTCGGTCCTGTTCGTGATCTCGGCCGTCGCCTTCATGTACTTCGTGCTTCCCAAGCTGCTGGGCCTCCGCCAGACCTGGAACCGCCTGCAGCAGGGCGACGTGTGGTGGTTGCTGGTCGCCTTCGTGCTGGAGGCGATTTCGTTCGTCGGCTACGTCGTGCTGTTCCGGGCCGTCTTCCTGGACCGGGAGAACCGGATCGACTGGAAGGCCAGCTACCTGATCACCATGGCCAGCCTCGTGGCCACACGGCTGTTCGCCGCCGCCGGCGCCGGCGGGATCGCCCTGACCGTCTGGGCCCTGCGCCGCTCGGGCATGCCGTCGCGGACGGTGGCATCCCGGATGATCGCCTTCCTGGTCATCCTCTACGCGGTCTACATGGTCACGCTGGTCATCGATGGCCTCGGCCTGTACCTGGGACTGTGGGCGGCGACGCCCCCGGCACCGTTTGCCATCACGGTGGTTCCGGCGATCTTCGGCGCCGTGGTCATCCTCCTGTTCCTGGGCATGTCCCTGCTTCCGGACGACTTCGACCGTCTGGTGGGCCGCTGGACCTGGAACACCGGCCAGTTAGGGGCTGCCACCCGGCGGATCGCCAAGGGCCCAGCGGCCGCCGCCGCCGCGGTCCGCACCGCTCTGGCGCTGCTGCGCTCGCGCAACCCGAATCTGCTCGGCGCCCTGGTCTGGTGGGGGTTTGACATCGCCACCCTGTGGGCCTGCTTTCACGCGTTCGGCGCCTCTCCCAACAAGGCGGTGATCGTGATGGCCTACTTCGTCGGCTGGATCGGCAACACGCTGCCCCTGCCCGGAGGCATCGGCGGCGTGGAGGGCGGCATGATCGGTGCCTTCAGCGCCTTCGGGGTCAATGTGGAGACCGCCGTGGTCGCCGTCCTGGCCTACCGCGCCTTCTCCTTCTGGCTCCCCACTCTGCCCGGCGCCGTGGCCTACTTCCAGCTGCGGCGCACGGTGAGCCGCTGGCGGGAGGCTGAGACCGCCGGAGTTCACAGCTATACTTAGTGAAGTGACGAACGAACAGTCTCCCGAGCGCGTGGTGATCATCGGCAGCGGGCCCGCGGGCTACACAGCTGCCCTGTACGCCGCGCGGGCCAACCTCCAGCCACTGGTCATCGAGGGGTTCGCCTGGGGCGGCCTGCTCCAGCAGACCACGGATGTCGAGAACTACCCGGGCTTCCCCACGGGGATCATGGGCCCGGGGCTCATGCAGCAGATGCGTGACCAGGCCGAGCGCTTCGGTGCCCGCCTGGAGACCGACGAGGCCACCTCGGTGGAGCTGTCCGCCGACGGTGGTCTTCACCGCGTCTACGTAGGCGAGGAGGAGCACCACACCCGTAGCGTGATCCTCGCCATGGGTGCCCAGCACCGCAAGCTGGGCGTGGCGGGCGAGGACCTGCTCTCCGGTCGCGGCGTCAGCTACTGCGCCACCTGCGATGCGGCCTTCTTCCGCGGCGCCCCGACGATCATCGTCGGCGGCGGGGACTCCGCCATGGAGGAGGCCATGTTCCTGTCGAAGTTTGCCTCCAAGGTGGCGATCGTGAACCGGCGTGACGAGTTCCGCGCCTCCAGGATCATGCTCGAGCGGGCCCGTGCGATCGACAACATCGAGTGGCTCACCCCGTATGTGGTGGACGAGTTCATCACCGGCGACGGCGGCTCGCTGGAGCGGGCTCGGCTGCGCAACGCCGGAGACGACTCCACGCGGGAGATCGAGATCGGCGGCGCCTTCATCGCCATCGGGCACGAGCCTCAATCGAAGCTGGTGGCCGGCCAGGTGGAGCTCGATCCGAGCGGCTACGTGGTCACCGAGGGGCGCTCCACGCTGACCAACCTGCCGGGCGTGTTCGCCGCCGGCGACCTCGTCGACCACGCTTATCGCCAGGCGGTCACCGCGGCCGGATCAGGCTGCCAGGCGGCGCTTGACGCCGAGTGGTATCTCCGGGACAACCCGGCTCCGGCCGTGGGCGCCGAAGCCGCGCGCTCCGCCTAGACGCTCCGCCTAGATGTGGTAGGGGCAGCCGTCGGCCGGCCCCAGGTTGTGCGAGGGCGCCGAGCGCCCCATACGCAGGGCGAAGTCCTGCGTCCACGTGGCGGCGCCGCCGTAGCCGGCGATCCCGCGGTTGAGCAGTCCGGTGCCCACCTGCGAGAAGGCCGGGTACAGGATGTTCTGGCAGTGGCCGAGGCTGGCCATCCAGGCCTTGACCACCTGGAAGGGCGTCACGAAGCCGACCGCGATGTTCTCGCCCGCGGTTGACCAGTCGAAGCCCACCGCCGAGATCCGCGAGGCGAAGTTCGAGCCGTGGGTGAAGATCTGGCGGCGCACCATCGTCTTGGTCCAGTGCTGAGCGGAGCGGTCGAGGCGCCCGTTGGCGTGCAGGCGGGGCAGGCCACGCGAGGTTCGCTGCTTGTTGATCAGGCACACCACGGCCCGCCTGAGCTGATAGCGGGTGGCGCGGGACACGTGTGTGTTGGCGTGAGCGCAGCTGTTGGCGCTGGCCGCGCTCGGCGCGACGACGACGCAGACGGCGAGGAGGAGAGTGAACTGGCCGACGCGTCGGACTCGGCCGCGGATGGATGTGGACATACATCTTCGATCGGTGTGGGGGGCAGGGCGGGCAAGCCGGCGCCCCCACATCTCGAACGGTCGTCCACGGAATTCCGGTTTGCACGCTTACATTCGTGCTCCGGGACATCTGGCCGCCTCGCGTCTAAACACCCTGTCCGGACAATTCCGGACGAGGTTGGGACTCAACCCAGGCTAGTCCAGACGGTCTTCGTCTCGAGGTAGGACTCGAGGCCCTCACGGCCGTGCTCGCGGCCCACGCCGGAGGCCTTGACGCCGCCGAACGGCGCTCCGCCGTCGGTCAGCCCCCAGCAGTTGACGTACACCGATCCGGCCTTGAGCTGCGCCGCCAGCCGGTGCGCGCCGGCCAGATCCCGCGTCCACACACCGGCGGCCAGCCCGTATTCGCTGTCGTTGGCCCGGGCCGCCACCTCCTCCAGCGACTGGTAGGGCAGCGCCACCAGCACCGGGCCGAAGATCTCCTCGCGGGCGATTCGCAGGTCATCGCGCGTGGCGGTGAACAGCGTCGGCGGGACGAAATAGTCGCCGTCGCCGGCTTGTGGCTTGGCGACGGCGGAGGAGGTGTCCTCCGCTTCGGGGCTCGCGCCCGGCGAACCGGGCCCGCGACCGCCCGCCACGCGCTCCGCCCCCTCGGCCAACCCCGACTCGATGTACTCCAGCACCCGCCGCTGCTGCTCGGCCGACACCACGGCCCGAGCTGCGTGTCCGGGTCGAGTCCGGGGCCGAGCCGGGACTTCCCCCCGGGCGGCCAGTGCCGCCACCACATCGTCGAACTGGTCCTGGTGCACGAACAGCCGGCTGCCCGGAGCTGATCCGGGAGGGTGGCTGTGGTCACGGCGTGAGAACGATCTTCAGCGCTTCACGCCGGTCATACAGCCGGTAGGCCTCGGGCGCGTCGTCCAGCGGCATGTGGGCGCTGACCAGCGGCGTGGGATCGAGCGTGCCCGCGGCCAGCATCCCCAGCACCCGGTCCACGTGTCCGATCACGTTGGCGTGCCCGGACTTCAGCGTCAACGCCTTGATCCACACCAGCCCCATGTGGACTTTCTGCGGCTCAATGTACACCCCGATCGCGTTGACGGTGCCGGCCTTGCGGGCCAGGCGGATGGCCAGGTCGAGTGCGTCGGGATGCCCCACGGCATCGATCGCCACATCGACCCCGCGCTTGGCGGTCAGGTCCTTGACCACCTCTCGTGGCTGCTCCTCGGTCAGATGGACGGCCACCGCGCCGAACCTCCGGGCCATCTCCAGCCGCGCGGGCACCGAATCGATCGCGATCACCGGGCTGGCTCCGGCGGCCACCGCCACCTGGACTGCGCACAGGCCCACGGGCCCCAGGCCCAGCACGGCCACGCTGTCTCCCGGCTGTACGCCGGCGGCGCTCACGGCGTGAAATCCCGTCCCCATCACGTCGCCGGCGAACAGCGCCACCTCGTCGCTCAATCCCTCGGGGACCCGGCGCAGAGTCAGGTTGGCCCGGGGCACCAGCGCCAGCTCGGCCTGGGTCCCGGGCAGGTTGCCCAGCACCGCTCCGTGGCCGAAGGTCCGCATCTCATCGCACTTGTGGTAGTCGCCCCGCAGGCAGAAGAAGCAGGTCCCGCAGGCCGTGTGAAAGCAGCCGAGCACCCGGTCGCCCTCGGATACCCGGGTCACACCCTCGCCGGCCGCCGCCACGGTTCCCACGAACTCGTGGCCGATCGTGAATCCGGGCGCGATCTGCACGCGGCCGTGGTAGATGTGCAGATCGGAGCCGCAGATCCCGCTGGCCTCGATCCTGACGATCGCATCGTCGCTGGCCAGCAGCTCAGGTTCCGGACGCTCCTCCACACGGACCTCGTTCGGGGCCTGGAAGGTGACGGCTCTCACTAGGGCACCAGCGCGTTGATGCCGGTCAGCGAACGGCCGATGATCAGCTTCTGGATCTGCGAGGTGCCTTCGTACAGGGTGGTCACTCGCGCGTCGCGGAAGTAGCGCTCGACCGGATAGTCATCGACGTACCCCGAGCCGCCGTGGACCTGGATGGCGGTGGTCGCGCAGCGGTTGGCGGCCTCGGTGGCGTACAGCTTGGCGATTGAGGTTTCGGTCGTGTTCGGCTTGCCGGCGTCCTTCAGGTAGCCGGCCCGCCACACCAGCATCCGCGCCGCGTCGGTCTCCACCTTCATGTCGGCCAGCATTTCCTGGACGAGCTGGAAGCCGGCGATCGGACGCCCGAACTGGGTGCGCTCCTTGGCGTAGGCCACCGAGGCATCGACACATCCCTGGCAGATCCCCACGCAGCCGGCCGCCACGCTGTAGCGGCCCGAGTCGAGGTTGCTCATCGCGACCTTGAAGCCGTCGCCCACCTCGCCCAGCAGCTGGTCGTCTGAGACCTCGACGTCGTCGAGCGCGATCTCGGCCGTGTCCGAGCCCCGCAGGCCGAGCTTGTGGTGGATCGGCTGGGGCTTGAAGCCCGGCTGGTCTGTCTCGACCAGGAAGCAGGCCAGGCCGCGATGGGCTTTGTCGGGATCGGTCTGGGCGAAGATCAGGGCCAGCTGGGCGTGGTTGCCCATCGAGATCCACATCTTCGACCCGTTGATCACCCAGCCGCCGTCCGTCTTGCGGGCCCGGGTCCGCTGGTTGGCCGCGTCGGATCCGGTGTCCGGCTCGGTTAGCCCGAAGCAGCCGAGCCACTCCCCGGAGCACAGCTTGGGCAGGTACTTGTGCTTCTGCTCCTCGGTGCCCCAGCGCACGATCCCCGAGCACACCAGCGATGTCTGGACGGAGACCACGGTGCGCATCGCCGAGTCGCCTCGGCCGATCTCCTCCACGACCAGCCCGTAGGTCAGGTAGTCCAGGCCGGCGCCCCCGTACTCCCGGGGAACGATCGCCCCCAGATAGCCCTGATCGGCGATCTTGCGCACCAGATCCAGGTCGAAGTGCTCGTTGCGATCGTTCTCCCGCGCCCGCTCCACTACTTCGTTGTCGGTGAACGCCCGTGCCGTCTCGCGGATCAGGCGTTGCTCGTCTGTAAGTTCAAAGTCCATGTCCCGGCACCCTAACGGCTGAACCCGGCCGAGGACTCAGCGCCGGTTTCTCCCCCACCCCCTCTCGGGCCAGAGGGGGCGGGGAAGTTGTTGTCCGGAGGCCCCGTTAACCGAGCGGCGCCACCCCGCTAACGTCGATCGTCACCGTCTGCGACACCGCTCCGACGTTCCACGGACCTCCGAAGATCCGCGCCCGGAGCTTCGTGGTGCCCGCCTGGCCGAACTGGTAGATGAACGAGTAGGTCGAGCCGGAGCTCACCGTCGTGTGAGCCACGTCATGCCAGGCGCCGTCGTCTCCCAGCCGCTGCAGGAAGATCACGTGACCGGGCTTGGACGGGCTGATCGTGCCCGACAGGGTCACCGTCCCCCCGACCTGTCCGGAGCCCGAGCTCGGGTTGATCATGACCACGTCACGGACGCCCTGGTTCACGGGCGCGCTCTCGCGTCCCTTGGGCGCCCTCGCCCAGTACACGGTGTTGTACGTCGGGGTCACCGTGAACGAGTACGAGCCGTTCGTCCCCGTGGGCGTGCTACCGATCTTCTGCACCTTCCCGTTGGGGTTGCGCCCGTACAGCGTCACCTGCACGCCGGGCTCGGCTGTGCCCGCCTTGTCCAGGGTGCCGCTGAGCGTGGCCGACTGACCCTCGGCAATCACGGGGTCCGACGTGCTCAGCGTGAACGCCGGCTTCTCCCGCTGATGCACGATGATGGTCAGGCTGTCCGACCCGCCGGCCGTGTTGCGCCGGTCGGCCACGAACAGCGCCCGGACCGTGTCGTCGCCCCGGCGAGCCCAGGCGTGGGACAGCGAGAAGTGCGAGTTCCGGTTCGTGAACGTGCTGGCGATCGTGCGCCAGACGTCGCCGTTGGCTGACCTCTGCTGCTGCAGCAGGACCCGCTCAAAAGCGTGGCGCGGCGTCACCCGGCCGCTGAACACGACCCGATGCCCGGTCACCGTGTTCGAGGTGCCCGACTGCAACGACACCAGCGCCGCCACCTGTTCGTGGATCGTGTCGCTGTGCGTGGAGTTCGGGCCTCGTACGAACCAGCTGCGGTTGGTCATCACGACGCCCTCCTGGCGCGTGAACTCGTAACCACCGCTGTTGTTGGTCGCCGTGTGCCCGATCAGTGTGAAACGCGCCGCCGGGGCCACGCGGTGATAGAGATAGATCGTCTTCCCGGCATTGCCGGCCCCCTGCAGCTGCCCGTAGATCACCACACCCTCGCCGGCGATGATCGGGTTGGGCGCGGCGCTGATCGTCAGGCCACGGTTGTGTTGGGGAGCGGCGCTCGCCAGGACCGGCGCGCCCAGCGCGGCCAGGACGCCGAGCACCGCTGCGAGCACGATGAATCGCGTGCGCATCAGAGCACTTCCTTTCCCTGCTTTTGGTTAGTGGTGCGTCTCCTCGCCGCTCTCTGGCCCGGTTAGGCGGCTCGGTCACGTCACAGAACACCGCACACATCGCAGAAGTTGCGCCGGTCGGAATCGGCTGAACTTGGCGGGGGTAGACTCGCCCGCGTGAGCGCGTTCTCGGTCGTCGTGCTGGTGGGGCTGGTGGTGGTGATCGGTTTGGTGATGATGCTGGGCAGGGCTCATCAGGGAGCGCCCCTGGAGCAGTTCGGCCTGCGTTCGGCGCGTGAGATCACCGAGACCCGCGAGACGCTGGATGCCGAGGACCTGCAGCAGATGCTGGAAGCCCACAACGAGCGGCGCCGTCGCCGGGGAGAACCGGAGAGGACGGTTGAGGATGTTGAGCGGCAGGTGATGAACGAGCGCCACGAGCAGATCAAGCGCCGAGATGCTCTGATGGCCGATCGCGAGCTCGACCAGCTGCTGGAGGTAACCAATACGCGGCGCCGCGCCCGCGGACTGCCGGAGCGCACCCGAGAAGAGGTCCAGCGGGAGTTCGGCCGGCCCGAGGCCGGCAGCTGACCGAGTGGCTCGCGTCCTGATCATCGGCTGCGGCTGCCGCGGACGGCGCCTGGCGGTCGAGCTGCGTGAGCGTGGCCACGTGATCCGCGGCACCACCCGGCGGCCCGAGCGATTAGCGGCTATCGAGGCGGCGGGAGCCGAGGCGGTCCTGGCCGACCCCGACCGGCTCGCCACCCTGGTGGCGGCGCTTGATCACGTCACAGTGGCCGTGCTGCTGCTCGGCAGCGCGACCGGCGAACCGGCTCAGCTTTCGGCACTGCACGGCCCTCGGTTAGAGGCACTGCTCGTGAAGCTGCTTGACACCACGATTCGCGGCGTTGTCTACGAAGCCGCCGGAAGCATCCCGGACGAGGTCCTGGCTGCGGGCGCGGCTACGTTGCAGCGGCTCTGCTCGGTCTCGATGATCCCCCGCGCGCTGATCGAGGCCGAGCCGGATGAGCCGTCGTGGCTTCCGGCAGCCGCCGCGGCGGTGGACCAGGTTCTGGAGCCGCCGCTCAAGTGAGCAGCGGGGCGATCCGGTCGAACAGGTCGGCCAGGATTCGGGCCGTGGCGCCCCAGATCAAGTGGTCGCCGACCACGTAGGTATCGGTGCGGATCGGCAGACCCCGGCGAACCAGCCGCCGGCGTCCGTATCCGGCCCTCAGGGTGGACAGCGGCAGCTCTATCACCTCGGCCACCTCCCGGGGACTGAGGGTCCACGCCATTCCTGCCTCTATGACTCCCACAAACGGGTACACGGCATACCCGGTGGCGATCGTCGGCGTGGGCTGCAGCGCCCCCGAGACCTCCACAGCGGTGGGGGACAGGCCCACCTCCTCCTCGGCTTCCCGCAGGGCTGTCGCCATCAGGTCGGCGTCCCCGGGGTCCCGGCGTCCACCGGGAAACGAGATCTCGCCGGCATGGCGGCGCAGATCCTCCCGCCGGCGGGTGAACACCGCATGCGGCTCGCCCCGCTCCAGGTAGATCGGCACCAGCACCGCCGCGTCGGTCGCGCCCGTCACGCTCAGGGCCAGGGCCTCCTCGGGAGCCAGCAGTACACGCCTCAGCTCAGGCGCCAGCGTGTCGATCCCCTCGATCACCCGCCTGAGTGTATTCGGCGCGCGCTGGCGCGCCGGCGGTGGGGCGGTCTCAAAGACCAGCCCCACCGGGGCAAACCCGGCGTCCACTCTGAGCGGTGAACGGGTCGGCCCAGTGCCTAGACCCGGCCGCCCACCCGTCCGAGGGCCCGGCGCCGGCGCTCGTGGCGAGGCTTCTCTTCGCCGGGCTCGGAGGCGTCGATCAGGCTGACCTTGTCCTCGAACATCACCTCGCCCTCCAGGGTCCGGTGGACGGGGCACTTGGCGGCGATCACCTGTAGGCGCTCGCGCTGCTCGGGCGTGCAGTCCTTGGGGATCCGCAGCTCCAGCTTGAACTTGGTCGGGCAGCCACGCTCGGCCGGCGTGTAGTCGACGGCTACCTCCACCGGGCCGATGTCCCAGCCCTTGCGCTTGGCGTACATCTCCATCGTGACCGCCGTACACGAGGCCAGGCTGGCGGCCAGGAGCTCCTGGGGGCTCGGGCCCTCGTCGTCGCCTGCGCGGTCCGGCGGCTCGTCCACCGTCAATTTGTGAGAGCGGATGTCGATGTCGTGGGTAAACGATCCGATTGCCGATCGGCGAGCGGTAGCTTTCATTCGGGGTTCCTCTGGTCCTTCGAAGCGCAGGTTTCTATAACGATCGTACTGCGGTTGTGGCGGTCGTCAGTCAGATAATTGGTTAAAGACCAAGCCGGTCGGGACCTTGGGAAAGAAGTAGGTGGACTTCGGCGGCATGCTCTCTCCGCTGGCGGCCACCTCCTGGACTCGTCTGACCGGCGTGGGGGCCATGAAGAAGGCCGCGTCGTACGCTCCGGTGCTGACCAGGTCGATGGCCTGAGCATCGTCGCGCGCGTAGCCCAGACCGTCGAGGTGGTCGATCTGCTCGTCGGTCATCTCCAGCGCGCCTTTCAGGATCAGCGCCTCCAGGACGGCGGTGTCCAGCCGGCGGTACGGCTCGGTCCGGTCGGGGAGTGCCGCATCGGCGATCGTGGCGTTCTTCAGGGTGAGCCGGAACGGTTGCTTGGAGTGGCTGTCCAGATAGCCGATCTGGATCTGGTCGCTGGCGGGCGGCGGCAACTGGTCGAGGCGCTCCAGCTCGCTGACGTCGAAGTCACGCCGGATAGCCGTGGCCAGCGCCTCCTGCTGTTCAGCGCTCAGTCCGCGGAGAAGCCGGTGGGTGGGGAACACGGTTAGCCCCGGATCCTCCAGGGCCACCAGGCACATGAGCACGTACCGGTGCGGGCCCTCGCCGCCGATCTCCTCGGCGTAGACCCGGGCGGTCTCGTACCGGTGATGCCCGTCGGCGATCAGCAGTTCCCCGCCGCCGGCCGTCCGGCAGACCTGTTCGATGACGTGGGGATTCCTCACGCGCCACAGGCGGTTCACGGTCCCGTCCGGGTCCCGGGTCTCGGCCCACGGCATTTGGCTCGTCGCGCCCTGCAGCGCGGACCACGTTTGGCCGTCGGGGTCGGAGTAGAGCGAGAAGATCGGGGAGAGGTTGGCCTGCGTGGCCCGCGTCAGCCGGAGACGGTCCTCCCGCGGCCCGGGGTGGGTCCGCTCGTGGGGGCGGATGCGGCCCGGCCCATATTCCTCCACGCGCACGCGTGCCAGGAACCCGCGGCGCGTCCGCACGCGGCCATCCGGGCCGGTGTAGTCCTGCTCGAGGGGCCAGATGCTCGGCTCCTCGTCCCGGACCACGGCTCCGTCGCTCCGCCACGCGGCCAGGATCTCGGCCGCCGCCTCATAGGGATCGCCATTGGCTTCAGGCAGGTCGATGCGCACGACGTTGTAGGGCGACTGCGCCGCCAGTTCCGCGCGCTGAGCGGCGTCGATTACGTCATACGGTGGCGCCACGACTGGCTGTAGCCCTCCCACGCGGTTCAAGTCGTAGTGCAGCGCGCGCAGCGGCTTGACTTCGGGCATGGCGGCCGAGGGTACAGACGGGCGGGGTCGGTGGCGTTCGGCCCGGCGGCTAGACTTCCACTCCGTTCGGGGCGTGGCGCAGCTTGGTAGCGCGCCTGCTTTGGGAGCAGGAGGTCCCCGGTTCGAATCCGGGCGCCCCGATCGAAGGAAGGGCTGGAAAGCCGAGGGTTTTGTGGCTAGCTGGGGAGCGCGTAAACGTCAGATGTTCCCAAGCCGCGTTCCCCAGGTCCCTGTCGTCTCCCGGTCCAGTCAGCGAACCGCGGGGTCGCGGTCGGCGCGTGTTCCCGGGACCCACTCAGCTCCAGCGCGTGCAGTGCGCGGCCAATGCGATCGCGTTCCGCTCAGCCCTACCAGGGGCGTACCGCGCTGCCGCGGTGCTCGCGGAGCACAGCGAGTGCATGTGCGAGCATCATCGCTGTTGCGATAACGACCGAGCGAGCACAGCGGCTATGGCGGCTACGACGAAGGCGACTAGGAAGAGCCGGGCTGCGAGTGCGGACAGCAAGACGTCGGCGGAAGCAGTGAAAGCCAGCGTCGAGGTGCAGCATCTGTCGGTCGCGGATCGGGTCGCGCGCGGAAGGGCCGCGCGGGCCGAGGTGCCGCGCTCGAGCCATGCGACCTTTGAGCCGTCGCCGGACCGCGCCGACCCAGTCGCGCTGTTGGAACGCCAGGCGAGGACGCGGGTGCCCGAGCTGGTACCGATTCGCTACGGCCGGATGCTGGTCTCGCCTTTCGCGTTTTACCGTGGAGCGGCGATGATCATGGCGGGTGACCTGGTACCACCTCCCGCGCCACCAGGAGAAGGCCTGGATCGCCGACAGCGTCGACGCGATCGAGCAGGCCACCGGCACGCGACCCACCGGCTACAACAACTACTGGATCCGCGCCGGGGTCAACACGCTCGAGCTGCTCTCCGAACTCGGGTTCGAGTATCACATCGACGACCTCTCGGCCGACGAGCCGTTCCTGCAGACGATCAACGGCCATGCGTTCGCGACGGTGCCCTACTCGGTGCACCTCAACGACATCGCGAGCTTTGATTTCCCCGCCTTCAACCCCGCCGCCTACGAGCAGCAGCTCATCGACGAGTTCGACCAGCTCTACGAGGAGGGCACCCAGCGGCGGCGCATTATGGTCATCGGCCTGCACGAGCGACTCTCCGGCCACGCGTCCCGCGTCCGGGTCCCGGACCGCGTCCTCACCCAGCTGAAAGAGCGCGACGACGTGTGGTGGGCCCGCAAGGACCAAATCGCCCGATGGGTGCTCGAGAACCCCGAAACCGCGGCGTGGGTCGACCGCGAGCCTGCGCCCATCAGCGGGCTGCCCGGGCCCAGCGGCGAATCGGACACGGCACGATGACCACGGCCAGCGCAGCCCGATACATCGCGTGAAGGTCTCCGGTCTTTGAATGCCGCGGGAGAATCGCAGGCCGTCGGCTTCCGCTTCGTCGCCATTCCAGCACGCGGGCATCGCGCTTCCCCTTTGCATCAGATGGAGTCACGTTGCGGTCGGGCTGGTCGTGGCCGCTTTCACGCGATACCAACGACGCGGCGCGCGGCACGCGAGGCCGTTCCTTCCGGGCGAGAGCACGAGTGAGCCTCGTGCTCGTTCGTGGGGACGAAATCGAGCGAGATTCTTGCTCGGGCGTCCGGAACAGGGGTAGGCTCAGCCTACAGAGGTCCTACTAGGGCGATCTGCGACCGTCCTGCGGAACCGCTTCCATAGCGGAACTCTGCGCGGTGACACGTATGGCCGCACTCTCTGGATTCGTGGTGTTGTGGTCATGTCGGACGGAAGGGTGAAAAGATGAGGGCAATCGGGGTAGTGGGCGTTGTGCTTATCGGGTCCGCGCTTGCCGCATGCGGAGGCAGCACAACCACTGCGACGCAGCCGCCCGCAGCAGCGACAACGGCGACACAAATCGTCGCGACGGTGCCGTCGCCCGT
>Ga0182024_10002240_pt1 | contig 48554 bp, 40 predicted proteins | sample P32metaG_FD_120480 | JGI IMG/M metagenome (GOLD analysis project Ga0182024, IMG submission 120480) | Permafrost microbial communities from Stordalen Mire, Sweden - P3-2 metaG (Illumina Assembly) | ecosystem: Environmental > Terrestrial > Soil > Wetlands > Permafrost | place: Sweden: Stordalen...
GGATATAGGCTTCCATGCCAACGAGCAGAACCTTCGCGATGTGCGTACCTACCGCGATCCCTCCACGGGGCAAACCATGGAGCTGAGCAACCAGTACAACCACGCGTGGTTGAATGGCGCCAACCAGTACATCATGAGCGATGATCCGAACTTCAATCCGAACTCGGCGCTGCCGGGACACTGGGACCAACTACAGCCCGTGCAGCCATGAACTCGGGGACAGACGGAACGTTGCACAGGTTTTGCTTGCGGATTCTTTGGCAATGGTACATGTGATGCCCGTTAGGGCAGGTGAGGGGCTCGCGCGGCAGGAGCAAGGTGACCCGTCGCGGCGGGGTAGGCGGCCGCGTCACCGCGGCCTGGAGTACGCGACCGCGTTCGATCGCATGCGGTGACGGGTTCATACGCGACACCCGCGTTGCGGGTGGCAATTTGGGTGGCAATTCCACGGAAACCCCGACCAGCCCCTCATTCCCGACCACCGCGATCTCGGCCGATGCGCCGGACTCCGTGACATACAGCAACGACACGATAGCGGTGGTCGGAAAGTACACATAGCTCAGGACGCGACCCGATCCGTACAGCACCTTGCCCAGCGGTAGATCGACCGGTTCGAGGAGCGGGACCCAGCGGCGCCAGTCCGTTGGCGGCAGGGCGCCGAGCAGATGGTTGGCGCGCGGGTCGCACGCATGGGTGTTCACCGGCGCACCGTCCGGCGCGTCGCTGCGGAAATTGGAGTGCAACACGGCCTCCGTCACCCTACGTAGTTGTGTCCGACCATCACCGCTCGGAGAGGTGGTGCACGGACTGCTGATCGTCGTCGCTTGGGATGCCGCACGCGGCGTTCGGGTTCCAGACGCGCCGGCCGATATGGTCGTGTTGGAACCCAGACGTCACGCCTGGCATTAGCGCAGGCATGGCACCGTGGCATATGGATGACACCTCGCCAGCCGTCGCCCGGTGGAAGGCGCGCCAACGTTTGAGGCCTTGTTTAGCGGCGTCTGCGGGCCAGCCTATGGCTACGCGCTACGGCTGACGCGGAGCCGCGCTGACGCCGAAGATCTGGTCCAGAGCGCCGCGCTCAGCGCATTCCGTGTGGGGTTCATGCTAGCGGAACTCCGCCATCAATCAACACCTCTGCTCCGACGATGTTGGAGTCACTCGACATTCGGAAGCGCGCGAGCCTTGCGACTTCGTCACCCCTGCTGAAGCGCTGACCATGGATTGTGCGGCCATTTTCTCCTTCATGTCTTTCTGGGCCTCGACAGGGAAGCGAACTTGGCGAAGATCAGCGATTCGTTCGGCCCCGGGCTGACTGTGTTGATGCGAATGCCGCATGGCTGCCGCCGATGCTTCCTGCAGTAGTGCGTCGACGGCCCGCTCCTCGTCGTCGTACGCCCCTTCGCCGAAGTGATGGTAGCGCACGCGACCGTGAGCGTCGACTAGATAGACCGCTGGCCAGTATTCGTTGCTGAACGCATTCCAGATGGCGTAGCTGCCGTCGATGACGACTGGGTAGACGATCCCCAAGTCGCGGACGGCGCGACGAACGTTGGCCTCGACCCGTTCGTGTGCGAGCTCCGGCGTGTGCACGCCGACGACCAACAGGCCCCGATCGCGGAATTTGGCCTCGATTGCCTTGATGTGCGGCAGCGCGTTGAGACAGTTGTAACAGGAGAAGGTCCAGAAATTGACCAGCATCACCTTGCCCGTGAGCGCATCAGGCGCGAGCGGCGCGGTATTGATCCATCCGGTGCCGCCGGCGAATCCGGGGAATGGGCCTTCGTCGGGCAGCGCAAGCGGACGCTGCTCGGCTCGGCCCAGTCCCGCGAGCAACGCCCTGCGATTCGGCACTCGCCGCAAGAGACTCTCCTCGGCCGGCGCGGTATTCACGATGCCGCTGCCGGCGAAGAGTTGCGCGTCGCGACCGGATGCGATCACGAAAAGCGTAGTGAGGGCACCCAGGCCAAGGCCTCGTCGGATCCATCGGTCCGAGCTGAGATATCCGGAGACGTGGACAAGCAACCTCCGTCCACCGAGTATCGCCACGGCCAGCGACGCCGCGGCGCCGAGCCCGAACGTGAAGAACAAGCCGACGGTAGTGGCACTGGCGCCGTGCAGAGCCGCCCCGGCAATGACGAGCCCCAAGATCGGTCCTGCGCATGGTGCCCACAGCAATCCGATGGCAGCGCCGATTGCGACGTTGCCAAGGACACGGGACGGCCCGGGAATTTGCCGCGTCAGGTCCCGTGGCCGCGTCGCGGGTAGAGCCGCTCGTGCCTCGATCCACGATCCGACCAGAACAATTGGACGCGCCAGCCACTCGGCGGCAGCAGGAGAGAGAAGGCTCACGCCCAGGACGCCGAGCAGCGCGATCGCACCAATCCGACCGACTTCACCTGCGTCCGTCACCCACCTCGCGCCGCCGATACCCACAGACGCCGTGATCGCGAACGTTAGAGCCAAGCCAGCGAGCATCGGCACTATCTCCCAGCGGAACCCGCGATCGGAGCGGGCGAAGACGAGGGGCACAACGGGAAGCACGCAGGGACTCAGGATGGTGAGCACGCCGGCGATAAACACGATCACGAAGAGTATGGTGACCACAGGAATCTCCAGCTACCGTGCGCCGAGTCAGTGAGCAGCCATGCCGGACATCGCGCCGCCTCGTGGCAGCTCCGCGACGGCAAGCGTCTGCTTGGCGGTCTTTGACCAGAGCACAACATGGTTGTACGCAGAGAGATCCGTGCTGGCAGGAATTGAGAACTGCTGCGCTCCACTGTGTTCCTTGAGTTGTCCCAGCCAGAGCGTCCGATCGCCGAGCCCGGTCGTGTTGCTGAGCACAACGAAGGGATCCGCCGCGCTCCCGAGCGCGAAGTCCGCAGTCAGCTCGAGAACCTGTCCGCCGTCACCGGAGGTGATTTTGTAGCCGCCCATCACGGCTGTCGCTCCCCGGGCGAACGCCCCACTGTAGGCCCGCATCCCCTGACCCTGCATGGCGCTCCCGTTCATAGCGCCGCCGCTCATGGCGCCCCCGCTCATGGCGCGCCCGTGCATGGCGTCACCTTGCATGGCGTTTGATGTCCCGGAGTCAGTCGTGCGGCTCTGTGCCGCCAGAGGCGAAAGCGCGCCACCCGCGAGACACGCGCTCAGCACCATCACACCGGCCGTGAGCAGACCACGGGACCTCCCCATTGCGAACCGCTGCATCCGATACCCCCTTCGAGTTGTCATGTCTTGTGAGGGACTGTGTGCGAAGGCTTGTTACCGGACGCATAGTCGCAGGCCTCGGGCGGAGTTCCATTTCATCGGATCGGGCTAGCCATGGAACTTGCGGGGCCGAAGTCGGCTACACGATGGCAATGCCGACTCGGAGCGCGAGCATGGAAGCCGGCCACCTGTCACCGATGGATCGACCGCGGCCGGTTCGCACTCGAGCGTTGCAGGTGTCGACCGCGAGCGTTCGCCGCAGGCCGGCCGTGTCTGGCATCCATCGCCCGGTGGCGGTGTAGCCCTATGGACCTCGACACCCGGGTGGTCCTGCTGAGAGCCACGGCCGAGCTCATCCAGGCCGGCGGTGGCGTGGCGCGTGTGATCGCCGGGGACGGAACGCCGTCAGTGATCACCGCCGGATGTGAACGTGTGAACACCGGCCGTGTCCTGTGCATCGGCGCCACTCGCGGCACTGGAGGCCGGCGCCAAGCATCGCCACTTTGTGGGCCGCGGGATAGACGCGTGCGCCGCGGCCACCGTCCTCGCTCCTCGTCGCGGGAATAGCATGGACGCTCCCTCCACTGATTTACCCGGCGGGCGTGACTTCGAGCACCTGGCGTTGCCGTACCTCGAGGCTGTCGCTCGATTTGCGCGGTCGCTGTCTCGGAATCGAGAGGATGCCGATGACCTCGTCCAGGAAACGTTCCTGAAGGCCTACCGCGGGTGGCATACGTTCGACCCGAGTAACGATCCACGCCGCTGGCTCTTTGCCATCTGTCATAACGTGTTCGTGCGCATGCGTCGGCGGGGAACACAGATGATTGAGAGCGAGGACGGCGACGTCGATGCCATCCCGGCAGTGATGCAGCACGTTGCGGCCAGTCAAGCCGGTCTTGGGGAGTTATTCGAGCGCCTCGACGTCCGCAGGGCCGTCCGACGTGCGGTGGACGATCTGCCCGAGCCGCACCGTAGCATCCTCGTGCTGGTCGACCTCGAAGAGCGCACGTATGAGGAGGCAGCCGCCATCCTCGGTGTCCCGATCGGCACCGTCCGGTCCAGACTCTTCCGCGCGCGGCGCACGGTGCAAGAGGCCCTCCTCACGTACGCCGAGGATATGGGACTCGGCGCCCCCCGACGACCAGGAGCCGCCCGCGTTCTCGCTACCGTACCAGTGGGTATCCCGGCATCGACGCACGAGCAATCACTCCAACCGGTGAAAGCCGAGGTCACTGACCGTGCCTGAGACCATTGTGATCCCGCCGGATTGTGAGGCCACCGTGCGGCGGTTGTGGGAGTATTTGGATGGGGCGCTCGACCCGCTCCTGATGGCTCAGGTCGACGCCCACATCGCCGAGTGTATCCACTGTCGCTCGCACGTCGCATTCGAGCGCACGCTCATTGCACAGATCCGCGGCCTGCGGGAGGCGCACGACAACCCAGTCGAGCTGCGAGTGCGCGTGCTCGCGGCGCTTTACGCCGCGGGCTTTCCGGGGCCTTGATGCGGGCACCGTCGGGCCCGGCGTCGGCGCCGCGCACCGTCCGCGTGGCGGTCACGCAAGAGGAAGTGGCGGGGCCGCTATTCGATGAGTCCGGGCTACCGATTGCAAACCTCGATCTAGCGTGCGCCTGGGAAGAACGAACGACGCTCGACGTCACTGGCCACTCGCACCGGCCGGAGCTCCTGGCGCTGCACTTATCGTTGACTGACACGCGCAGGACGACCTTCCCCGCGACGCGCGACTAAGGGCGAACCACCCCCGTCGGACGCGGGAGACGTCACCCATGCCTCGTGTCGTGCCAGCCGGTGGGCTACGTCCGGCCCGGGAGCTTTGCCGCGAGGACGTCGATTTGCTCGATGGTCGGCGGACGCGAGAACAGCTCGGACGCTCTGGCCATCAAAGCCTGCGCCAGTGGGCCCGACAGGTGGGCCAGGCGACCCGCGTCGTCCGGGAAGGCGTCGAAGATGCCGTAGGTCAACGGGCCCATGCGGACCGCGAACCACGAAATCGTGGCGGGCTCCGCTTGGACGATTGGCAGACCGCCGCTGAGGAATTTCGCGACGTCAGCCTCCTTGCCGGGTCTTGCCTCAAGTCGAACGAGCAGCGCTTTGGTGACCATTGTGCCATGCCTCGAGTTGTAGTGTGTTGCCGGGAATAAGTGCCGCGGTCGGCAGTTGGTTCCATCAACGGGGCGCCGAACGCTACGCCGAGGGAACTAGATCCAGCCCGCCTGCCTACTGAGAGTGTCCCCATTTTGACAGGGGCTCATTCAGCGCGGGCGGCGGTCGGAAAATCAGGCCGTTAGCCTTGACGGGTGGTCCGAGGGGGCTGACTTCTCGATGCACTCATTCCTTATCCGTCGGGAGAATCCGATGAGCACGACACTTAGGGCAACGCTCCAGCGCTTTGAGCAGATCACGTCACAGGCTACGGTTCGCACGCACTCCGTCTTGGTGGACCGCAGCGTCGCGAGAGGGGGACTGGATCGCGGACCGGCTGGCGGTGAGTATCTGCTGGTCGCGCTCGGCGGCTGTTTCACGAGCCATCTGCTCGCGGCGATCAATGCCCGTAGCGCGGCGATGACCAACGTCCGGGTCGAAGTGAGCGGGACGATGGACGGCACGCCCGAGCGGTTCGTCGCATTTACGCTCGACGTGTTCGCCGACAGTCCCGATCTCGAACTCGGCCGAAAGATGGTCACGATTGCCGGGCGTGGCTGTCAGGTTGTCAACACGCTCCGCGACACGGCGCCCATCGCGATCACATACGCCGGGTCACCGGTCGAGGTGGGCGACGCGTCCCTAGTCGGGCCGCCGGCCTGACTGGATCTGTCCAGGGGTGGGGCAACCGCCATGGATGGTGTTCCAAATGAGGGATTGGGCGACCCGAGGCGCCGGGACAAGCCTGGTGCAAGCTCGCCTGCCCTCAATCGGTGTTAGTACGTGCGCGAGTCGCCGGCTTCGGATGAGGTGTCGATTGAAGCGCGCAACTCGCGTGGCAGCCTGCCGCGCCGGAAGCCCGGTCGCAACATCCTTTACCTCGAAGCGCTCTTGGAGTACTGCACGAGACCGAGCACATCCTGCCAGACCAGGCGCCCGATCGCGCCGGAGCTATAGACGGACACCGCGATTGTCCCGTCCGGTGCCAGCACGAAGCCGGTCGACTGGAGGTACGGCGCCGTGTGCGACGGCGCCGGATCGTAGAAGGCCCCGATCGCCGCGGCGGTCTCTTTCACAGGAAGGTCGTAGGCGATCGGGAACGTCGCGCCAGTGCTCGCCTGCGTCTCCCGGGCCTTGTCGAGCGTGTCGACAGAGGCTGAGAGGACGCCGATCCCCTCGGCCGTGAGCTTGCCCAATCCGCTTTGAAAGCTCTTGAGCTGCGCGATGCAGAACGGGCACCAATGGCCCCGATTGAACAGCACCACGTTCCACGGATGTCGGAAGCCCTTCAGCGCTTCAATCTCGGATCCATCCGTGAGCTTGAATGTCAACTTTGGAAACAGATCGCCTGCATCGAGGATGGTGCCGCCTGCTCTTGCCATGGTGTCTCCGCTGTGCGTGAGCTTCGCTGCGCTAGGCTACAGTTGGGCGGCGCCGCCATCGACGGCCACTTCGGCGCCCAGCATGAAGCTGGAATCGTCTGATGCCAAGAAAACGGCGACCTTCGCCAACTCCTCCGGTCGGCCGAAGCGTTTCAAAGGCACCCGGCTCTGGATGGCCGTGGCCATCGCCTGCAAGGAGTCCGGTGCAAGCCCCATCCGCCCGAAGATCGGCGTGTCCACTGGGCCAGGGCTCAACACGTTTACCCGCACGCCGCGCTCCGCCAGTTCAGCCGAGATACTTCGCGCCAACGAGCGAACCGCTGCTTTGCTGGCGGCGTACACCGACGCACCGGGCATGCCCTTCTCGACCACTGACGACGTAGTGAGAATGACCGATGCCCCCTTGGCCAACAACGGCACCGCCTTTTGAACCGTAAAGAACAGACCTTTCGTGTTGACATCGAACGTCAGGTCAAAGAACGCCTCGGAGACGCTCTCGAACGGAATGAACTGTGCGACGCCGGCGTTCGCGAAGAGGATGTCGATTCGACCGAATCGCTCCTTCGTCTGCCGGTACACCTCGTCGACCTCCGCGAGCTTCGAGATGTCCGCCCGAATCGCCACGGCGCTCGCCCCAAGTGCCAGCTGGGCCCGGTCGAGCGTGATCTGATCGCGGCCGACGATCACCACGTGTGCGCCCTCGGACACGAACGCCTCGGCCGAAGCCCGCCCGATGCCGCTATTGCCGCCCACAATGACCGCCACTTTCCCTTCAAGTCGCTTCATGAGATTTCCCGGTTACGTGAACTGATTTGAGTGGACTGGGGGTGCACCGACCCGCCATGCGAGCTCGCCGCATATAGTCGGCGCGACCCTCATCAGTTCCGTCGCGCGGGAAAGGCCACGTGAGTGCCGCGCCGATCGCGCGATGGAACTTGAACCTGTCGGGCTGACTAATTGGGATGCGCGCCGTCTGGAGAAGCCGGCCGCGAGTTCCACGACCGCTCTTTCCGATCGACTGCCTTGGATCTTGGATCACTCACAGGGCTTCTGGCGCGACGATCGGTCGCCGACGGCGTGCTCACCAGTCTGACGCTGTGCATTTAGCCGATGATCCTGATCACGACCGGCGTTGTTGACGGCCAGTCGTCGGCGCGAAGGGGACCGCTTGCAATCGGTGTGCTGCTGTCGTAACGAACCACTTATCGCTCTTCCTCTTCCCTCCCCGGTAGTTGCACCGTGGGTTGACACAATGTTGTATATCCAACATCTTCTGCAAGATGACAGCGAACAAGGCTTCAGCGGCCGACGCCGTGATCCGGGAGATCAACCAGGCTTGCCTGCTTCTGCGCACGCGCCTGATCTCGAGGGTCATGACAGCCATCTACGATGCAGGGCTTCGCCCGTTTGGAATCGGCTCACCTCAGTTCGCATTGCTCGTAGTGATCGGTAGCCTGGAGCCCGCAACCCGCGCCGAAATCGGGCGCTATCTCCATCAGGATCGATCCACCCTGACACGGAACCTCAAGCTCATACTGTCCGAAGGCTGGGCAAAGGAAATTCAGAACGAAGCGGACGGTCGAGCCAGGCCAATTGCGCTGACGAGGGCAGGAAGGGATCTGCTGCGTTGCGCGGTGCCGGCGTGGCGGGTGGCGCAGTCACGGGCCAAGGGGCTGCTCGCCCAGGACGGTGTGATGGCGGTTATGACAATCGCCAACCGCATCGTGACGTCCTAACTGCAGGCTTATACGTTGCGACGCTGTGTTGTATATACAGCATGCAGGGGTAGCCTTTGGAGCTAGGAACCGCGGTGCCTCGCAATCAGGAGCCGGCGTTCACAGCGAATCATTCCAGGGGCCGATTGGCGGAGGGACCGTAACCCACGTTGGGTCGCGCGCCGCATGCAACGGGAGCACCGACGAGTCTACAGAGTTATAAAGGAGCTGGACATGGACAGCGTTCACGAGAAGACGGTGAGAACCAAGGGCGCGCCTGAGCGCAATTTCCCAGTAGTCCCCACAACGCGAATTCTGGCTATCGGCCAATTCACCAAGCCCCCAACTCCGGAGCAGCGAAACGAGCTCTTTCCGAAGGAAGTGCCAGCAACGCTTCGACTGTACCTCGCTGGCAAGATTGACCAATGGTGGATTCGCCAGTCGCAGACAGGCGCCGTCTTCCTCTTGAACGTGACATCGCTCGACGAGGCGCGTACCCTGATGGAACAGTTGCCATTGGGCCAAGCGGGGCTCATGAAGCACGAATTCATCGAGCTTGGTCCGCTGACTCCCCTTCACCTACTTCTCCCCGATGGCGGGCCGGCAGCCGGCAAGTAGATGTCCTCGCGATTGCAATGAGGGGAGGCAAGGATCACCAAATGAGAATGTGGGAGAGACCAAGAGATGAGTGACAAGGCGGAAGATCCAAGAAATGCCGGGCGCGACGCGCAGCGGAGCGCGTAGCAATGCCCGCGCGCCGAGACGAAGCGCTCGACAATCCGATCTGGCAGGCGCTCACCACACAACACGAGGAGCTGGCGAGCGGAAATGAGCGCGCGAAGCGGTATCACCCGCTGGTCACTCCACTCGCAGGAATGGCCGACCAGAACGCCGGTGCATTCGATGCGCTCGCGGCAATACTCGGTCCCCAACCGATGGTCGGACTCTTCCTCGACCGTCCCGCCGAGCCGCCAGGCAACTGGGACGTCCTGCAAGCGCATCCCATCAGACAGATGGTGTGGGCCGGATCGTCCGTGCGGACGGCGTCGGAGGAGATCATGCCGATGACCGCCGCGGATGTCGCGGAGATGGTCGCGCTCGCCGACCTCACAAAGCCAGGCCCGATGTTCGAGCGGGTGCTCGAGCTTGGGAGCTACATCGGCGTCCGCGACGGGTCGCGCCTGGTGGCCGTCGCCGGCGAGCGGCTGCATCTCACCGGCTACACCGAAGTGAGCGGCGTGTGCACGCATCCGGAGTATCGTGGGCGCGGACTCGCGAGCCGGCTGATCTCCACGCTCGTCACGCGAATCGTGGCGCGATCGGAGACCCCGTTCCTGCATGTGAAGACGGACAACGCATCCGCCGAACGTGTCTACGAAGCGCTCGGGTTCCGGACCCGCCGCTTGATCAATCTCGCCGTCTTACGACCGAGGCCGGCGCCGTAGTCGGCACTCGCTGCGCTACGACGGTTGAGCGGCTCGAGACCCCGGACTCTCAGTAGCCGCTCGGCAGCAACCCGTCGATGCACCTGGTGCGGGCAGCGGTATTGAAGAGAGAAACGCTTCACAAACGCACCACGAGAAATGGATGAGGTGAACGTCATGCGCAGCAAGGAGAAAGGCTTCGAAATCAGATTCGGACAGGACACGCCTGCCACCGCAGCGGCCATCGAGAACTATGTGATTCCTGTGCCAGCTATTTCTCGCCGCACTTTCCTCGCGGCTGGGGCCGCGGTTGGTGCAAGCCTGCTGCTGGGTCGAATGGCACAAGCGGAAAGGTTTGGAAGCGTCGACGTGCCCGTTCTCAAGGAATACGACATCGCTACTAATGGCATCTCCTTGCACGTAACTGAGCAAGGTGAAGGGCCAGCCGTTCTTTTCTGCCACGGGTTTCCGGATACTTCTTATACGTGGCGCCGGCAGATGCAGGCCATCGCATCAGCCGGATATCGAGCAATTGCTCCGGATATGCGCGGCTATGGACGCAGCTCAGCTCCGGCCGACGCAAGCTTGTACACGCCGCTCTATACCGCCGGTGACCTCGTTGGTCTGCTCGATGCCCTGAGTATCGCCAGCGCTGTGCTCGTGGGCCATGACTGGGGTGCAGCTCATGCGTGGAATGCTGCGCTGATGCGTCCCGATCGATTTACAGCGGTGTTCGGCCTGAGCGTCCCATACGTTCCGCGTGGCGATGTCAGCACCTTCGAGCATATGCGGAAGTCCGGCCATGAGAGCGATTTCTACATGTTCGAACAGATCCGACCAGACGCCGATCACATTTGGGCTGACGCCGCAGTCACCATCCCAGGGGTTCTGTATTGGGCATCGGGTTCTGCACCAGCCGGCAAGCGGTGGAGCCCTATGGATCCTACACGAAGCCTTCATCGTCCGGCTCCCGGGCCGTTGCCGGCATGGGCGGAACCAGATTATGTCGCCCATAACGTCAGTGAATTCCAGCGTACCGGCTTTCACGGTGGCTTGAACTACTACCGCGCCGCCGAACCGTATTTCTACTTGTCCGGCGCTTGGAAAGCCGCGAAGATCAGCCAACCTTCGTTTTACATGGCGGGGAAGGCGGATGGCTTGCAGGTGCTCTATCCACCCGTGGAAAAACTCCGCGCCGCCCTTCCCGGTCTCGTCGGGAATCTCGAAATCGACGATGTGGGTCACTGGCTTCAACACGAAGCCTCTGCCGAGGTCAGTGACCAGCTCGTGAAGTTCCTACGCACCGTCAACGCCGGCTAACTCGCGACCGAACGACACTTCGCCCTGTGGGCGTACAGCCTCGGCCCGTCTGGTCTTGGGCGGCCCAATCAGGTACTACGCCATTAGAGCCGATCGATGATCGGGGGTTAAATGAATAGCAGACGAGATTTCATCGCCACCACGCTTGCCGCGGCGGCAACGGCCGCCGCCGGCGGCCAGGTACTGTCGTCGTCACCCCAGAATACAGGAGGGCAGGGTATGCGTGAGCCGGCGGAGGATCCACGAATCACGAGAGCAAGACTCTCCGGGCCTTGGGAGGTGACCAAGGACGCGACCGTCGCCGAGTTGGGAGCCGGCGGGACGCTGACGGTGCTGGTCAAAGGCACGAACCAGTGGGTGTGTACCCCGGGCAACGAGAATACCATTGGCGATCCGCCGATGTGCATGAACCCCGCGGGCATGCAGTGGATGATGGACGCGCTGCACGGCAAGCCGAAGCCGACCAACACCGCGCCCGGCATCATTTACATGCTGTGCGGAGCGACGCAGCACAGCAATACCGATCCCAGGGATAGAACGAGCGCCGCTATTCCGATAGGGCCCCATTGGATGATCACCTGGCCGTTCGACGCGGCGGCGTGTGGCCTTCCGACCACGGTGCGCGACAAGGGCGCCTGGGTGATGTTCGCCGGCACGCCGTACGCATACTTGCACGTCTGCGGCACGCCTTGGGATGGCAACGAGTACCACGAACGTGACAAAGCAGTCTGGACCATGACCTACGCGCGAGCGTGATCCTCCGTCAATTGACGGATTACGGTATGGCCGTCTACAGATCTGACTCGGTGAGCGGGCTTATTGCGTTCCGTCGGAGTGGGGACAATTCAGCGTGAGAGACCGCCAACAGCGAACCGGGCGGCTCCTCAAAGCCTCGATCTTTCCCGGCTCTTGACACCGTACGCTGTGCAGGGCTTATATGCCGTGGGCCCAGACACGGACGGAGCTACGAACCGGACGATTGGCTTGGCGTCGGCAGCAGACCTGCGCACCCATTGGTCGTGTCTTCAACGCTGACTCGCCGACAGTTCCTGCAGCGGTCCGGGCTCGCCACCGGAGGCGCCGCGCTTGGCAGCCTCGTGGCACTCGGGATGGATCCCGAGCCGGTTCGGGCCGCGACCGTGCCGCTCGATTGGAAGCTCGCAGAGACCAAGACGGTGGCCTCGGTCTGCCCATACTGCGCGGTCGGCTGCGGCACGCTGCTCTCGTCGCGCAACGGCAAGCTCGTCAATGTCGAGGGGAACCCCGACTCGCCGATCAACCGCGGCACGCTCTGTCCCAAGGGCGCGAGCAGCTTCCAGCTCACCGTCAACCCCGAGCGACAGAAGACATGCCTCTATCGGCGGCCAGGCGGCACGGCGTGGGAGCCGATCGAGCTCGAGAAGGCGATGGACATGATCGCCGATCGCGTGAAGAAGACGCGCGACCAGACGTTCAAGCGCACCGCGGAGATCAACGGGCGCACAGTCACGGTCAATAATTGCCTCGGCATCGCGTCACTCGGCGGCGCCACCCTCGAGAACGAATGGAACTACGCCCACCTCAAGCTGTGGCGCGGGCTCGGCGGGGTCTTTCTCGAAAATCAGGCCAGGATATGACACTCCGCCACCGTCCCCGGTCTGGGGGCGTCGTTCGGCCGGGGCGGGGCCACCATGTTTCAGCAGGATCTGCAGAACGCAGACTGCATTCTGATCATGGGATCCAACATGGCCGAGTGTCATCCGGTCGGATTCCGATGGGTGATGAAGGCCCGCGAACGGGGTGCGAAGATCATCCACGTCGACCCCCGGTTTACACGCACGAGCGCGATGTCGAATCAGCACGTCGCCATCCGATCGGGCTCCGATATTGCGTTCCTTGGTGGGCTCGTCAATTACATCATCGAGCACGACCGGTGGTTCAAGGAATACGTCCTCGCGTACACCAACGCATCGACGATCGTAGGCGCTGATTTCAAGGATACGGAGGAGCTCGATGGGCTCTTCTCCGGTTTCGATGCGGCAAACCGTCAGTACACGCCGACGTCATGGGGCTACGATGGCACGCAGGCCCCGCCGGCCGCGCCGGGAAGCCCGACGAACCACAATGGGCCGCCGGCCTCTCCCAATCCGGCGGTGGATTTCCGGGTCCGTCCGCCGCACACGGACCCGACACTCGCGCATCCGCGCTGTGTGTTCGAGATCCTCAAGCGACACTATGCGCGCTACACGCCGGACATGGTGTCGCGCGTGTGCGGGTGTTCGGCGGAGGAATTCGAGACAGTCGCCAAGACACTCTGCGATAACTCCGGGCGCGAGCGCACGTCGTCGATCTGCTACGCCGTCGGGTGGACCCAGCATACGACCGGCGTGCAGTACATTCGCACGGCAAGCATCGTCCAGGCGCTGCTCGGCAACATGGGCCGTCCGGGAGGCGGCATCCTCGCACTCCGCGGCCACGCGTCGATTCAGGGATCGACCGACGTCCCGACGCTCTACCATCTGCTCCCGGGGTACCTCCCCAGTCCGAGCGCCGCGGCCCCGCAGCACGATACGCTCGATGGGTGGGTCGCCAACACAATGCCCACGACGGGGTGGTGGGCGAACGGGCGCAAATACATGGTGTCGCTCCTCAAGATGTGGTACGGCGATGCAGCAACGCCGGATAATCAGTGGGGCTACGAGTATCTCCCGAAGTCGGTCGGTGACCACTCGCACATCCCGATGTTCAAGGCAATGAGCGACGATGTGGTCAAGGGGTTCATGTGCATCGGGCAGAATCCAGCGGGCGGCGGCCAGAATGCGATCTACAATCGGGCCGCGATGGCGCAGCTCGACTGGTTCGTCGTACGTGATCTCTTCCGCATCGAGACGGCGGAGTTCTGGAAGGCACCGGACATCCCGGACCCGTCCGTGATCGAGACCGAGGTCTTCTTTCTCCCGTCGACGTCCGTCACCGAGTCGGAGGGGTCGTTCACGAACACGCAGCGCATGTTGCAATGGCACGACAAAGGTTCCGAACCAACCGACGACTGCCGGTCGGACCTCTGGTTCACCCACCATTTGTACAAGCGGCTCCGCAAGCTCTATGAGGGATCGACCGACCCCAAAGACGCCGGATTCCTGGCGATGACCTGGAATCTCGATGTCGAAGGCCCGATGCAGGAACCCAAGGCCCTCGATGTGCTGGCCGAGATCAACGGGTGGACCACGGCCGATCGCGTGCCGGTGAAGACGTTCCTCGATTTGAAGGATGATGGATCGACATCGTGCGGCGTCTGGATCTATACGGGCGTCGCACCCGCTCCAGGGGTGAACAAGGCGCAGGCCCGGGTCGCCGATGCCTATACGTCACTCGGTTGGGGGTTCGCGTGGCCTGCGAACCGCCGCACGCTGTACAATCGGGCCAGCGCCGACCCCGAGGGGAAGCCGTGGTCCGAGCGCAAACGCTACGTGTGGTGGGACGAGACGCAGAAGAAATGGGTGGGATACGACGTGCCCGATTATCCGGCCACCAAGGCGCCATCGTCCAAGGGCGAGTGGGCCAAAGGAGGCATGGACGCCCTCGACGGCACGACGCCGTTCATCATGCAGCGGGACGGCAAGGCGTGGCTCTTTGCGCCGAGCGGAATCGTGGACGGGCCGTTGCCAGCGCATTACGAGCCGTGGGAGACAGGGGTGAAGAACCCCCTCTATGGCACCCAGCAGAACCCGGTGGCGAAGGTCTGGAACATGGTCGGCAACCGCTACATCGATGCCGGCGACCCGAACTACCCGATCATCATCACGACCTACCGGCTCACCGAGCACCACCTGAGCGGGCCGATGAGCCGGTGGTCACCATGGCTCACCGAGCTGCAGCCGGAGATGTTCATCGAGATCTCGCCCGAGCTGGCGGCTGAGAAGGGGATCGAGAACGTCGCATGGTGCACCGTGTACACCCCGCGCGCCGCGATCGAGTGCAAGGCGCTCGTCACGCGCCGGCTGAAGCCGTTCACGATCGCCGGACAGCGCATCCATCAGGCGGGTGCGCCGTTCCACTGGTCGTGGGCTGGCGTGGTGACGGGCGGGAACGCGAACGACCTGATCGCCCTCGTCGCCGATCCGAACGTGACGATCCACGAAGGGAAAGCCTTCATGTGCCAGATTGTCGCCGGGCGCAAGCAGGCCGAGATCCTGGCGAAGCTGCCCGATCAGACGCGCCCGCTTCCGCTGGTGGGTCGCCGCGAGAAACGGGCCGCCGAGTCAGCGATCGACCAGGGAATCGAGCTGGCCGAGCGCGTCGGACAATACTTGCCGCTGGACCACCCCGAGGGGGTCTACCATGGCTAAGGGGTTCTACACCGATACTACCGCGTGCATCGGCTGCAAGGCATGCCAGACCGCGTGTCATCAATGGAACGACATCCCCGCCGCGGAAGGCGGACGGACGGAGCTCAGCGGCGACTCGTACGACAACACGCAGACGTTGTCGGCTGAGAACTGGCGGCACGTGAAGTTCATCGAGCAGATCAATGAGGACCGAACCCAGGAGGGGTTCCTGCAGGGGTCGCGGTGGCTCATGATGTCGGATGTCTGTAAGCACTGCGTGCACGCCGCGTGTCTCGAAGTGTGCCCCACCGGCGCGATCATCCGGACGGAGTTCGACTCCGTCTTCATCCAGCAGGATGCGTGCAATGGATGCCGCGCCTGTGTGGCGGCGTGCCCCTTCGGCGTCGTCGACATCGGCCGCGATGGCAAGGCGCACAAATGCACGATGTGCTACGACCGCTTGCAGAACGGTCGCGAGCCGGCCTGCGCCCAGGCGTGCCCGACGGAATCGATCCGGTTCGGTGACATCCCGGATCTCATGAAGCTGGCCGACGCGCGGGTCGCGCAGCTGAAGGAGCAGCACATCGACGCCTACGTCTACGGCAAGGAAGACATCGTCGGCGGCCTCAACGCGTTCTATGTGCTAGTCGATGAACCTCACGTCTACGGTCTGCCGGAGAAGCCCGAGTTGGAGTCGAAGAACGTTGACGAGGGGTTCGCGCTGAGCGGTGTCGCGGCCGCTGCATTGGCCGTCACCGGACTTGTGAGCTTCCGCAAGTCGCGCATGGATGAGAAGGCGGCGGCAGCGGCGGAGGATGATCACTAGTGCACCCGAGCCTCTTGCAGGTCCTCGCTGTGAATCCCCAGTCCGGCGTCGCGCTGCCCCCGCGATGGGGGTGGTATGTGATCCTCTACTTCTTTCTCGGCGGGCTCGCCGGCGGACTGTTGGCGATCGCGGCCGGTCTCGAGACGGCGGGGGACGACCAGGACCGGGAGGCCGTGCGGCTCGCCCACCGCCTCGCCTTCCCACTGGTGGTGTTGTGCGGGGGATTGCTGACCCTCGATCTCGGCCAGCCGCTTCGTTTCTGGCACATGCTCATCAAGTCCAACCGCTTCCCGGAACCCCTGCTCAAGCCATGGTCGCCGATCTCGGTTGGTAGCTGGATTGTCCTGGCGTTCAGCCTCGTCGCGTTTATCGAGTTCCTCGGTACGCTGGCCGATCCGCCCGCGAGTAATGTGGGCGACGGACTGCTCAGGCAGTGGTCGTGGTTTGAGAAGTACCGCCGCGACACCCTCATGCCTGTGCGCGACCGTATCCGGTCGTGGCCGCGTGCGGTGCATCGCGCGTGGACGGGACTCGCTGCGCTCACCGGATTGGCGCTCGCGGGCTATACGGGTGTGCTGGTCACCGGCACGAGCCGCGTGGCCTGGCACAACGCCCGGCTCATGGGCGCGCTCTTTCTCCTGTCCGGCGCGTCGACGGCGTATGCGCTGCTGATGCTGCTGCTCGTCCGCCGCGGGCGAGCGGCGACCGACACGACTGTCAGGAAGCTCGGGGACGGCGATCTGTGGGCCGTCATGTTCGAGCTCCTGGTGCTGGTCGTCCTGATGGTGTCACTTGGCAGTCTCGGCAGACCGTTCTGGAGCGGTGGGTTCGGGGTCGTGTTCTGGCTGGGCGTGGTTGGAATCGGCTTGCTGGTTCCGCTCGCGCGCCACTGGATTTCGCTCGGCGCTGGTGGGCATAGCGTCACGCGGGCTGCGCGGTGTGTATTGATCGGCGGTCTTCTGCTCCGCTTCGTGATCGTGATGTCGCCGCAGTTTCCCCGTGTGTCGTTGTGGCATCTATAGAAGACGGCGGTCGCCTGGCACTGGCTGCCGTCTCGCTGGCGGCGGGGCTGTCACTAGCCTGCTCGCCGGAGGCCGTGCGCAAGCGGGATGGCGGTCCGGGTGCCGACCCGCAGAACTATCCCCGCCAGGCGGTGGTGGCTCCTCCAGCGAATCCCGAGACCGCCGACACATCGCTCTGGCCAGGCAAGGCAATGGCACCAGTGGATCGGTTGGCGAGAGGGGACACTCTGCCGCACTCGTAAATGGCGTCGCACGACGCCCTGCACCCTGCGAAAGCAGTCGTGCGGGCACTCGCAGGCGAGGTCCTTCGCCAGTCCCAGGAAATCGCGGCTCGGTGGCCCAGCGGCGTCCCCGACCTGGTGGCCGCCGAGACGCGCCTCACCGCGGGCGTGACGGCACTCGAGGGGGAGCCGCTGCTTGGCGGATCCGCCCTCCTGCATGCCACGCGAGCGCTGGGCGCCGCCGCTGAGGCGGCAGAGCCAGGGGTGGGCCAGACCATGCTGGGTATTGCGGGGCACCTCGAGACATTGGATGAGGTATCGCTCGACGAGCTGGCGCTGTTGGCCATTGGCGGCGTGTGGGAGGCTGTGCTGCCGCTCGCCTCGACGCTCGCCCTTGACGAATACGCACTTGTCACCGTCGTCGACTATGCCGCCCGGCCGACACTCGTCGCCGCGGCGGGGCGGCTGCTCCAACTACGCAGCTCGTTCGATCGCGTAACCTCGCACTGTCCGATCTGCGGGTCGCCGCCGCTACTGGCCGAGCTGTCGGGCAAGGACGGCGCGCGGTCGCTCCGTTGCGCGCGCTGTGGAACGCGCTGGGGGTATCCGCGACTCACGTGTGTCTGGTGTGGCGAGCAGGACGCCAACGCGCTGCGCGCAGTTCACGGAGAGAAGGACGCAGGCGTCCGGCAAGCCGACTGCTGTAACACGTGCCGCGGCTATCTCAAGGCCATCGCCGTGCTGGATCCGCTCGACTACGTATCGCTACTCACGACCGACCTCGAGACCGCGGGGCTCGATCTCGTGGCGGTCGACCGTGGATACACACGGGGCAGTGCCCAGTCACGTTGTGATCGGTGTTAGGGCCTACAGCCGTCGTCGATCCACGCTTTGAACAAGGCGACCTTTTCCGCCGACCACGGGGCCTCGGGCTCAGTACCCTTCGGTGGCATCGTGCCAGCTTGTAGCGTCGCAAGTATGCGCGATGCCCACGTCTTCACGTCGTCGAACTTCCAAAGGTCGAATCCTCCTTTGGCGATCATATGCTCCCGATCCATCTGCGTGAAGAGGGGCATGATGTCCCCGGCGTAGCTCGGCGGTGAACCTGATTTCGGCATGGCGAACCGCTCCTCGGAATGGATTGGTCAGACTCGGCAAACCATGATGATACGCGAACAATTTAGTGAATAAGACGCTGGTGAGATCGCCGGACTCGCGTCAGGAGCGCCCTCGTGGCGCGAGGCCTGCAGCGTGGCCTGCAGCACGAAGAGGCGGACTCGCAGTGTCTCGGTCGCGATTGGTACCTGTCACCCGTACGGAGGCACGTCGTACATATGCCGGATGAGATTGGAGTCGCGGGACCTGTGGACGATGACCTCTTGGGAGCGCTTCACAAAGCGTACACCGTTCAGCACCTCTGGGAGATGACCCCGTCGTCGGAAGGTGTTCTGTCAACGGTCACAGCAATAGTGACGGACGGTCACTTTGGTGCAAGCGCGGGGCTGATCGAGTCGCTGCCGGACTTGCAGCTCATCGCCAATGCCAACGTGGGAGTAGACGAGATCGACCTCGACGCGGCGCAGCGACGAGGCATTCGCATCACGACGACTACGGGTGTGGAAACCGACGATGTCGCCGAAATGGCAATTGCCCTTCTCCTGGCCGTCTCGCGGCGGATTGTGGTTGGGGACGGTTACGTCCGCGCTGGGCTGTGGGGGCGCAAGCCAATGGTCTCCGGCCGGCGAGTCGCTGGCCGACGGGCGGGCATCTTGGGACTGGGGCACATCGGCCAAGCCGTCGCCAAACGCCTGCTCGGCTTCGACATGTCGATTGCCTACACGAATCTCCACGAGGAACCAGTTCCTTACGAGTACTTCGGAGACCTCGCCACGCTCGCTCACAACGTGGAGGTGCTGATCGTGACCGCGCCGGGCGGACCCTCGACTCATGGCATCGTCAACAAGCAGGTCCTCGAAGCGCTCGGCGCCGATGGTATTTTCATCAACGTTGGCCGCGGATCCGTCGTCGATGAGCCCGCTCTGATCGACGCCTTGCGGTCCGGCCGAATCGCGGGCGCCGGCCTGGACGTATTCGCCGATGAGCCGCATGTGCCCGAGGAACTCAAATCGATGACGAACGTGGTGCTCGAACCACACCAGGCCGGAGCCACAGTTGAATCGCGCGCGGCGATCACCGAGATGGTTCTTCGAAACCTTCGAGCCTACTTCGCCGGCGAGCCCCTGATTACTCCGCTACACATCCCGGCGCACGAGACGTCGGTCGCATAACGAGCTCGGCCACCTGGCTCGCCGCGGCGGCCGCGGTGAAGGCATGCGCATCATCGCGCGGGACGACGGCTGTCGCGGGGCTACGCGCTCTCGATCACTGTCATGAAGCCGTAGTCCATGTGCAGCTGGTTGTGGCAGTGCAGAAGCGACGCCCCGGCGGCGTCCGCCGTGAGGTCCACCTCGACGAGCTGACTGGGCGGCACCACGACCACGTCCTTGCGTACGCCCGCTGTCGACCGACCCGCGACCGTGACGACCTCGAAGGTGTTTCGGTGCAGATGCACAGGATGCGCTTCATCGCTTCGATTGTCCAATCGCAGCCGGTACCGCGCGCCGAGCGCGAGGCGGATCGGGTCAGTGTGCGGAAACGACTTGTCGTTGACCGTCCAGTTGTCCACCCAACGACTGCCTGCAAACTTCTTCTTGAAGACGAGCGAGACGATGGGTGGACTGGACGTGTCGGCGCGTGTCTCGTTCGTGCCAAATTGCGTGTAGTCCCAGCTCTCGTGCGGCGGAGCGGTCCAGCGTGGCGCGCCAGACTGGCCCGCATATTCCACGACGACCCCAAGGCCGGCGCCACGCACGTCATCCGCCACCTCGCCGAGCGCCCAGACGCCGGGCTGATTCATCACAACGATGGCGTCCACCCGCTCGCCCGGCGCGAGTTCCACGATGCCCACGGCGCGCGGCGTGGGGACGGGATTGCCATCGAGCGCGACGACCGTGAACTGATGCCCGGGGAGTGCGACGCGGTGTGTCTGCGTGGCGTTCGCGTTGAGGATCCGGAACATCACGCGCTGACCCGCACGGACTCGGATGGGGTCTCCAGCTCCGAGCATGTGCGCGTTCACCGTGAAGCTCTTGTAGATCACGTCCAGAGTCTCGTCAGACGCCGCGCCCATGCCGAGGTATCCCTCCCAGCCGTGCAGCGCGAGGAAGACTTCGTCGTCGTAGCCGGCGGGATCGTGCTGCGGCTCGATGTAGAAAAAGCCGAATTGACCGGTGTACATGGCGCGGTCTAGGTGCTGGCCGGCCACCGTGTGCGTGTGGTACCAGCGCGTGCCCGCGGGACGTGGCACGATGGTGTATTGCCTCGTCTCTCCCGGAGCGACGCGCGGTGTGCCCTCCTCTCCTGCGCCGTCGACGTCATCGGATGCGAAGAGGCCGTGCCAATGCACCCACTCCGCGGACGACGTGGCGTTGGACACTTCGATCGTGGTCGGCCGTCCCTCCGGCACGCGGATCAAGGGCCCGGGCACGATCCCGTTGTACGCGGTCGTCTTCACCACGCGGCCGGGGCCGATCTCGATGTGCGCCGGTGCGATGCGAAGGGTCACGTCGGCCGCCCGTCGACGGACATGGCGATCCGGAGCCGCTAGGCAGGCGCGCATCGGATGTGGGAGCGTCGCGACGGCGTGCGCTGCCGTCACTCCCGCAGTCAACCGTACGAATTCCCGGCGATCCATGCGGCGCTCCCGGGTCCGGAGGTATCCGCGCGTTGGCCTGTCATGGCCGCCGCTAATCAGTAACGAGCGCGAGGGATGGCCCCGTATGGCGCAACTTGCATCCGCACAACACGCAGCCTATATCCCACACAACATCACAACGTAACCACACTGCCGTGGCCTACTCCAACCGGCTGGGCCGACGCCGTTGTCGCCTCGGCCTGGCAACGATGTGCCGGTGAACAGGCACCAGGTCACGGGGCGCACCCGGGCCCGAGTTACCGCGACCAGTCCTGGGGTATGTCGCCCACGCGGAGAGCCGCAGATGCTCGCGCTCGCGGTGTGGCTTGTGGCGCTCGCGCCGGCGAGCCTTCAAGGTCAGGACAACTACGAGATCCAAGTGTACGCGTCCGAGACGGTCGCACCCGCGGCGACGATGTTCGAGTTGCATAGCAACTTCACCGTCGACGGCCGTAAGTCCACCCAGGACGGACTCTGGCCGACCGAGGATGCGGAGCACGAAACCCTTGAGATCACTCACGGCTTCACGCCATGGTTCGAGACGGGGTTCTACCTCTTCACTAGTGCGCGGAGCGGCCAGGGATGGCAGTGGGTCGGCGACCACATCCGGCCGCGCATCCGCGTGCCTGAGTCGTGGGGATGGCCGGTCGGGCTCAGCCTCTCGACCGAGGTCGGCTACCAGCGACCCGAGGTCTCGCAGGACACGTGGACGTGGGAGATTCGCCCGATCATCGACAAGCAGCTCGGCCGATGGTACATGGCGATCAATCCCGCGCTGGAGCGCTCGTGGCACGGGCCGACCGTGAAGGACGGATTCGACTTCGCACCAGCCGCGACCGTTGGGTTTGACGTGAGTCCTTTCCTCAACATCGCGCCCGAGTATTACGGATCTTTTGGGCCTCTCGCAAGATTCTCGCCCTATCAGAGCCAACAGCATCAGCTCTTCGAATGCGTGAATCTCAATTTCGGCCCTGCGTGGGAGTTCAACCTGGGCCTCGGCGAGGGCTTCACGCGCGCGACGGACCACCTGATCGCCAAGATGATTCTCGGCCGACGGGTCGGTCTGTGAACCTCCGCCCGCCGTCGCCGGTTCGATCCCGGGCGCACCACCCTACGGCACAACCCGCAAGACCGGTCATGCCTGACGGGCCGGAACATGATTCGCCCCGCTCACTGAATGCGCCGGCCCGCCCCGCGGCGCGCTTCCTCGAGCACCGGGAGTCCAGTATCGGCCTCACTCCAGTTGGCGAGCAGCCGCCGGTACGCGGCCGACGCGCTCGCGCTATCGCCGGCCGACGCACGCGCACGGGCGAGGCCAAGAAGCGCGCCCGAGCGGTTGGGAAGATGGTCCAGCGCGTCCTCGTACTGTGCCGCAGCCGCCTGCGCGCGGCCCGCCGCAAAGAGCCGCGCGCCCAGGACCTCATGCGCGACGAGGACCAACGGCGGCCCGACCGGAGGCTGGCTATCCGCCATCGCCGCTGCCCGCGTCCATAGAGATCCCGCCCGCACCTCGTCTTTCCGCGCCTGGGCGAGCATGGCCTCGAGCTCCGTCGCCATGATGTCGAGCCCCCGTCGCGGCGGCCCACTGCGGACGCCCACCCGCGCCCGCATGTCTTCCGCACCATCGGCGAGCCCGGTCGTGTCGCTTCGCATCGCGCCGATCGCGTGTCGCTGGTAGTCTCCGATGGTTGCAAAGACCCGCTCGCGTGCGTTCGACGGCGGCCCGGAACTCTCGGGCGGGATGACCGCGTCCGACCACCGGCCCGTCTCCGCCGCGTACAGAAACGCCAGGTCGGACACGGCGAAGCGCGCATCGACGTGCTCGGCGTTCGAGACGTCGGCCCCGGCGAGCACCGACCGCGCGATGTCGATGAGCGCGCGCGCTGCCGCCCACCGGCCTTCCTGGAGGTAGCCATACTCCAGCCAGGAGAGGCTGTGAAAATCGAGTTCCGCGCCGCTCAGCCCGTGTTTCGCCACCCACGCGCGCGACGCCGCCCACGCTCGCTCGTTCGACGCGGTGAGATCGCTCCACAGCCCAAGAGGGAGGAACACGTGCGAGGGCATGTGAAGCGCGTGCTCGGCGTCCGGCGCGATCTTCGCATACGCGCGTGCGACGGGCAGCGCGGCCGTCGCGTACGAGGGATCCATGTCCACGATGTGGATGAGATAATGCGCAGCGCCGGGATGCTTCGGATCGGCCTTGAACACTCGCTCGGCCAGCGCGATCGCGTCACGCTCGGTGGCACTCTGCGCCGCCGGCGCCACGGCCCCCGCCACATCGGCAAGTTGCAGGGCGAGCGACGCGAAGGCTGCGGCCTCGAGGTCCCGAGGATCGCGCGCGGCCAGATGGGTCATGGAATCGGCGAAGGCGCGGCACCGGGTGGCCTCGTCCGTATCGGCGTAGAACGCCTCGATCGCCGCAGCATAGCTCCGTTCCCGCGATGTCCGCGCGCGGGCCAGCCGCGCCGCTGGCGTGCGGTCCAGCCGCGCCAGCACGCCGTGCGCAGCCGCGGTATCATCTTCCCCCCACAGCAAATGCGAGTGAGTGAACGCCTCGAACCAATAGGGAAGGGCGAAGGTTCGATCCGCGCCCTCGGCCAGGCGAAAGGCGTCGGCCGCGTCGTCGTACTCGAAGCTGTGGAGCAGCGCGATGCCCCGAAGAAACGGAGCCTGCGCGGCGGCCGCCCCGGAGTTCGGGAAGTGCACATGACCGAGAGCCGAGGTGGTGGCATGGTGTTCGTGCGCCGACGCCTCTGCGGACTGCGCGAGGATTGAGGCGGGCACCGTCCCGATGCGCAGGGCGGCGGCCACCACGCACCAGACGAAGCTTCGATTCGCTCGATCCATATTTATCCGGGCAATCCGGACTCTCAAGTTCTGGTACTGACCGCGTTCTTCGCGACTGATGTTGCAGTGGGGCTGCCGGCCGGGTTACGATCGTAAGTCGGCTTCCTCACCTTCCTTCCTCCTTTCCCATTATCAGCAAATGACTCGCCGGAGCCTTCTAGTCTCGCCCATCATTGTCGCATGTTTTGGGCTGGCGTCAAGCTTGGCCTTTGCGCAGGACCATGCCCAGGACTCCGCATACGTTCCGGCGAACTACATGAAGCAGGAAGTGCTGATCGCGATGCGGGATGGCACGAAGTTGTTCACAGCCGTGTACGTCCCCAAGGATCAGACGCGATCGTATCCCATCATGATGCAGCGCACGCCGTACAGCGTCGCGCCGTACGGGCCCGATGCGTATCCGCGCCTGCTGGGGCCGAGCGGCCGGTTCGAGCGTGACGGGTACATCTTCGTGTACCAGGACGTGCGTGGTCACTACAAGTCGGAAGGGACCTACGCCAACGTGCGTCCTCTCAAGGACAATTACAGTGGCCCGACCGACACTGATGAGGCGACCGACACCTACGACACGATCGATTGGTTGATCAAGAATCTCCCGCACAACAACGGCAAGGCCGGCATCTGGGGGATCTCGTACCCCGGCGGATACGCCGAAGATGCCCTCGTGCGGTCGCACCCGGCGCTCAAAGCCGTCTCGCCCCAGGCGCCCGTCTCCGACTGGGGCCATGGCGACGACTGGCACGACAACGGCACATTCCGGTGGCCGCACGCTCAGGGGTTCATCGCGGGCTTCGACCGTCCGCGGGATGGCCCGACGACGACCTATGGGCCCCGGGTCCAGTACCCCACGCCCGACGGCTACGAGTATTACCTCGGCCAGCTGTCGCCCGGCTACGCGAACGCGATGTACTTGCACAACGAGCATCCGTTCTGGGACTCGCTGATCGCCCACCCCAACTACGACGCCTTCTGGAAGGCACGCAACGCGCTACTGCATCTCCACGACGTAACGCCAGCAGTCATGACGGTGGGCGGGTGGTTCGACAACCAGAACCTGTTCGGGGCGCTGAAGGTCTTCAAATCGATCGACGCACAGAGCCCGAGCACCACGAACTCACTCGTCATGGGCCCCTGGACGCATGGGATGTGGGCCCGGGGCGGCGCCGATAGCGCGCTGCGCGACGTCGAGTGGGGATCCAACACGGGGTATTTCTACCAGGACAGTATCGAGTTCCCGTTCTTCGAGCATTACCTCAAGGACGCCGGTCCGGCGACGCTGCCCAAAGCCTACGTCTTTCAGACCGGTTCCAATCGGTGGCAGAAGCTGGATGCCTGGCCACCCAAAGGCGCGGTCGAGAAGTCGCTGTACCTTCAGCCCGGCGGCCGAGTCGCGTTCACTCCGCCACAGGCCGGCAAAGCGTACGACGAGTACGTGGCCGACCCCTTACACCCGGTCCCCTACACCAAAGACGTCGCGATCGGCATGACGGCGACCTACGCCGACGAAGACCAGCGCTTCGCCGAGTACCGCCCCGACGTGCTGACCTTTCAGACCGGTGTCCTTACCCACGACGTCACCATCGCGGGCCCCGTGGATGCGACGCTCTGGGTGGCCACCAGTGGCACCGACGCTGACTACATCGTGAAGCTGATCGATGTCTTCCCGGACTCCACGCCTGATCATGCCGGACTCCCGCCGACCGTGCACATGGGGCACTACGAAATGCTCGTGCGTGCCGATGGCATGCGGGCCCGATTCCGAAACAGCTTCGAGCATCCCGTGCCGATGGTGCCCGGCCAACCCACCAAGGTTCCGTTTGAGCTCAATGACGTGAACCACACGTTTCAGGCCGGCCACCGCATCATGGTCCAGGTGCAGAGCAGCTGGTTCCCGATCGAAGACCTCAACCCACAGACATACGTGCCCAACGTGGAGATGGCCAAGCGCCGTGATTTCCATACCGCGACGCAGCGCATCTACCACACCCCGTCGATGCCGTCGCAGCTCAAGGTGCTAGTCATCGAGAACCCGTAGACTCGTGCCCGAGAAGATGCGGCCGCGCGATCCGTACCTCGGTCATCTGAGATCGCGCACCACACCAAAATGGAGAGACACCTCGCGGCACGGTTGGCCGCGCGCAACATTCCGAGAGCGCCGCCGTCCACGAGACAGAGCGTCGCGATCGGTCGTTCAAGCCCGGGTGTCGCCTAGTGGCGATTCCGTGGCCGCAGCAACACGGGCCACCCAATCACGACGCGGACGTCGGCCGACACGTCGCGCTGCGGCGCGAGCATGACAAACGCCGTGCCGTCCGGCAGTACGTCGTAGTCCGTGTAGCGCTCGGAATGGCGATAGGAATCGGCGAACAGCGCCATCGGCCGGCCCGCGGTGATGCTCTGGGCCGTCGTCACTTGCACCGCGTACATGCTGTCCGATGTCCGATAATACATCTCTCGGCCGTTCGGGGCCCAGCGTGGCTCGTCGCCGCCGGCGACGGAAATCTGCACCGCGCCACCGCTTCCATCGAAGCGCCGTGCGTACACCTCGCGCCGTGCTGATTCGTCGGAGACGTATGCCAGCCAGCGGCCGTCCGGCGATAGGGCAGGCGAGATCTCCGTGAACGGCGACGCAACCAGCGTGCGCACGGTATGCGCGCCGTCCATCGATACCGCAAACAGGTCCTCGTTGGTACGAGGGCTGTTCTGCCGGTAGACGAGCCATTTACCATCCGGGGAGAACGCGCCCGGGAAATGAAATGCTCCACCGCTTACGAGCGTGTCGGCCACGCCCTCGCCGTCAGCTGCGAGCGACAGCACGTCATACGTGCCGGCGACGGCGGCGGCAAACGCGATGCGGGTACCGTCCACACTCCACAGCGGGCAGATGTTGTCACCTCCGCGAGTGAGACGCTGAAGACTTCCGCGCCCGATGTCGAATATCCAGATGTCGCGCGTGCCCGCGCGAGTGCCGACGCCCACCGCCACGCGCTTGCCGTCGGGTGAGACGCGCGGGACGTCGTAGGATCGGCCCGAGTCATCGAGCACGCGAGACGTGCCATTGCGCGAGACCTGGACGAGATCCGAGACCGGCGGTGCGCCGCCCAGATACGCCAGAACGCCGGCGCCGGACACAGCGAATGAAGGACCCACCAGCCCATCGATACCGCCCAGACGCACCGGGTCTCCTGTCAGCACGCCGTGCGCCACGTCGAAGCTGGCGGCGTACAGTCCGCCGTCACCCGTCGAGTACAGAAGATAGCCGGACGCGTACTCGGCGAAACTTGCACGCACATCGAGAAGCCGTACTGCGCCGGTCGCCAGCGACACGATGCCCGCTTGACGCGGTCGTGACCCGCGGAGGGTCACGATCGCGAGCAGGCTGCGACCTCCGGGTAGCATCCGGGGCTGCGCGAGCGACACCTGCCCGGCCGCCGTGTCCGGCAGCGCGACACTCGTCGGCGACCCCCCAGCGGCGGAGACTTTCAGAACTCCGCGCCCAGTCCGGAAGCGCGGCGCGTACAGGATCGTGTCGCCCTCTGTCCACGTCGCGCCATCAACCCCGGCGCCCGGGTCGATCGAGCCATCGTTCGTCCCCGGGATCTGCTCAGGGACGCCCCCGGCCAGCGGCACGGTCCACAGCGCACCGCCTGCGGCGAATCCGACCCGCCGGCCGTCTGGGGACAGGAACGGGTCGACCGCTAGCGCGGTGCCAGGTATCGGACGCACGGTCATGTCACCGAGATCGCGCACGTACAGCAGACGTTTGCCGCCCGCCTCAGCCGGAAAGACGAGACGCGAACCGTCTGAAGAGATTGCGATATCAACCAACGGGGCCACGGTTATCCTGGCCGGCAGCGGGACCGACAGCTCGGCGAGCACCTCCGGCAAGCGACCGTCGGATCGCCGCCACACCCATACAGCAATCGCCAATACCGCGGCACACACAACGGCGATCACCACCACTGCCTGCCGGCGATCGAGTGACCGCCCCGGCACGACATACGGTCCCGTCGCCGGTGCAGAGCGCCTGCGGTCCGGGCCGTCGCGCTGCGCCACTGCGAGTGCGAACTCCTCCGCCGATGCGAAACGATCCGCCGGGAGCTTGGCCAACGCCGTCGCAACCGCATCCGCCAGTGCTGGCGGCACTGTCTCCCGAATCGCGCTCAAGGGGCGCGGCCGCTCGGTCATGGACTTCGCGACGATGGCCTGCGCATTGGGCCCGGTGAATGGCGGCTCGCCGGCCAGCATCTCGTACGTCACGGCGCCGAGCGCGTACACGTCCGCCCGAGCATCAATCAGTGGCTCCGCCATCGCCTGCTCAGGTGCCATGTATTGCGGCGTACCGAGCGAGAGGCCGGCCTGAGTCATGCGTGTGCCGCCCGCCTGCTCGACCGCCAGCGCGATGCCAAAGTCCGACAGCATTGCGCGGCCGTCCTGCAGCAGGATGTTCTCGGGCTTGATATCGCGGTGGATCACCCCGCGCTTGTGCGCATATGCGAGCGCATCGGCAATCTCGGAGGCGATCCGGATCGCGTCGGCGACTGGAAGTTGCGTCTCTCGCTCCAGCCGGCCGCGAAGGCTGCCGCCTTCGACGAGCGGCATTACATAGTAGAGCAGTCCGGCAGCCGACCCCGAGTCGAAGAGCGGCAGGATATGGGGGTGTTGGAGACCAGCGGTGAGCTCGATCTCCTTGAGAAAGCGATCCGTCCCCAGGTGCGCAGAGAGGTCGGCATGCAGGACCTTGATCGCCACTCGGCGGCGATGCTTGACGTCCTCGGCCAGGTAAACCGTGGCCATCGCCCCTTCGCCCAACACACGGTCAATCCGGTAGCGGCCGGCGAGCACGCTCAATAGGTCGCCAGGCATTTCGCGCAATCGCCTCCAGTACCGGGTGGTGGCGGCCATCCTCGGCCGCTCCAACAGGTCCGCTCGCCGGACCGGGCCCCCAACATACAAACCGTTGAGCGGGATGGCGACTTCAGTGGCCGGGGCGCCTCTCACTTTTTGGCACCGGCGGCGCAGCACCTGCGTGACGTTGCATTGGCGCCGCCGGCCGGGTTACGATCGTAGGACTCTTTTCGGAGCAGCGTGATGAGCGGCAGCGTTCTCGAGACCGTAACCGGCGGTGGCCTCGTCTGGGACAATCACAGCTGCATGCCGCTGCGACCAGACGACTACACCTTCCTCCCGCGGCTCGACCAATGCCGCGCCGCCGGGGTCGACATGGTGACCCTGAACGTCGGGTTCGGCGTGATGACGATAAAGGATCACATCTCCATGCTCGCCACGTTCCGGCGATGGGTGACACAGCACCCGGAGACGCTGATGCTAGTCGGCACAGCGGCCGATGTGGTCAAAGCCAAGAGAGAGAGACGCCTCGGCGTGTGCTTCGACATCGAAGGGATGACCGCGCTGGAAGGCCGTATCGAGGTGGTCAGTCTCTACTATGATCTCGGCGTCCGCTGGATGCTGGGCGCATACAACGTGGCGAACGAGGCTGCGGGCGGCTGTCTCGATCCCGACGACAAAGGACTGACCCCATTCGGGCGGCAGGTCGTGACCGAGATGAACCGCGTCGGGATGGTGGTCTGCGGTACCCACACCGGCTACCGGACCGCGCGCGAGATGATCGACCTGTCGTCCCAGCCCACGATCTTCTCCCACTCCAATCCCCGGGGCGCCTGGGACCATCCGCGCAACATTCCGGATGACCTGATGAAAGCCTGTGCTGCCCGGGGCGGCGTCATCGGCCTCTGCGGCATCGGACTGTTCATGGGACGGAACGACATCAGTACCGAGACGTTCGTGAAGCACGTGGACTACGCCCTCGATCTCATCGGAGAGGACCACGTCGGCATCGCCCTCGACTACGTCTTCGACGTCGACGAGATGCACCAGTACTTTCTGGCGAACCGCGCTGCGTTTCCGCCCAGCCTCGGATTCGGCGATGGCGTTCTGATGATCGCTCCGGCGCAGCTTCCCGAGATCGGCGAAGCCCTCGCTACGCGGTATTCACCCACGACCCTCGCCAAGATTTTCGGCGGCAATCACCTCCGCATCGCGCAGCAGGTCTGGCGCTGAGCCGTCGCCGGGAGGCTCGCCCATGAGCCGGACAGTTGTCGTCGGCGGCGGCGTGATTGGCCTCGCGTGCGCCCATGCACTCCGCAAACAGGGCGAAGAGGTCACTGTCCTCGATTCCGCGGAGCCAGGTGCGGGCTGCTCGAAGGGCAACGCCGGGTGGATCGTGCCCACACTCGCCGAGCCGCTGCCGACACCGGGGCTGACATGGACGTCGATGCTCTGGCTCCTCCGGCGTGACAGCCCCCTGCACATCGACCCGCGCGCCGCGCTCGGACTCGCACCCTGGCTCTGGGCATTCTGGCGCCACTGCAACGCGGACGACTTCCGATCCGGACGGCGAGCCTGGGAGATCATCGCGAACGACGTGATGGAGTCCTTCGACGCGCTGGCCGCCGACGGTGTGCGCTTCGAGATGCACAGCGCCGGACTGCTGTTGGTATTCCTTCGGGAAGCCGCGATGCGGGCGATGCTCCACGAGAGCGGCGCCGGCTCAACCGGCCATGGACCCGAGCCGCACATCTTCACGGGGAAAGAGCTGCGCGAGTTCGAGCCGTCCGTGTCGGACGCGGTGACCACCGGGATATGGGTCGAGCAGGAACGCCACGTGCGTCCTGAGACGTTGTGCGCCGGTCTGGTACAATGGCTGACGACACACGGCGTCGAGATACGCAGCGGCACGGCAGTGACTGGCGGGCACCTCGACGGCAGCGCCGTCAGAGCCGTTCGCACCACGCGCGGCGACGTCGCCGGAGACCGGTTTCTGATTGCGGCTGGTGCGCGCTCGGGTCTCGTGAGCAAGGCTATCACAGACGTATCGCTCCCGATCCAGGCTGGAAAGGGCTACAGCATCACCGTCCCGGCCAGCACGTCCCGGTTTCGGCGCCCGCTCTATCTCAAGGAAGCAAGGCTCGCCGTCACGCCGTTCGAGGGCGGATACCGCTTCGCCGGCACCATGGAACTGTCAGGCGTCAACGAGCGGCTGGTCTCCGACCGCATCTCGGCGATGCGTCATTCAGCGCAGCGGTATCTCACGCTATCGCCCGGGGAAGTCACCGGAGTCGAGTGGGTCGGCATGCGGCCGCTTGCTCCAGACGGATTACCGGTCATGGGCCCCATACCCGGCCGGCCAAACGTGTTCGTCGCCACCGGGCACGGGATGCTCGGCGTCACGACCGCCCTGACGACGGCACGACTGATGTCCGACCTCATCGTGCGCCGTAGCACCTCGGTCAGCCTCTCGGCACTCGATCCGGGCCGGTTCGCGTCGCGATGATCGCCGGCGCCGATGGCCGCTGACGCCGCGGAGCAGGAGAAAACCAACACCAGCCTCTTCGCGCTGTTGTGCCTGATCAACCTCCTCAACTACATCGATCGCCAGGCGGTGACCGGCCTCCTCGAGCCGATTCGCCGCGACTTGGGCGCCACCGACGCGCAGATGGGCCTCGTCGGTCTCGCGTTTCTTCTGACCTATACGATCTTGCCGCCAATCTTCGGCTGGCTCGGCGATCGCTACGCGCGCACACGCATCATCAGCGGCAGTGTCGGGTTCTGGAGCATTGCCACCGCGGGCACTGCATTGGTGAACGGGATCTTGCCGCTGGCAGCGCTCCGGGCCGCGGTCGGGGTGGGCGAGGCCTCGTATATGGCCAACTCGCCAAGCCTGATTCTCGATCTGGTCACGCCACCCAAGCGTGGGCGTGCCATGTCGCTGTTCTACACGGCGTCACCGGCGGGCGCAGCGATCGGGGTCGCGCTGGGCGGGGCGCTGTGGCCGCATTTTGGCTGGCGTGGCGCCTGCGTGATCGTCGGCCTGCCGGGCCTCGTGGCAGCGGTGCTGATCGGCCGTTCGCGCGAGCCGCGACGCGGACAACACGATCCCGAGGTCGCCACGCTGGTCCGCCGCGGATTCGCCTCGACGATCGGCTACCTCGCGCGGAACCGCCTGTACGTGCTCCTCGTCCTCGGGTACGGCGGCCTGGTCTTCACGCAGAACGCCATCGAATTCTGGCTGCCGACCGTGTTGCAGCGCGACAAGCACGTGCCGATCACCGAGGCGAACGCGACCTACGGCGCTGTCGTGCTGGCCGCGGGGATCATGGGACCGATGATCGGCGCGGGGCTCGCCGACCGGATGCGCCGGACCAACGCACGCGCGTATTTCCATGTGGCGGCGCTCGCGGCCGTCCTGGTGACCGTTCCACTGGCTGGCCTCCTGGCCAGCACGAACCGGCTGCCCGTGTTCGCGAGCGTCTTCGCGCAGGCGTTCCTCGGGAACGCGTCGATTGGCATCATTATCACCCTCATCGTGGCGACGGTCGTGCCGGAGCTTCGGGCGACGGCGACAGCCGTGGCTCTGACAAGCGTGCATCTCCTGGGGGACGTGATCTCCCAGCCGCTCGTGGGACAGGTCTCGGTCGTGCTCGAGCGGTTACGTCCGTCGGCAGGGGTCTGGACCCTCCTGCAATCCATCGGCGTGACGCCGGATGAGCATCTGGTCGTCGCGCTGATCGCAGTCACAATCCCCGGCGCCCTTGCGACCGCTGCACTCTTCATGCGCGCCGCGCGCGCCGCGCCAGCTCAGTAGCCGGGCGTCACGGCCCGCGGACCAGCGAGAGGGGCAGTGCCCTCATGCGCCGGGAGGCGGGGGCGATCGGTTGCGGGCATGCGTCGCCTCCGGCAACTTGAAGACGGACGACGCCACCACTCGCCTCGAGGGACTCATGTCGCACAAGAAGCCGCACAAACCGCACGAGAAGCCTGACGACCCGAATCAGCCCGCCGATCTGTTCGCGGAGGACCTCGCCCGCGACTCGTCGGGCAAGCAGTCCTCCTCCATGGAAGAGCTGGTCCAGGACGACGCGAAGCCGCTCGGTGGACCGGTCGAGGAAGAGTATTTGGCCGACCCCGAACCACACCGGCAGCACAGCCGGAAGGGACAGGCCGAAAGCCCGCGCGAAGCGACGCCCAACCAGCCGGAGCACAAGAAGCGCAAGCACTAGCGGCGCGCAGGCGGCCGGCGGGTGTTACCGCTGGCCGGCAGGGGCGTCACCCCGGTACTATCGTTACACTCACCGCCCACACCGGGGCGCGTACCGCATGCATCGGTACCACAATCTGCGGCTGCGTACCAAAGTTGGCGCCGCGCTGACATTGCTCGTCGCCGTCATGGCGATCGACGGCATCTGCGTAAATCGCGAGATGGCGGTGCAGCACTGGGTACACGCCCAGATCATAATGAATGTGGGTGTGGCTGCCGCGCTGGCGGTGGCCATTCTGAACTGGTGGCTGATCGTGCAGAGTGTCGCGTGGCCCGTGCGTGAGCTAACGGACAAGATGGAGCGGCTCGCCCGCGGCGATGTCGAGCTCGAAGTCTGGATCACCTCGACCGACGATTTCGGCGTCCTCGCCCGAGCGCTCGAGCGTATCATCGAATCCCAGAAACGCATCGCGCGCGCCGCGACTACGCTCGCAAACGGCGAGATCGGAGAGATGGTGACCCCGCGTGGCGACCAGGACGCCACAGGGCTTGCGGTGGCGAACCTGCAGAACACGGTTCGCAGCCTGCTCTCGACGATGGCCGGGCTCATAGCCGCCGCCAAGGCCGGGCGGCTGGGCGAGCGCGCCGAAGCCACGAAATATCAGGGCGCCTTTCACGATGTAGTGCAGGGCATGAACGACACGCTCGACACTGTACTGCGCCCGTTGATGGAAGCCTCCACCGTACTCACGCGCGCCGCGCAGCGTGACATCCGCGCTCGCATGCTGAACACGTACGCCGGCGAGATGGCCCAGTTCCAGATGACGCTCAATGCGGCGGTGCACAATCTCGACGAGGCGCTGATGCAGATGAGCGGATCCGCCGACCAGGTCGCCGCGGCATCCGAACAGATCCGGACGGGGAGCGAGGCCCTGGCCAGCGGAGCGGGAGAGCAAGCCTCCGCTGTCGCCTCCGTCTTCGACGAGTTGAAGCGCCTGGCCAGCGAGATCCAGGACAACGCGGCCCACGCGAACGCGGTTCGCGGGACCGGACCGGCGATCGCCCCAGCGAGCACGCCGGGAATGCCGGCGGTGCAGGCCACAGCGGGGATGCGCGAACTGACCGAAGCCATGCGACAGATCGAGGCCTCGTCGACTGCCATCGCCGGGATCGTCCACGTGATGGATGACGTTGCGACGCAGACCAACGTGCTCGCACTCAACGCGGCGATCGAAGCGGCGCGCGCAGGGGAGTATGGACGTGGCTTCGCCGTGGTCGCGCAGGAGGTTCGCAACCTGTCCGCGCGTAGCGCGGATGCCGCCCGCAATACCGCGCGGCTGATCGAGGAGGCACGGCGCAGCGCGGTCAGCGGATCAGCGATCGCCCAGCAGGTGACCGCGGTCATGGACGACATCGCGGAAGCGAGCGACCGCCAGCGCGACGGTGTGGACGTGATCCGTGTGGCTCTCGAGCAGCTCAGTCACGCCACGCAAAACATCGCGGCCAGTTCCGAGGAGTCCGCGGCCGCCGCCCAGGAGCTGCAAAGCCAGGCGGAAGAGATGCGCGGGCTCGTCGGCCAGTTCCGCCTGACCCGCCAGGGTGACGCCGATCAGCCGGCCGAGGCACAACAGGCAGCCTGACCTGTATCGGGCCGGTCAACGGCCCTTGATTCGGCTCCAGCCGGCCGCCCGCACGGGCGTCGCGTCCATGACCCACACGTTGCTCTGCCGCTCGTCGATGGTGAAGTACATCCGCCCCGACCCGATGCTCCACTCCGGACGATAGGAGGGTCGCGCGGGATCGGTGAACCGGACGAGCAGTGTCGGCGGGCCGCCGGTCACGGGGATCGACCAGAACGCCGCTGCCCCAGCGGGATCGAGGCTCTTGAAATAGAGCGAGCGGCTGTCGCTGCTCCAGAGCGGCACACCGGTAAAGACACCCGGCGTCTTCGCAGAATCGAGGACGATGTGCGCGGCGCCGGAGTCGGCTCCCATCACCATCAGTGATCCACCCAGGAAGTAGCTGGTGAACGCGATCCAGTGGCCATCAGGCGACCACGCCGGCCACGATCCGAATGGCCACCGCTCCGTGGGCTTCTGCCACACGCCGGCCGAATCCCGGCGTGCGATCCAGATACCGTTTGCCGGAAAAATGTTGTACGTGATGGCTCGCCCGTCTGGCGACCATTGCGGCTGCGCTTCCTGCAGCGGGGACGACGTGACCGGCTGGAGTGGACCGCCATCGAGCGGCATCACGTACACGTCGCGTGACCCGGACCGCCACGAATGAAACGCGACTTCGCGGCCGTTGGGAGATGGCGCGGGGGAGAAATCGTTGTCCACGCCGAAAGTGAGCCGCTCCGGGTCACCATTGGGCAACCGCTGGCGATAGAGGTTGGACGTTCCGCTCACGTCCGATGAGTAGTAGAGCCATTTGCCGTCCGGCGATGGGCTCTCGGTCTCGATGACCTGTGCACCGGTCGTGATGGGTGTCGCGGCCGCCTCGGTGACACCGACCGGTGGGAAGGGGAGCGACCAGACGTCGGATCGGGGGGTGTAGACGTCATACGCGAAGCGATCCTCGTCGGCCGAAGCCGAGATCGAGCGCGCAGCCAGCCCGGTGGTCAACCGGACGGGCGATCCGTCCGCACGCCCATCCCGCGCGATGCGGATCGCGTAGATGTCCCGCGGGCCTAACCGGCTCGATACGAAATAGAGCCAGCGCCCGTCGCGCGACCATAGCGGACTCTGGTTGATGGAGACGCTGTCGGTGACGGTGGCGGTCGCCCCATCGCTCACTCGCGCGACCACGATGCGGCTTGGCGATAGGTTGCCGAAGAAATATCCGACACGTGAGTAATACGAGTTACCGGAGGCGCAGGCGATGAGCTCGCCGTTGGGGGACCATTGGCAGAGGGATGGGTCAACGATGTGCGCCACCGGACGTGTTTGCCCGCCCGGATTCCGCACGTAGATCGAATCGTGCAACGCGTATGCGATCGTGCGTCCGTCCGGGCTCCAGACCGCCGAGATGACGGGCCCGTGTACGGCGGCCGGCATTTCCGGGCGCGCGGCGCCTCCGGATGACGGGACGCTGAACACTCCACCGTTCGATAGAAAGAGTATGCGTGATGCATCCGGCGACCACGACGGGTTCGTCTGGACATCCAGCGATTCGTCCACCAGCCGGTTAGGGCGGCCGCCCGTGACCTGCCGGACGTAAATGCCCATGTGAGTGTCCGTGCCGGCAACGTAGGCGACGTAGCGCCCATTGGGCGAGAGCGCGGGCTCGATTTCGAGTCCGGGCTCCCAGGTGACCTTGGCCGAGTGGCCAAATCCGGCGATGGGGGTGGCTGGGTCAGGCACCCGCGAGCCCGCCAGATACGCGAGCGCCACGGCCGCCAGCACCGCGACCGCCGCCGCAGCGCGCCATGCGAGAGAGACGCCGGTGAGGAGCGAGCCGCTCACACGTCCGGTGACGGCTCCCGTACTCGCTGCCCCCTGCATGAGCGCCGTCGCAAACGCCGCGGCGCTCTCGAAGCGATCGGCCGGCAGCTTCTCGAGCGACGTGAGGACCGCACGCTCGAGGGCGGGCGAGATGCTCCGCCGGCGGGCGCTGAGCGGCGCGGGCTCCTCCGTCAGCACCTTCGCGATGATAGCCTGCGGGTTCGGACCGGTGAATGGAGGCTCGCCCAGCAGCATCTCGTACGTCACCGACCCCAGCGCATAGACATCAGCGCGGCCAGTGATGTTGCGCTCACCCGCTGCCTGCTCGGGCGCCACGTACTGCGGCGTGCCGACGGAGAGCCCGGTTTGCGTGAGCCGCTCGTTCCCGGCTTGCTGCACCGCGAGCGCGATGCCGAAATCGGCGATGAGCCAGTGGCCACCCTGCAGCAGGATGTTCTCCGGCTTGATGTCGCGATGGATGACTCCGTGCTCGTGGGCGTACTCCAGCCCATCGGCCACTTCCGTCGCGATCCGGATCGCCTCCGCGATCGGCAACGGGCCTTCGCGATCGAGCCGAGCCCGCAGTGATTCGCCCTCCACGAACGGCATGACGTAGTAGAGGAGTCCGTCCGCGTTGCCACTGTCGAACAGCGGCAGGATGTTCTGATGCTGGAGACCGGCGGTGAGCTGAATCTCTTTGAGGAATCGCTCCGGTCCCAGGACCGCCGAGAGCTCGGCGTGCAGCACCTTGATCGCCACGCGCCGGTGGTGCCGGACATCTTCGGCGAGATAGACAGTCGCCATTCCGCCGGCGCCGACTTCTCGCTCGATCCGGTAGCGGCCGGCGAGCGCAGCGGCGAGCCTCGCCGCCGGATCAGTCCGGGGAGATCCGGTGGCCTCGGGCCCGGTCGTCACGATCCGGGCCGACGCCGACGGTGGCGAATGCGTCGTGCGCCGCTAGCCGGCAGCCAGTTTCTTCTGCGCGAGTGGCCGGGCAAACGCGTTCGGGGGATTGTGATTGTCGAATGTCAGCACCTTGCGGTAGTACGTCATGGCTTGTGCCTTATCCCCAGACCGCTCATAGGCTTGCGCGATGAGCGACAGAATGAATGGATCCCGCTGGTCCGCCTGCTGCAAGTCACTGATCGCCGTCTTGTAATCGCCGGTGTACAGCGCGACGTACCCGGTCAGGTACGGGAAAAAGCGGGCCTGGTCTGGGATCTTTCCCTTGTCCAGAATTGCCTTGGCGGCGGCGACATGCTGCGTGGCGTCAGCACGCTGGCCGCGCCGCGCAGCCACCCGCGCCTGAGCGTGCTCCCAACGGAAATCCCAGAGGTCGTGGGCCGAGTCGGGGAGGTTGGGCGTGCGGAGCGCGGCGTCGTGACCTGCGCGGTACGTATCGAGCGCGTGCGACACGTCACCGCACTCGAGGAGAATCCTCGCGAGCTCGTTGTCGATATCGGCGGAGGTGTTAAAGTCCTGAGCGGCCAGCGCGGGATCGATCAGCTGATGCTCCACGCGGGAGGCATCGTTCACATTGCAGGTAAACGCATACGACACGGCCAGTGTCCGTCGCGCGCGTGCCTTTGCGGAATCGGCCGATGCGAGATCGATCGCTTTCATCAGGTCCGTCCGGGCGGCGTCGTACTTCCCGTCGAGATCCAGCGCGGTGGCCGCCTTGATGAGAGCCCCGGCGTCGGCCGATTGTGCGACCGCCGGCGACGTGACGGCAGCCGCAACCAGAAGGGTTCCGATGCAACAGGTTTGCAGATGCGAGAGGCGGCGCGAACGCCGGAACGTGGAGCCGCGTATGGATGAAAGTGATGGCATAGCCTGCTAGTTACACCGGACGCATGAGGCCGGCAAGCTCAGCGGCCTCACGGTCCGGTTTACCCAGTGGCGGACGGCGGCGGCCCTCCGCGCGCGATCACGTTGCGCGGGCAAACCGGCCGGTCTGGCGCTATGCTTGCGCGAATCGGGGCGGGGAAATGAGGCGGATTTCGAAATGTGCCCAGATCGTCACGACCTACGCGGTTCCCGTTGTCGTCGGCATGGCGGCGGGACTGCTTTGCACATCCCTGGCGAGGGCACAAACCCCGGTGGTGCCGCCCGTGCCGCCGGGCAATCCGCCCGCACCGATGACCGCGGCCGAGAGCGCGGATGCGGCAGCGCTGGCGTCCGATTCCGCGATCGCCAGTGCGGACACGATCCGTTTCGCCGTTGATACGACCCTGCGCCTGGACGACGCGATCGCCTCGGCCCTGCGCGTGAATCCCGCAGCCGCCGAAGCGACAGCCGGTGTTCGGATCGCCCGGGCGAATCAGCGGGTCGCGACTGGCGAGTTTCTGCCCACGCTGTCGGTGGCGTCGAGCATTCTCCACAATGGAACGCCATCCTTTGACGGACTCTCGACGGCCGGCGCGGTGACCGGCACCGAACCAAATGCGACGACGGGTCCGGTGACGGCATCCGACGCCGCGTTGCGCAGCATCGCCAGCTCGAGTCGCGCCGCGGCGGCTGGCGCGCCACCTACCCCGTCGCTCGGGCCCCTCCAGTCCGGCGCGGGCACGAGCAGCCCGGCGGCCGGTGTCGGATCGCCGAACTATTTCAACGGATACGCCCAAGCCGTCGCGGCCTGGGACGTGTTTACTGGTGGCCGGCGCAACGCCGATCTCCGATTCGGCCGGGCACTCGAGCGCAGCGCCGAATCCTCGCGGATCGAGCAGAACTTCTTCGTCATCGCGGCCGTGAAGACCGCGTTCTACAATGTGCTCCGAGCCGAAGATCTGGAGGCGGTTGCCCGAACCGAGATCACACGCGCCCACCAGGACCTCCAGGCCGCGCGGCACCGGCACGACGTCGGCACGGCGACGACCGCGGATGTGCTGCAGTTCCAGCTCGATCTCGCGACTGCGCTGCAGGCGCTGATTCAGGCGAGGATCAACCGCCGAACCAACGCGTATGAGCTGGGGCGGTTGGCGGGGATCGACGGCGCGTCCGAAGCTCTGCGCGAGGGCACGTACGACCCCACGCCGCTCAGCCTCCCGGACTCCGCCATCGTGACGCTCGCCGTGCGCGAGGCGCCGGCGCTGCGGGCGGCTCGCGATTCATCGCGCGCGGCCGATGCGGCCCTCGCGGCCGCCCGCACCCAGTACGTCCCCACGCTGACCCTCGGCGGCAGCTACACGTGGGTGTACACGCCGGTCACGAACGGCAATCTGGTCCCCGGCTGGGCCGTTGACCTGGGCACCAGTTTCCCGATCTTCAACGGGTTCCTGCGCGAGGCCACCGTGGAGCGGGCGTCCGCCGCGTCCTACGCCGCGACGTATGCGGCACGCGATGCCGAGCGTAACGCGCGCTCCCAGGCGCACGCGCTGCTCGGAGCGGTCGGTCTGACGCTGGAGGAGGTGACGATCGCCCGCGGATCGGTCGTCGTCGCGACTGAGAACTACCGGGTAGTGAGCTCGCGGTACAACGTCGGGGTCGCGACCGTCCTGGATCTATCGGTGGCCGAGCAAACCCTCGCGACCGCGGAGCAACAACTCGTCAACGCCCGGTACGACTATCAGCTTGCGCGGGCGAACCTGCAGTCGCTTATCGGGCGGGACGTGTGACGGGGCCACCGCATGGGTGGCCGCGCGGCTGGATGCGGAGGGCCTGACCGATGTGGATCGTACGACTAGCGCTCCGGCGCCCCTACACGACGCTGTGCATGGCGCTCCTGATGCTGCTCGTTGGCGCCTTCGCTTCGGTCTCGATGTCGACCGACATTTTCCCGACGACGAACATTCCGATCGTCTCGGTCGTGTGGTCGTACAACGGCCTGCCGGCCGTCCAGATGGCAGGGCGGATCATCACGATCAGCGAGCGAGCGTATACGACGGGCGTGGCGGACATCGAACACATCGAATCCGAATCGCTCGACAACATCGCCGTCATCCGGGTCTACATCCAGCCATCGGGCAACGTGGCGGCGGCCATCGCCCAGATTGCGAGTACCTCACAGGCGATTCTGCGGCAGTGTCCGCCTGGTACGACGCCCCCGTTTGTCATCCAGTACAGTGCCACGGACGTGCCGATCCTCGAAGTCGGCATCTCCAGCGAGAGCGCGAGCGAGCAGGAACTCAACGACAACGGCAACAATTTCGTCCGGCCGTTCCTGGTGACGGCCCAGGGCGCGAACCTGCCGCCGGTGTTCGGAGGGCCCCCGAAGCAGGTTAACGTCGACCTCGATCCCGCATTGCTCGAAGCCAAGGGGCTTTCCCCGATCGACGTCAGTAATGCGATCAACGTGCAGAACATCATCCTGCCGTCGGGCACTGAGAAGATGGGGACGCGGGAGTACCAGGTCGCCCTCAACTCCAGCCCCGACGTCGTGACCGACCTGGACGATGCGCCGATCAAAGCGGTGAACGGGCAGATGGTGTTCATCCGGGACGTGGCGCACGTGCGCGAGGGTGCGGGCGTCCAGACGAACATCGTCCGGATCAACGGGCGCCGTGCGGCCTACCTGGAGGTGCTCAAGTTCGGCAAGGCCTCGACCATCGCCGTCGTCAACGAGATCAAGAACCTGCTCCCCCTCGCCCAGAACTCGATCCCAGCCGAGATCAAGCTCGGCGTCGTTCAGGATCAATCCATCTACGTCCGCAACGCGATCAGCGGCGTGATTCGCGAAGGCGTGACCGCCGGGTGTCTGACCGCGATCATGATTTTGCTGTTCCTCGGCAGTTGGCGCAGCACGGTGATCGTTGCGATCTCGATCCCGCTCTCTATCCTGACATCCCTCATCGGGCTTTGGGCCTTCGGCGAGACGATCAACATCCAGTCGCTGGGCGGTCTCGCGCTCGCGGTCGGTATTCTGGTGGACGATGCGACAGTCGAGATCGAAAACGTCCATCGCAACATGTCGCAAGGGAAGAACCTGCTGCAATCGATCATCGATGGGGCGTCGCAGGTTGCGGTCCCGGCGATCGTGGCGTCGCTGTCGATCTGCATCGTCTTCGTGCCGATCTTCTTCCTGAGCGGGGCGTCCGCCTCGCTGTTCCGGCCGCTCGCGCTGGCGGTGATCTTCGCGATCCTTGCCTCCTATTTGCTCTCGCGGACACTCGTCCCGACGATGGTGCGCTTCATGTTGGACCGTGAGATCGAGATGTACCAGGGCACGGAGGCCGAGCAGCTCGAGAAGCGGCGGAGAGCGGGGTGGATCTGGCGGGTCAACGCCTACGTCGAGGAGGGGCTCGAGCGATTCCGCGAATGGTACGCCGGGGTGTTGGGCGTGGCGTTGGCCCATCGGGGCATCACACTCGGGCTGGCCGCCGCGTTCGTCGGCGGGAGCATGCTACTCATTCCTGCGATCGGGGAGGACTTCTTTCCGTCGGTCGATGCCGGTGTCTTTCAGTTGCACATCCGGGCCCCAGCCGGTACGCGGCTCGAACAGTCGGAGCTCATCTTCGGCGCGGTGGAGCGCGCGATCAAACGCGTGATTTCGCCGGCCGAGATCCAGCTCATGCGGGACAACATCGGCCTCGCGGGCGGCGGTGTGGCGCTGGCCGTGGGTGATCTCTCGATCATTGGCCCATCCGACGGGCAGATCCTCGTGTCGCTCACGCCGAAGCACACCCGGCCCACGGAGGTCGACCAGCGGATCGTGCTCGATACGCTGCAGCGCGAGTTCCCTGAAGAACAATTCTGGTATCAACCGGCTGACATCGTGACGCAGGTGCTGAATCAGGGGCTGGCGGCCCCGATCGACGTCCAGATCACCGGACGGCAAACCGACAGCAACTACGCGCTCACGCGGCTGCTCGCCTCCGAGATCCGGCAGGTGCCGGGCGCGGCGGATGTGCGCATCAGCCAGGTCATGGACGAGCCGGAGATCTTCTTCACCGTGAACCGGGACCGGGCGCAGCAGATGGGACTCACGCAGTCGAGCATCGCCCAATCCTTGCTGGTGTCGCTCAGCGGAAGCTTTCAGAACGCGCCCAATTTCTGGCTCGACCCGACGAACGGCGTTAACTACACCATCTACGTGCAGACGCCGCAGTACCGCCTGCGGTCGCTCGATGACCTGGCACAGACGCCCGTCACGACGAGCGGCGCTGGCGGCCCAGCGTCCGCTGTGCCTGAGCTGTTTGCGAACCTCGCCACCACGGCCCGGCGGACCGTCCCGGCGGTCGTGAACCACTACAACATCCAGCAGGCCTTCGATGTCTACGCCCAGCCCGACGGCCGCGACCTCGGTGGTGTCGCGAGCGACATCGACGGGCTGGTCACGCAGATCAAGCCGAAGCTGCCACGCGGTTCCTCGATCACGGTGCGCGGGCAAGTGCAAAATATGCGCAGCGCGTTCACGGGGCTCATCGGTGGAATTCTGGCCGCACTCATCCTGGTGTTCATCATCCTGATGATCAACTTTCAGACGGTGCTCGATCCGCTGGTGATCATCATCGCGCTACCGGGTGCCGTCGCCGGGGTGCTGTGGGCGCTGTTCGTGACCCATACCACGTTCAACGTCCCGTCGTTGATGGGGATGATCATGGCAATCGGCGTCGCCACGTCCAACAGCGTGCTGCTCATCACGTTCGCGGATGATTCCCGCCGCGGCGGGTTCAACGCGCACGATGCCGCGATCGAGGCCGGCGTGACGCGCCTCCGGCCTGTCATCATGACGGCGCTCGCAATGATCATCGGGATGATTCCGATGGCCCTCGCGCTCGCGGAGGGCGGGGAGGAGAATGCGCCGCTCGGCCGCGCGGTGATCGGCGGCCTGCTGGTCGCCAGCATCTACACGCTCATCGTCGTGCCCGTGATGTATGCGACGATCCGGACGTCGGAGCCGATGGAAGAGATCATTTTGCCCGAGGCGACGCCGATCGAGGAGCAGTTTGCAGCGCCCGGCCGAGAGCCGGGCCGCACGCCGAGTGCGCACCCCGCCCCCGCTCCACACCCAAGCCATGGCTAACGACGACCCGCCGGACCTCACGGATGTGCTCGCGGCGCAGGCATTGGCGCCCGAAGGCTCCTTACCGGGCCGCCAGCCGGCGCCGCGGAGCGGGGCCGCAGACACCAGCAGGAAGCCAGAGGGACAGACGGCACCGAAGCTGGCCGGACCGGATCGCACGGAGCAGGAAGCCGCGCACGGTTCGTCTCACCGGTCGCTGCTGATCGTCGGGATCGTGGCCGGCGTGCTGTTCGTGGCGTTCATCCTGATCGGAGTGCTGCCCGATCGGGCAAACAAGCGCCAACTCGCGGAGCGGTCGAAGAAGGCGGCGGAGGCGGACAGCGTGCCCCTCGTCGGCATCCAGCGCGTCACGCGGGCGGGGGCGAGCAGTGACCTCATGTTGCCGGGGACACTGCAGTCGAACCACGAGACGCCCGTCTACGCTCGTGCCTCCGGATACATCAGCCACTGGTACGCCGACATCGGACAACGTGTACACGCCGGGCAACTCCTGGCGACGATCGACGCGCCGGACCTTGACCAGCAGCTCTCGCAGGCGCGCCAGCAATCGGCCAACGCGAACGCGACGCTCCAACTCAACCGGGTCAATCTGGACCGATGGAAGATCCTCTACCGCGACAGCACGGTCACCAAGCAGGAGCTCGATACATTCCAGTCGAACTACGATGCGTCGGTGGCAAGCGTGGCCGGGGCGGACGATAACGTACGGCGGCTCGAGTCCCTCGTCGCGTACGAGCGGGTCACCGCACCCTTCGACGGCGTGGTGACGGCCAGGAACGTCGAGGACGGCGTGTTCATCACGCCGGCCGGCACGACCACGACGCCGCAAGCGGCGGGCGCCGGAGGCAACACCCTGATCGGATCCACGCCGACGACCGAACTGTTCCGGGTGGCGCGTACCGACACCGTCCGCGTGTACCTCGGCGTCCCGCAGGCCTACGCGCCGGCGGTCCACACCGGACTGCCGTCGACGCTCGAGATCCAGGAGTTGGCGGGGCGGCCGTACTCCGGGCGCGTCGTCCGGACTGCGAGCGCGGTCGATGCCGCGTCACGGACCCTGCTCACGGAAGTGGATGCGCTCAACACGGACGGATCGCTGCTGCCCGGGATGTATGCGGAGGTGCACTTCCAGTTCGCGAGCGCGAGACCACCGATGCTCATTCCGGCGACCGCGATGATTTTCCGGACCGGATCGGCGCAAGCGGCGGTCGTGGGCTCGGACTCGATCGCGCATTTTCACAACCTCCGGATCGGCCGCGATTTTGGCGCCGTGATGGAAGTCGATTCGGGGCTGGCGGACGGTGCATTCGTGGTGACCGAGCCGTCGGACGACCTGCGGGACGGTGAGCGTGTCCACGCGCGTCGGGAATCAGAGAGCGCGGCTCCAGGGGGCGGGTCGCCGGGCGGCCGGCCAGAGAATCCTGGCGGCGGAGACAGCGCCACGAAGAAACCGGTGCCGGGGCCGTCAACGCCTGGCGCGCCGGCACAGGCAGCGGGCGCCGCGGCCGTCGCCTCGCGGCGTGCGGCGCCGCAGCTCCGGGAAGGGTTCCCGGGCAGCCCGGCCGGAGATCCGTCGCCACGACCCCAACCGAGTACGCCGTCTCGACCCACGCCGTGACGCGGCGGGCAGGCGCCCAGTCGCCCGAAGCCGGTGGCCATTGGCTGATCGCCGTGGAAGGGCCATTTTGGTAGCACCAGGCGACGCGAGACGACATGCGAGACGACATCCGAGGCAACAATCGTGACGACTGACGAGCTGCCGGGGCCGGGCGGCGTGCCGGACCCACGGTCGAACTCCGGATCGAACACCGGAGCGCGAGCGGAGAGTCCCCGCGTGCACGCGGCACTCGCCCAGTTGAGGAGCGTGCTCGTGCCGGGCGAGACCCTGGAGGCGTACGCCGTCCAGCGGCGCATCTTCGCGTTGACGAAGCGGAGAGCGCTGGTCGCTGCAACGAGTGGCCGGTTCATCGCGCTCCTGCGCGGATTCTTCGGCGGATTCACGCCGGTCGACATGCGATGGCAGGACATCGAGGACGCGCATCTCCGAGTCGGGATCATCGGAGCGGACATCACGGTGCGCGCCATGCGGCGCGAGGACCTCGCGTCGGCCAATCTCGCGGGCGGCACCTTCTTCGCCGCGGGGCTTCGGAAAGAACAGGCGCAGCAGGTATATCGGGTCTGCCAGGCACAGAGCCAGTCCTGGCGCGAGAAGCGACGCATCCGCGACCTCGACGAGTTGCGCGCGAAGTCGGGCGGTATTCAGTTCGGGAGTGGCGTCTCGGGTCCCGGAGGATCGGGACGCGATGATGCGGACCCGGTCGCGCGCCTCCAGCGGGCGAAGGAGATGCTTACCGACGGATTGATCACCGATGCAGAGTACGAATCGATCAAGGCGAAGATCGTCGATCGCCTGTAACGCCCCTCTCGATCCTCCGGCTCACTCGCTCACGCAGCGGTACACCCGCCGCGGTACACCCGCCGCGGTACACCCGCAGCGGTACACCCGCAGCGGTACACCCGCGGCGCCGCGGGCCTCAGGCTGTCTGCCGCACCTCGGCACTGATGTGCCGCACGCCTCTGGCCCCGCCCGGGAAGCCAGCCATGCGCGTGATCGACTCCGCTTGCGCCATGCCGTGACGCTGGCAGACGATAAGCCGTTCCAGCACATCACCCAGGCATGGGCCCATGAGACGGCTGAAGAGGGATCCGACGTACACGCCGCGCAGATCGACGTCGCGCGCTTCGTCCAGGAGGTCGAGCAAGTCCGACTGCTGCGCGACGAAGCGCGCCGGTGATGACGCCGTCGCAGGCGGCGGCACCACATGGCCCCGCGCGCGTTTCGCGCCAAGCCGATTCCCAAATGCCGACACCCCGCCGGCAATTGTCCGCTTGTAGGGCGCATCCTCGAAGGAGGGATCGTGCCACGCAGCGAGCATCGGCTCCCGGATTTGTGTCTGGCAGTCTTCGCCAAACGCCACCAGGTACTCGAACCACTCGGCAATGCTCCATCGGTTCGCCGATGGACGCCACAGGAGCTGATCGTCCGAGAGCTGTTGGATGAGACACTCCGCGTCATCGCAGTTCTGCAGGACGGCGTGTGTCAGTCTATCGAGATGGGTTCCGGCAGTCGGCATCAGTCGGCACTCGGGACAGGGGCGTCCTCGGCAGTCCGCCACATGACAGCATCGCCGTCAAAGCGACCGCAGCGGCACGCGTCACAGGATCATTTGCAGCGGTAGACGTGCGAGGATTGTGCCAGTGACGCGCCGCGATTGGAACGTGCGGCCGGGTTCGCGTGGGCAGCACCAACGCGCAGCCGGCGACACGCGGCTCGCGACACAACATCGCCGGGCGGGCCTGGCTCTGGCTCGCACGGCAATGGCAACTCGACGATCAATACCCGCCGAACTCTGCGCGGGGGCCTCGCGCTTCATGCGCCGATCGTCACACCGATCGTCGTCCCGAGAACAGGCGGGACAGCCCGATGAGAATGCACGCGCCGATGATGGCGACAATGATGCTGTACACGAGCCCTCCGCCTGCGTCGACACCCAGGAGGCCGAACACGTAGCCGCCAATGATTGCGCCAGCGATCCCCAGCACAATGTCCCACAGCGCGCCGAAGCCCGAGCCCTTCATGAGCTGGCCGGCGGCCCAGCCAGCAACAAGACCAACCACAATCCACCAAATGAGCCCACCCATGGGTCGCTCCAGTCGAGAGAATGGGACCGGCACCACGATGGGTGCCGAGCCGGTAGGGTCACTAACGCATAAGGCGCACCACCAGGCTGAGGCGTGTTTGGCCGAGCCCGGTTGGGCGAGTACGAGTAGGAGAACTCTCCACAGCGCCTCCCTGCAACGCAAACCTGGGGGTACCCCGGCGTGGCAATTAGCGGTTCCATAAAATGGCACCGAAGCCCATATCCGTTGCGGATTGCTGGCGCCGCGAACATTCTTTGCGCGCGATTCCACTTCGCACCGGATACGCGACCGGCTGCCGATCGGCGCAGCAGCGTGCAGGATCCGGCGTACCTCCACCCGCACGACGAGGACCACGGCACATGACCGACGCCTCCCGCACGCCTGATCCGGAGTTGACCGCCGAAGAGCGCGACCTCGGGATGGACCGCGACATCACGCGCCGCGATTTCCTCAACACCGTCGCACTCGGCACCGGCGCCGCACTACTCGGCGCCGCGGCTCCCAGCCTCGCGGGCAAACTCTCCGCCCAGGCAGCGCCCGACCCGGCGCCGCCGTGGCATCCGTTCACGGGCTACTCGGGCATCGGTGATTACGCGCGCTCGAATGGCAACACGTGGGACGTGGTGTCTGCCGGGCACGGTATCCGCGACGGCACATACGGGAAAGCGATGGCGTCGGCGCCGGACACCGGCGAGGTCTACGACGTGGTCATTGCGGGCGGCGGATTTGCCGGCACGATTGCCGCGTACACGTTCCTCAAGGCATCGGACCGCAAGAAGACGTGCCTCCTGCTCGACAACCATCCGATCATCGGCGGGGAAGCGAAGCGCAACGAATTCGTCGTGCGCGGCCAGCGGCTGATCGGCCCGCAGGGATCGAACGAAGGCGGCGTCCCCAGGGAGGGATGGCTGCGCGACATGTGGATGGACATCGGACTTCCCATCGAGTTCGAATACGGCCAGCTGCCGGCTGGCCGCAAGCCGATGGTGTTCCCGCGCACGAACTACCAGTGGCAACTGTGGTCGGACGATTTCGAAAGCCACGGTTTCTTCTACGACACGCCAGCGCCGCACTGGGTCCGGAACCCGTGGGGTCATAACCTCGAAGGCACGCCGTATCCCGAGGACGTCAAGCGGGACCTCCTGCGCTGGCGGAACGAGCGCGTGGAGCCGTGGAAGGGCGATGCCGAGAGCCTCAA
>Ga0182024_10002241_pt1 | contig 48545 bp, 34 predicted proteins | sample P32metaG_FD_120480 | JGI IMG/M metagenome (GOLD analysis project Ga0182024, IMG submission 120480) | Permafrost microbial communities from Stordalen Mire, Sweden - P3-2 metaG (Illumina Assembly) | ecosystem: Environmental > Terrestrial > Soil > Wetlands > Permafrost | place: Sweden: Stordalen...
CGGCAACAAATATCCCTGTTCCGGGTTGTACTCGTAAAAATTTGGCATCGCGCAACCTCCTGCGCGAAGTATACCTGTACTGTCAAGCCGAGTTGCCACACAGACTCTGAAGCCTGTCCTACTTTCGCTCCGAGCGTAGATCAATCCCCAATTGCTGGCACTTCTTGTAGAGGTGGCTGCGCTCAAGGCCCAATGCGCGGGCGGCGTTGGTCATGTGGTGGTGATGGCGGCGCAATTCGGCAAGCAGTACTTCCCTTTCGAAAGTTTCCATGCGCTGCGCGAGTGGTCCACTACCCGTGGCCGATGCTGGTTCGCCATTGCTGGACGCGGGAATGGCCGCCTCCACTTCCTCGGCGGTAATTGTTTCGTTCCCGGAAAGCAGCAGCACGCGCTCAACCACGTTTCTTAATTCGCGGACGTTCCCGGGCCACGCGTAACGTTTCATAATTTCAAGCGCTTCTGTCGAAAAGTGTTTCTCCTTCCATCCGTTCTGCGCGGCCACTTGCGATGCGAAATATTCCGCCAGGACTGGCACCTCTTCGGCGCGCTCCCGCAGCGGCGGCAGGACAATGGGAAAAACGTAGACGCGATGATACAAGTCCGCGCGAAACGTCCCCTGGCGGACCATTTCCTCGAGGTTGCGATGCGTTGCGACGAGCACGCGAGCGTCCACTGGAATCGGCTTATCTCCGCCGACGCGCTCAATTTCACCCTCTTCCAGAACGCGCAGCAACTTCGCCTGCATCGCCAGCGGCATGTCGCCAATTTCATCCAGAAAAAGTGTGCCGCCGCCGGCCTGTTCAAATTTGCCGATATGGCGCGCAGCCGCGCCGGTAAAGGAGCCCTTCTCGTGTCCGAACAGCTCGGACTCAATCAGCTCGGCCGGAACCGCGGCGCAATTGAGCGTCACGAACGGCCCGGCGCGCCGCGCGCTCTTCTGGTGAATCGTGCGCGCGATGAGTTCCTTGCCGGTACCGGTTTCTCCCTGGATCGCGACGCGAGTTTCGCTGGCGGCGACGCGCTCGACCTGCGCGAGCAATCGCTCCATCGCGGGCCCGGACCAGATGACTTCATGCTTGCCGAGCCTCCGGCGAAGGTCGCGATTTTCCTCTTCGAGGTGCCGCAATCGCAAAACATTTTCGATGGTAACCAGAAGTTTTTCAGTGGAGAGCGGCTTTTCCAGAAAATCCACGGCCCCGAGCCGCGTGGCGCGAACGGCCAGTTCGACGCTGGCCTGGCCCGAAATCATAACCACCGGAGTCGTCACGCCGGTGGCTTTCAAATCTTCGAGCAGCGAAATGCCGTCCTTGCCGGGCATGACCACATCCGAAAAAATCACGTCGAAGCGTTCCGCGCGGATCAGTTCGAGCGCGCGGGCGGCGCTGTCGCAGACGGTGGCTTCGTAACCGGCGAGGCGGAACGCCCGCGAGAGCGAAGCGAGTGTGTTCGGATCGTCATCAATCAGCAACAGGTGCGGCTTGGGAGAAGGCATGATTTTTCTCGGCTATGCGGCGGTGATGACCGGCCGTTCGGCAGGTGGTCGCGGCTCGATCGGTTCGCTTTCGGCGCGCGCGCCCTGCTGTTTCACGGGCAGCTCGATGCGAAATGTCGCGCCTGCGCCGGGGGCGGATTCCACTTCAATTTTTCCGCTGTGATCGCTCACCACCGATTGCACGATCGCGAGGCCCAGGCCCGTGCCGTGCCGTTTGCTGGTGTAGTAGGGAGTGAACAGGCGCGCGCATTCCTCGGGCGTGAGGCCCGCGCCGGTGTCGCTGACTTCGAGGCGCACCGAACCGTTGTGCTGCGAGGTGCGCACGGTGAGCGTTCCCCCGGCGGGCATGGCGTCGAGCGAGTTCAAAACAAGATTTTCGAGCGCCCTGCGAAGCAGGATCGGATCGGCCTGCGGGCGGGCAAGATTTTCTTCGAGGTATAGTTCCGGCGTGATCGGCGGCCGGCCCACGGCGCTTAATTGCGGCTCGAATAATTTCACGACGCTGCGGACCGATTCGTTCACGTCCACCAGCTCGAATTCCGGCGGCGGCATTTTGGCGAAATCGCTGAAGCGGGTGACAATCGCCTTCAAATTTTCAAGTTCGGCGCGCAGGGTCGAGGTGGATTCAAGAAATACTTCGTCGAATTCCTCGGGAGTCTGTTCCCGCGCGCGCTGAAGATTTTCCACGGTCAATTGCAGGGGAAACAGGGGGTTCTTCAATTCGTGGGCGAGCCTGCGAGCGAGCTCGCGCCACGCGGCGACGCGTTCGGTCTGCACCAGGCGCTCGCGCTGCTCGGCAAGCTGGCGCGTCATTTCGTTGAACGCCGCGGCAAGCTGCCCGATTTCATCGCGCGAGTGCACATCGACGCGGGCCTGCCAATGTCCCGCGGCGACTTCGCGCGCGCCCGCGGCAAGCTCTTCGATCGGGCGAGTGACGCGCGCCGAAATCCACCAGCCAAGAATCAAGCCAAGCACGATCACGCCGCCGCCCACCAGCAACGCCAGCGAGCGAATGAAGTTGAGCATCTGGATCAGGTCCATTCGCGAACTTCCCACCAGGAGAATCCCCAGCAGATCGTTGTCGCGTCCCTGGAGAGGAATCGCGTCGAAGTTGGACGAGTTGGCCGTCTGGCCGGTCATCCAGTCAATTCTTTTTTGCAGCTCGTGGCGGGTCCGCTGCACTTCCGTAATCAGCGGCGCGAAAGGATCGGCCTGCGCCACCGGGCCGTGAATATCGGTGAGCGCGGAGGGAGTAAAATCCGGCTCGAGATTCCGATAGAACAGCACGCGCATGTTTTCTGGCAGAACCAACGTCCCGAGGAAATTTTGATCGAGCCGCTCGCCTCCGATCAGGTAAAACTGCTTTTCGCCCACGCGCACGGTGCGAACGGCAAGCAGGCCCAGGTCCACGCCGTCGGGCATGTCGACGCGCCGCAGGAAAGCGCCCTGCGAATTCCAGTCCGGCTGCGATGCGACCCAGTCGTTCTTGTAGCCGAAGCGCGCGGGCCATTCGGCCGAGGAAATCAGCGTGCCATCATCAGCAACGATATCGAGAAAATCGAGTTGCTGGGTTTGCGCGATGCCCCGCGCGTCGTTGTAATACTGCGAAGCGTCTGCCTGCGGGCGATTCAGGTCAATGGCCATGCGTAGCGTGGCTTCCGCATCGGCAATTCCCTGCACGCGGCGCGCGATTTCTTCTCCGCGCTGCGCATATTCCCTGCGAAACTGCGCGACCAGCACATCGGTGCGCTGCCGGTCAAAATCCTCAAACGCTCGCCGCGTATAGATCGAAAATCCGTACGCGACCATCGTCACTGCGGCGACGATCGTCAGCGTAAAAAAGGCCAGCAGCTTGGACCGGAAACTCATTGCGATTTTTCCCCAGCCGCCGGCGGTTGATCGAGCCACACATCCTCGAGCCGCCAGCCGCCCCAGCGTGGCGGCATCCAATCACGCACCTGCGGGCTCAGACCATAACTTTCCGTGACGTGCACGAGCGGGACAACGCGAAATGCGTCAATCGGAGCACGCTCTGCGGCGTAGATTTGGTCGATTGTTTCCAGACTAGTTGGCGCTTCGCCAAGCGCGGTCACTACGCCGGCAAGGGCGAGACCGGCGTCCGGCATAGCGATGCGAATTCGCATCAGGCGCATGTCCGCGGCGGGATTTTTCACGCCAGTGATCTGTCCCGAAATTTGTACCACGATCCCTGCTTCCTTCAGATTAACAGCCACGCGCTCGGCAACCGCACGCGCATCCAAATCGTCAGAATCATAGACCAGCATTAGCGGGGCGGTACGTGAAACTTCGCGGCCTGTTGCTGTGACGAGCTGCTTTGCGCGTGGCAAATCCATAGCGACTGGAAACAGATGCGCGTAACCCGATATCCAGTTCGGTAACAAACCTCCCGCCGCAGTTCCCTGCCGTTGCAAAATTACATCGGCGATGGAAGCGCGGTCGATCGCAAATGAAATCGCCTGTCGCAGGTGCTCATCCTGAATCTCAAGCTTCCCGGTATTAAATTGCAAGACAACCAGCTCCACGGGGTCGCTCGAAGCTGTGCGCGCGCCACGCTGGGCGGTCCGGCGTACTTGCGTTGCGGGAAGTTCGACGACATCGGCGTGGCCAGCGATCAACGCATTGGCCTGCTGGTCGAAAGCCACACCCATCGTGAGTTCGACCTTGTCTACAAACGGCCGCCCCTCCCAGCAGGATTCGTTCGAAGTCAAGATGACTTTTGACCCGGCGCCGGACGGCCAATCGCTTATTCGAAATGGTCCGGTGCCGAAAATCCCGCCGTCATTGGCCGTCTGGAAAATAAAGTAGCGACCCGAGGCTAATTGCGCGAGAAGATCCGGCATCGAGTGATCCGCTTGAATAATCACTGAATCGGAATTTGCGCTCACGTCGAACGTGTTGCCGAGCAATTGTTGGAGCGCAAGCGCGGCCACTTCCGGGGTGAGCGGCGACCCGTCGCTGAATTTGACGCCCTCTCGCAAACGAAATTGCCAGCGTTTCGACTGTGCGTCGTGCTGCCAGGAAACCGCGAGCGCGGGTTGCACAGCTCCGTGGTCGTCGAATCGGACGAGGCGATCGAAAATGAGCGACTCGATGCGTTCCGCAGTGGCGGCTTGGTCCGAAGCAGCGGGCCACTGGCGCGGATCAATCGTGGAAACGCGCTCGCTGATCTGGACGCGCAGACTACCGCCGAAGCGCGGGCGCACTGATGCCGCAGCCCCCGCTGCCACGAGCCCTGCTAGGACGGCGATTGCGCACAACTCCCTACTGCGCGCACGTGATGGAAAAAAGATAGGCCTCATAATTCCCAGTCTCAAGATTTCGCACAATCGCCCTCGGCGCTGTCCCATTGGAATGAAGGGCCATCACAGGTCCCGCGAAGTGTAAATAATCGCTCAGCGGGTTTTGGACTACCACGCCGTTCGTCAGTGTTGACTCGAAAAGCCGCACGGTATCCGGTTTGGTGTAGTCCCCCGAACCCGACGAAACATACACCGGTCCAGTTCTGCAGCTGTTCTCAACCGGCGCGATCCGCCCCCAGAAATCATCAGGTATAGGACGAAGCACCTCCAGGCTCAGGTTTTCATAGACGTGGCCGGTAGGACGGTTGGGATCTTCTGACGGATGACATTCGGCCAGCTTTCGTGCGTCCAGGTCAAAACTGCAGGTCTGTCCCAGGAACCTCACAGTTACTTTATTTCCAGATTGGGTCATGCCCGCTGCCAGATCACGCGTCGTAGGCTCAGTAGTGGGAATTTGAACGATCGATACTTCGTCTCTTCCAATCTTGCGAATTAACAGGCTAACCGGCGTGAGCAATAGCAGCAGCGAGTCGCCGCTTGACGAATTCACAACCATCGCGTCGAGCACTCGTTCCGGCCCTTCCCAAAATTTTTCGCTGCGGAATGTTATTGGCATTGCGCTCGAAGCAACGGCATTTTCTCGAGGTCGCGGAATTATCGTGAAAACAACCTGAGATGCATCCCCCTGACTTATTTCGGCAGCCCAAACAAAATTGTTCAGGCTCTCCGAGAGAGTTACCACTATGCCGGCCGTTGCGGCGCTTTTCGCGTGTGCAGGAAAGCCTTCGTTTTGCAAATCAGCCTTCAGCGCCTCCTCGATCCGGGCAACCTCGTCCGGTTGCATGGATGAAACATTACGAATTTCACAGGAGACGTTCTCTTTTGCAGGCAAGACCGCCGCTATCTTGCCTGCCAGGTCTCGCGCAGAATCCTCCAATGTCACGGCGCGCGCCGCCATTGGCGCTGCCAGCAAGACAAAAAGAAACAGGAGGGTGCGGCAGGAAAAGTTGGAGCGGTCAGTGCCCATCATCGGAGTGCTGCGTTCGGCCACGCAGGATAATCGAAGCGATTCCTCGCAGCGGCCGCAACTGCAACAAATGATAGCACAGGCATCTTGCCGGGATACCGGTACCCGCTTGAGACTTGCGCAATTCGTATCGAGCATGGGAGAACTCGCGCCGCTTTCTGGTAGCGCAGGCTTCCCAGGTTGCGGAAAAAGTCGATTCAGAGCGGGTTCTAGTAGCACAGGCACTCTTGCCTGTGTTGAATTTGCAGCACTTACATTCAGTACACAGCCAAGAGTGGCTGTGCTACTAGACTTTTTCCGCAACCTATTTAGCCTGTGTGGTTTCGATTTTTTGTAAATCGTTAGACCACACAGACTGAAGTCTGTGCTACTGACGCACGAACGCCCCGACATTGTCGGGGCGGTTCGCGCACTGGCCACCGGCCGGGTGGCGCTTGCTTGGGATGATCCTTCGCAGGGGCGGCGGTCCCTGTCCCGGATTCCGGCGTGCGGCCCACAAGGGTTTTGGCCGGTGGAACTCAATTTCTTAGCGGGCGTCATTTGACTTTCATCGTCTGCGCCCGGGCGCGCGCAAGGCTGGCCGGGTCCTGACTGGTCTGGTCCGTGTTGTTTGGCGTCGTCCCGCCGGAGAACGCTGAGCGCAACACGTCCGAGGCGAAGAAATTCTGCCCATCGGTTGGGACCATGATGATTTGCAGTTTGTCCGACAGGCGCTCCGCGATGATTTTCTGAATCAGCATCGGATTTTCCTTGAGCACGACGGCTTCACTCTGGAGCCGCTCGGCGTCCGCTGAGGCTGTGACGCGGATCGTGTCGGCATTGGCCGCGGCGGTCAGGCGCGTCGAATCGGCATCTGCTGCCGCGAGTACGCGGCAGCGCTCGGCTTCCGCTTTGCTGTCGGTAACCTTGGCGTCAGCTGCGGCCTCGGCGTTCTGTTCGGTGGCTTCCTTGCGCGCCTGGGCTTCGAGGCGCCACTCCTCAATCTGTTTCTGCTTGAGAGGCAGCGTGTATTGCATCGCGTCGGATTCCGCCTTGGCCGCGATGACCCTGGATTCGGCGTCCGCTTCGGAGTGCTTCACCTGCTTGGCTTTCTCAGCTTCTGCCTGAAGCTCGGCGATCTTCACCTGCTTCTCATAGATTGCCGTTTCAAATTCCATGCGTTCGCTCTCCTGCTCCTTCAGGAGAATGTCTTCGAGGCCCTTGGCGTATTCCGGGGGAAGGTGGACGTCGCGCAGGAGGACTTCCTTCACGACGATGCCGTCGGAACCGAGGCGGTCGGTGATCGCCTTGGTGGATTTCGCGCGAAACTCATCGCGCTTGGTTGCGAAAACTTCGCGCACGACGTAATTGGGCGCCAGGTCGCGATATGCCGCGGACACGACAGGCTCGACGATTTCGGTATCCACCGGCTGGGCCAAATTCGCGTGAATATAGCCCAGTCGCTGGGGATCGAGGCGGTAGCGGACGGAAACAGCCAGGCCGATGGAGAGGCCTTCACGCGTCTGGACGGTCAGGACTTCATTTTTGGTCGCCGTGTCAGGCGCCGCATCCGTGGTGAAGACGTGGTCGCGCAGGTCATACACGGCCATGTGCTGCACCATGGGGACGACCAGGTGGACGCCGGGATACAGCGTTCCCGGCCGCACGCCTGAAATCTGGCTGATTCGAACTCCCCCGGACCCTTCCGGAACGGAGGCGATGCTCAGAGCCAGCAACAGCGGCACCCAAGCCCACGCAAACAATTTCGCGGCGAGCTGCCATCGCGGGGTGTGGGCCCCGCTTGGAGCCCACAACGATAATGGACGGCGCGTCCCCGCCTTTTCGGCCGCCCCTGATTCCCCCGAGCCCATCAGCTTTTGGAACTGCAACGCCAGATAGACGTCGTACCCCACCACTCCCGCCGCCGTGCCAAACATCGCGACGCTTACGGCCATCAACAACCACTTCAGTGCGAACATGACATTTACCCCCGTTTCTTCGAGTGCATGGTGCTCTTACTGAATTACCGACGGGCCGGGGCGCCTTGGAGCTTTGCACCCGGCAACAACTGGAACAGGCCCCGCAAGCCCATCCAGGCAACGCACAAAGCCACCACAAACGACACCAGCGTGGTTTCGATCAGCACCGCCAAATTCATGAAGTTTTGCATTGCCGTTCCTCACTTTCTTCGCGGGGAAAAGTGGCACGAGGACCACCAATTCGCCTGTCGCTGAAAACATGGGGCTTATGTAATTACTGCAATGTGGATACCGTGGGCCGGCAAACACGGTGTGTTCGCGCTAACGCGTTGTAATTTCAGCGGTGAGGGTTCCAAAGGGCGGGAAACTTTTCAACTTTTATCTATTGGACGGTCAGCGAAACAGTTTGCGTCTGGCTTTGGCTGGCGCTGCTGCCTGATCCCGAAGCGAGCGCACTGGCCGTGACCATTATCTGGTAAGTCTGCGAAACAGGAGTGTTCGTAGAAGTATCCGTCGTGGATGACGATGCCCCGCACCCCGCCATAATCAGCGTAGCCAGCAGCAGCGCCCCCGGCAGAGACAAACGCTTCAGGCGCGCCAGGCTGTATTTGTTCCCGCGAAGGAAAAGAAGCATGCTCGCTAATTCGAGAAAGACCCAAAAGCCATAGAGAGCAGGCAGCCGGTGCGCTCCCTCATCCTTGAGTTTGAAATTCGGGGCCGACGCCTGAGCACCCGAAATGGTCAGCATGGTTGTGGCGACGCTTGCGTCGGGTGTAACCGTTGGAGAACTGAACATGCAGGTCCCAGAAGAAGGAACGATCGAGCAAGTAAAGGTAACCAGACTTGTGTACGAGCCATTTGGTGTCACCGTTAATGTGTAAGTCGCCGATTGGGCGCTCGAAATCGTCTGGCTGGTCGGAGAATTCTCCGCCAGAGCAAATGTCGCCGCACCCACTGTCACCGTAAGGGCAGGGGAAGTGCTCGACCCATTCGTCGTGTCCCCATTGTAGAAGGCCGTGATCGAATGTTGGCCAAGCGACGTCAGGCTCGATGTCACCAGGGTTGCGCTTCCCGAACCATTAAGCGTTCCGATGCCGAGCTGCGTTGCGCCGTCGAAAAAATTCACTTGGCCCGTTGGCACAGTCGGTCCGATCGTCGTCACAGTCGCGGCAAGCGTTACCGAAGCACCGGAAGCAAATGGATTCAAGCTGGACGTGACGGTTGTCGTCGTTGCGGCGCCGGTCCAGTTCGCCAGCAGATTGGCAACGTTGATTGATCCGAGGCCGGTGGCTTCATCATAGCCCGTGCCCACCGCGTAGCCGCTCAGGCCGCCCGCTAGCCCTGACGGGCCGGGAGCGCTGTTATTGCACATGCTGGGAGTCGTAAGCGCGCAAGAGGCGACGCCGCTTGAGGCTACCGTGACGTCATGAAAAACATTATTGCTGGGCGTGGCGGCGAGTCGGTAGAGGTTCTCATTCAGTTCTCCTTGCGCGGAACCTGCTTTCTGATTGAGAAGTGCGGCAACTCCGGCCATATCCTGAACGGATGCGGAAGTGCCTGCGATGTAGATAAAATAGAAATTTCCATTGAGTGGTCCGCATGCTCCGTATGCCGCCATGCAGGCGAAATAACCGTCGTGGACGGAAGCGCTGAATGAGATGTCCGGAGTATATCGGCCCGCGGTGCCCGGCACGCCGGTGCCAACTTGCCAAGTCGGCGTCGGAATGAACGCACTCACGCCGCCGCCCGTGCCCGCGACCTGTGGCTGGTTGCTGCTATTGAGCGGCTCGTTCCACGCGCCTTCGGGGATGTAACTCAGGGCCGATCCGTATGTACTTGAGTTGCTTCCCGACCAATACTGCGACGGGTTGCTGAAGTCGGCAAATTCCGTTCCCCCGACGCAAGTCGCGTGACTTGAAGAGCACATGAAATTTGGGCTCAGGATTTGCGTGGCGGGCGGCGTGGCAAAGTGCGCGTCACATTCCGCCGCTCCGGAATCTCCCGAAGAGACAAAAACCGCGATGCCTTCCATCGCCGCGGCGCCGAAAAGCGTATCGAAAAAATTCACTCCTGATTGACCGTTTTGGTTCTCGCACCCGCCAAAACTGAGGCTCATGATATTGGCAAAAGACGGGTTTGCGTCGACCACGTCCTCGACGGCGAGGTCAAGGCCGCTGACCATCCCTGTATTTGCGCTGATCACGAGGTCAACTGTCGCGCCGGGAGCGATGCTGATGACTCGTGTAACATCCAGCGTCGCCTCGGTTTGCGCCGCTGGAGGTGTGCCGCTCGAGGGAGGAGATGTCATAGGAGCGCCCGGATCGGTCCCGTTCTTCGCAATCATCACGTTTTCCGTTTTTGCGGCGAGGCCGGAAAGCGCCTCAAAATTCAGGATGTCCTGATCGTAGACGCGTGCCAGTCCGATGATTGCAATCGTTTGGCCCGCACCCGTTATGTTTGCAACGCTGGCGTTATAGATCGTGGCGAAATCGGCGGGAAATAAATAATGACTGCCTCCGGACGTGGTGAAATCCGGCGAAACGCCGCCGGCAGAATTCCCAGTAGGGTTGCGCGTGGGGACTTGAACGAGGCCAGCCTGACTAAATGGATGGACCTCGGGTGTCGATAGCCCAATGACGGATTTGATGATTCCAGCGAGTGCCGCAGGTATCTGTGGTTCCGAAGAAATCGAGACGCGTTGTTCGCCGCCGACGAGAAAATAATGCATCTCGGCTCCGAAGGTTGTTGCGATCGCCGAAGCCGACCCGCTGAACCGGATCACCACGCGATTATTCGCGACGGAGCTTACGGTAAGATTTTGCGATTGCAGCCACGCCTGGATTGCGTTGATGTCGTTTTGAGACGCCCCAAAACGTTCGCCAACTTCCACGGGCGTCAGCCAATGGTGATAGTTCACGGACGCCGGGTTCTGGAGGTCGCTCAAATATTGGTCAAATGCCTGCTGCACCTCCGGCGGACGGGAAAGAACCAGCGCGAGTTGCTCGAGTGGAAGGTCGGCGGGGACGGCGCCACGGTCGTTCTGAACCGATGCCCAGGCCGGATGATGTCCGGCAAGAACGAGGTGATCGCCAGAATTTACAGGCGTGACAACGAGATCGCGGGTCTGCGCGAAGCCAGTGGTGCAAAATGAGAATGCCACTCCGATGAAGCACAGCAGCGGGAAAACGAATTTAATTTCCCAGCGCGCGACGCGGCACCCTGGTTTTCCTCTGGCAAGCACGGATATCCTCCGAGGAATTCTGGACAATTCCCTATGACAAAATCATCAATTCGCTCCGCGATTCGCCAGGCTATGGCAGCGGCACACCCGTCCTTTTAGCCTGGTTGACAAACCCCGCGATTACAAGCCCGTCAGCCGGGATGCTGTGAATGAGTAACTCGGAAATGTTGCGCTATACTGTGAACGAGGTTTCGTGCCGCGATGCGCAGTGAAGGAATCCAAATTGGCCGAATTTTCGGGATACCGATCTACTTGCATCCCAGCTGGCTTTTGATTTTTGCCCTCATTGCCTTCTCGTTCGCCTCAGATTTTGATGCGCTGCAACTCAATCTTCCCACTTCACGCGTATGGGGCCTTGGGTTGATGACGAGCGCGCTGTTTTTCGGCTCGCTTGTTTTTCATGAGATGGCTCACAGCATCATCGCCAGGCACTACAAAATTCCCGTGGCTTCGATCACGCTGTTCGTATTCGGAGGCATCGCCCGCATCAGCCGCGATCCCTCTCGCGCCATCGAAGAGTTCAACATCGCCGTGGCCGGACCGATTTCCAGTTTGCTGCTCGCGGGGGGATTCTGGATTGTGCATGCGGGATCGGGGTCGAACGAGATACTTAAGACTCTTACCGCGTTGCTGGCCGGGATCAATTTCAGTTTGGCTCTCTTCAATCTGGTGCCAGGATTTCCGCTGGATGGCGGTCGCGTCTTCCGAGCCATTGTCTGGGGCATCACAAAGGACTACTCAAAGGCAACGCGGATTGCCGCTCGCGCGGGACAGGCTGTTGCCATCGGAATGATCGCGCTGGGCGCCGGGACAGCCGTCAGAGACTATTCCCCGCTGGGAGGAACGATCGGTGGAATATGGCTCGCGTTCATCGGATGGTTCCTGCTGACATCCGCGCGCCAGAGCCGGGCGCAGGCGGACGCGCGCGGCGCGCTCGAAGGATTGCGCGTGGCCGACATCATGACCCCCGAGTTGCCGACGATCGGGCGCGAGATTTCGCTTGAGGACTATGCAAGAGAAATCATGCGCACGGGACGCCGCGCGCATCTGGTGGTCGCGCACGACCAACTGGTTGGACTGATGACCGCCGAAGCGCTGCACTCGGTCCCCAACCAGGATTGGGACGTCACCTCGGTGCAGGCGGTGATGCTGCCCAAGGACAAGCTCCACTGGGCCGCCCCCGAAGAGCCGGCGCTTTCCCTGCTCGACCGTATGCGGACTATCGGCATGCAGCAAATGCCGGTGATCACCGGCGGAAACGTCGTCGGCATCGTCACGCGCGATTCCATCCTGCGCGTTCTGCAAACCCGCCATGAAGTTGGTTCTTTCGTCGGAAGGTAGAGGAAAATGCGTCTTTGTAGCGCCCGCCTTCAGGCGGGCAGGGTCGAACCTAAAATGGCCGCCTGAAGGCGGGCGCTACATGAGTTCACCGCAGCAGCGAATTCACCTTCCGCATTTGATTTGCAAAATCAGCCGGATTGTACGCAGAGGGATTTTCGAGCTGCTGGAAGAGCCCATTGATGGCAGTCCGAACGCCTGCGGCGTCTGCCGGCTTTTCGTTGCGCGAGTACGCGATGAAAAGCGAATCGATGGCCATGGCGGCTTGTTCGGCGGCGCGCTCGCCTTCGCTTGAAATTTCATCCGCATCACTTGAAATGCGCTGCAGCAATCGCAGCGTCATCGCAGCGTCGTAGGGTTGCGCTTCGATCCGGGCCACGAGTTGATTCGAGAGCGATGCCGCGCTCGCGGACGCCGCCGCAACCGCATCTCGATCGGGATTGAGCGCGTTGAGAGACTTCGCAATCTGCGCGACCTGATCATCGAGGCGCGCGGCTGTATCGTTGTCCACCTGATGCGCGAGCTCTCGAAAGACCGCATACCGGGAAGCGTTCCACGGCGGGTCCCCAGGACGGCGTTCCGGGTAGCCGCGTTCCTGCCGCCAACTCTGTTCCGGCGCTGTGAGCGCATGGTGACACGCAAAACATTGCAGCTCGGAATATTCCGGCCAATCTTTGCCTTTCGCGCGCCACGCGATGCGCTCCATCGACGCCCGAAGCTGCACGGCCTGGCCGGTGCCCCAATCGCGCACGCCGGACCACGCATCGTTTTCCGCAGGCACGCCCGGAGCGCTCTCCCGCGGTGTTTTCCAGTGCCGCGGCATCACCGCCGAGAAAGAATCCAGTTCGAAATACAAATCGGGATGGCCGGCGGCGAGCATTTCATGGTCCACGGATTTTTCCTGCGTGCCCAGATGGCACTCGAGGCATTTCTCCGTGCGCCGGACCAGGTTTCGCGTGTCATACATTCCCGCGGCAACAGACTGCTCGTGCGTCCAATTACGCGTCGTGTGCGGCCCGAGCCATGCCGAAGCGGGGCCGTGACAGCTCTCGCAGGTGACGCCTTCATTGAGTTCAAATGTTTTCGCGCGCATTTCCGGCGGGACATCGAGCGCGTGGCAGGCCAGGCACTTCGGCGCGGCTTCCGACTTGCCGAGTCCCAGGATGCGACCCATGCGCTCGCCCACCGGCCCGGTGAGCGCGTCATAGGCCTTGGCGTGCTTGTCCTGGACGACCCAAATGCTGTATTCGTTCTGGAAGATGCGGCTATCGGCGCGAGGCTTCACGCTGCCGTGACAACTGGTGGAACTGCAGGAGCCGGGCCCGGTGTATTTGCTCGCGTCCGCGGGGGGATCCGCCACGAGGGCGGCATGTACAGACACGAAAAAAATCACGCCCACAAAAATGGCAGCGCATCGCAGCGGCCAATGTTTGCTTTCAGGCCCGAGTCTCATTCATTTGTCCGAATGGAGCGCAACCCCGTCCGCGCAAGCCGTGAAGCTTGCTCGCGTCAGAATTTCTTATAATGCCCGCGAGAATCGAAGTCAACGGAAGGTGTCGGGCGAATTTCCCAGACATGAGACAATCAAACGGCTCACCCCAGACTTGCCCATTCTCGCTTATGCAGGTTGCGGAAAAAGTCCAGTAGCACAGCCACTCTTGGCTGTGTGCTGAATGTAAGTGCTGCAAATTCAGCACAGGCAAGAGTGCCTGTGCTACTAGAACCCGCTCTGAATCGACTTTTTCCGCAGCCTGTTATAGCCTGTGCCGGACCCGGAGCATCCAATTGGCGGTGAGGTGGACAGCTCGCAATACTGCCACTTGATATAGCCGTATTTGATTTGCTTTTGCGACGGTTCTAGAAAAATGGAGGGCAAATGAGCAAGACCAGAGGTTACGCCGCCATGGCGGCTAAGTCGCCGCTGGGGCCATTTTCATTCGATCGGCGCGAGCCGCGCGAGCATGACGTTGCCATCGATATCAAATTCTGCGGGATCTGCCATTCCGATATTCACCAGGCGCGCGACGAATGGGGCGGTTCGATTTTCCCTATGGTGCCCGGACATGAGATCGCCGGCATCGTAACGGCCGTCGGAAATAAAGTCACAAAATACAAGGTGGGCGACAAAGTGGGCGTCGGCTGCTTTGTGGACTCCTGCCGCAAATGCCCGCAATGCTTGAAAGGGCTCGAGGAATTTTGCGCCGTTAGCATGGTCCTCACCTATAACGGGAAGGACAAGGAGGGTGCCCCGACGTTCGGCGGCTATTCCGAAAACATTGTAGTGGATGAGAATTATGTTCTACGTATTCCCGACAACCTTCCGCTCGATGCCGCGGCGCCGTTGCAATGCGCGGGAATCACATTGTATTCACCGCTTAGGCATTGGGGCGCGGGTCCGGGCAAGAAGGTGGCGATCATCGGACTCGGCGGCCTGGGCCACATGGGCGTCAAGCTGGCGCACGCACTCGGCGCGGAAGTTACGGTATTGAGCCAATCGCTCAAGAAACAAGCCGACGGCAAACGCCTGGGAGCCGATCATTACTACGCCACATCCGACCCGGAAACTTTCGAAAATCTGAAAAACTACTTCGATCTGATCATTTGCACTGTGTCGACGGGGATCGACTGGAATCCTTATATCGAATTGTTGAATGTAGACGGAGCCTTTGTCATCGTCGGCGTTCCCGACAAGCCAATCCCGGTTGCAGCGCTTCCATTGATCATGGGCCGCCGAAGCATAGCCGGTTCGTTGATCGGAGGCATCCGCGAAACGCAGGAGATGCTGGATTTTTGCGGCAAGCACGACATCGCCTGCGATATCGAGGTCATCCCCATTCAAAAAGTCAATGAGGCCTACGATCGCGTCCTGAAGAGCGATGTGCGATACCGCTTCGTGATTGATCTGGCATCGCTCAAAGGCAGTTGAAACCCTGAACTCGTTCGCACACTGGCATGGAAAACTTACTCCGGGCGAAGATGGACTCGCGAGCCGTCGTCTGATATATGAATTTTGTTCTGCTTGGACGCGGAAGCGTGAGTCCCATCTTCCCGGAGGAGCGCCGGCTTGATTTTTGAAGAGCTCAAAAATATCGAGCGCCAGCCGGACGGCACTCCCGTTGCCGCTGAGGATCTCCTCCGATTACCTGCCTTCAAGGACGTATCGCCTCAATTCCTGAAAAAAAACGCGAACGCAACGGTCTGGCGCCATTTCAAACGAGGCGATGTCGTCTGCCGGGAGGGTGAATTCGGCTCGACCGCGTTTTATATTCTCGAAGGCAAAGCCAGCGTCGCGCTCTCAAGCCCCATGGCGCACGTAAAAGCGCAGGGCGGGCCAAGTGGATTTTTCGGCAGGCTCACCAGCAAGCTCACCAGCCGCCTCACTCCGCGCCGGGAAGACCGCCGCGAAGACGAAGCCGACCGGCGCTCGATTCCCATCGACGCGCCTGTGGACCTGGCCTACGACCATCCGGTCGCCGAGCTTGGTCCTGGCGAACTCTTCGGCGAAATGACCTGCATGAATTACTATCCGCGCTCGGCAACGGTGCGCGCCGAAACCGATTGCACGATGATCGAAATGCTGCGCAATGTCCTCGACGTCCTGCAGAAGAGCAGACCCTTCCGCGCTCAACTGGACCAGACCTATCGCGTGCGTGCGCTTGATTCCCACTTGCGCAACGTGGCGATCTTTCGCGGACTGACGCAGGATTTTATTGACCACCTTCGCGACCGCGTCGAATTGTTGCGGTTCGCGCCCGGCCAGGTAATCTGCAAGCAGGGAGACCCTGCGGACAGTTTTTATCTGGTGCGGCTCGGATTCGTAAAAATTTCGGAGGCATATCCCGGCGGCGAACTGGTTCTCGCCTATCTGTCGCGCGGCGATTATTTTGGCGAGATCGGCTTGCTGGGCGGCGGAGGGCGGACGGCGACGTGCTCGGCGCTCGACCATGTCGAAGTGGTACGCATTACCGCCGAGGATTTTCGCGCGATGGTCGAAAAATTTCCCGATGTGAGGCGCGGGCTCGAGAACATCGCCCACGAACGGCAGGAAGCAAACCGCGAACGCTTGAGCATGGTCCGCAGCGTTCCCCTCGAGCGTTTCCTTTCGCAGGGATTGATGGAGGCGCAGAGTCTGCTGGTTCTGGACCTCGACAAGTGCACGCGATGCGACGCCTGCGTGACGGCGTGCGCCGATTCGCATGACGGCGTGACGCGCCTGGTCCGCGAAGGCCTGCGATTTGAGAATTTTCTGGTGGCGACGTCCTGCCGGCAGTGCCGCGATCCGCTCTGCATGGTGGGATGCCCCGTCGGAGCGATCCGGCGTCGCAATTCCCTGGAAGTCATCATCGAAGATTGGTGCGTTGGCTGCGGCCTGTGCGCGAAAAATTGTCCCTACGGGAATATCAACATCCATTCGTTCGCAGCGCAAGCCGACGATCACGAAAATCCGGGGCACAAGAAGGCGGTGGTGCAGAAGAAAGCGACGACTTGCGATCTCTGCACCGAGCAGGCGGAGCCCAGCTGCGTTTATGCGTGCCCGCACGATGCGGCGCATCGCGTCGAGCCACGCGATTTTTTTGCAGAAACACTCGGGCAACACATGGGCAGGGCGGAGAGGCGGTAGCAGGCTCTTGGTAGCACAGGCTTCAGAGTTTGCGGAAAAAGTCGATTCAGAGCGGGTTCTAGTAGCACAGGCACTCTTGCCTGTGTGAATTTGCAGCACTTACATTCAGCACACAGCCAAGAGTGGCTGTGCTACTAGACTTTTTCCGCAACCTGTTCAGCCTGTGTGCTTTTTAACGAAGCGAAGGAACACAGGCTGAAGCCTGTGCTACTTGACGGGTCGAGACAACATTGCGTATTGATCACACACATACGAGCTGGCTGATCGCGTCGCTGGCGATTCTCGGCGTCTCGATGCTGCTCTACGGCGTTTATCGCGTGCCTGCATCGGATGGATCCATGGGCGGCACGGCGCTGGGGCTGACATTCGGAATCGCCGGGTTCGCATCCATGATTTTTGCAGCGCTGCTTGGAGCGCGCAAGAAAGTACCCGTGTGGCGCGTGGGGCGCGCGCAGACATGGATGCGCGGGCACTTGTGGCTGGGCCTGCTGAGTTTGCCGCTCATCTTGCTGCATTCCGGGTTTCGCTACGGGCACGGCTTGACCGCCGTGCTGATGACGCTCCTCATCATTGTTGTGGCGAGCGGAATTTTTGGAGCCGTGCTGCAGCACTACATGCCTCACGTGATGACGCGCGAAATCACAATGGAAACCATCTACGAGGAAATCGGGCACGTCCGCGCGCAGCTTCTCGAAGAGGCGGAGGAGCTTGTGAAGCAGGCCACAACTGAGAAGACAAAGGCTGCCGCTGCCGGAGCGGCGGAATCAACCGAGACTGCAGCCGTGGCCGTGGTCGAGGATCAAAACACGCCATTGCGTACTTTTTTCGAGCAGGAACTAAAACCGTTTCTCGTAAATCCCAATGTGCGCGGTCATGCCCTCGCAAACGAAGCCCAATCGGGCAGCGCGTTCGTGCAGTTGCGGACGCTTGTGCCGCCCGCTCTGCACGCGACGCTCGACGACCTTGAAAATATTTGCGAGGAGGAACGTCAGCTTACGCTGCAGTCGCAAATGCACTTGTGGCTGCACGGTTGGTTGCTGCTACACATTCCTCTTTCGCTTGCATTGATTTTGTTAGGCGCAGTGCATGCCGTGATGGCGCTGCGATATTAGCCTCTCGGGTCGAAATGTGATTGCAGAGTTTGTCGATTTAAAGATAGTTTGTGGGTCGGACCTTCAGGTCCGACAATCAGACTGAGAAATAACAGGGCTTTCAAGCCCTGAGGCCTCAGGGGCTAAAGCCCACGAGTCTATCGGCTGTAATGTCGGAGCTGAAGCTCCGACCCACAAATCGAATGTTTAATAGATTGAAGCCCGCTGAATTAGGTCAACAGAGGACGGATCGTGCCACGAACGCGCACAACCAAAAAGCTCGCGCAACGAATTGACCTCGAGTATTTCAAGAGGCGAGGCCCGTTGCGACGATGGAAATTTCTGCTTTCGCTGGCGCTGCCCGCGCTCGCGATTGTCTGGCTGGCGTGGTACGCCGTCCGTGCTGACCGGCGCGTCTATTCCGCCGGCGCGCTCGCGCCTTCGCACGCCGTGCTGACCCGCCAATGCGCGTCCTGCCACGTCACGCAGGCCGGATTTTTCAGCGAGAAAGTTTCCGACCAGAAATGTCTGGCTTGCCATGACGGTGCAATTCACCAGGTGGCGCAGACATTTACTCCTTCCTGTGCGTCCTGCCACACCGACCACCGTGGAGCAGTTCGCCTCGCCGCAACCAGCGACGAGAACTGCACGCAGTGCCATTCAAACTTGACCGCGCGCACAGGCTCGTCCGTTTTCGCACGCAACATCAATAATTTCGAAAGCGACCATCCCGAATTTGCCGTGGTACGCGCAGGGCACAGCGATCCTGGAACCATCGAGCTCAATCATTATCGTCACTTGCAGCCGAATCTTTTGGGCCCGAACGGTAGCCATGTGCAGATGGTCTGCACCGATTGCCACCGCTCCGCAGCAGATGCAAACGGCCCGTGGCCCTACGGCGATCCGCAGAGTCAATCCGGAGCGGCAAAGACCGCACCCCTGAATGGTGCAAAACCTGATCCTCTCGTTTCCGCTGCGTCGCGTGCCTACATGGCGCCCGCAACGTATGCGCGAACGTGCGCTGCGTGCCATTCACTGCAATTTGATAAGAGAATTACCGACTCCGTGCCGCACGATACGCCGGAAGTGATTCATCCATTTGTTGTCGCGAAGTTGCAGGCCTACATCGCCACGCATCCTGCGGATTTGCGCGTGCCGCGCGATCCTTCGCGCGACCTGCCGGAAAAACCGATTCCCGCGGATTATCGCCTGCTGACGCCCGGGCAATGGGTTGCCGAACGGACCGCCGACGCGGAGCAACTCCTGTGGCGCAAGACTTGCAAACAATGCCACACACTCTCCTTCACAGAGGGCACTGCGTTGCCAAAAATTGTCCCGTCGAATATCACTTCGCGCTACATGCCGCACGCGCAATTCGACCACTCGCAGCACGGACTTGTGGATTGCACAAGCTGCCACGCCGCCGCGACGACCAGCCAGCAAAGCTCCGACGTGCTGCTCCCGGGAATTGCAACTTGCCGCGAGTGCCATAAGCCCGGCGCCGAAGCCGCGGAATCACGATGCTTTGAATGCCATACGTATCACGATCCTGCGCAGCGTAAGCCTGAGCACAGTAATTTTTCATTGACAGATTTAGCTGCCAATTCGGAACGTGCCGCGCTCGGTCGATGAATTTTTGAATGCCCGTGGAATCGGGCTTTGGAATGTCCAACGTGCAAAGAAATGCCCAGGTATTGCGGCGACAGAGCCAAGTGGCCTGATTAAGACAGCCCGCGCGTATGAGGTGATATGAAACAAGAAAAAGCTGTTTACCACCCGGAACGGAATCGGTTCCGCTTGGGGGTCAATAGCAGTCCAATCTTTTTCGTGGCGCTCCTAGCCCTAGTCGTCGCCCCGCGGCTGCCCGCTCAAAGCGCACCAGAGGATGAGTGCAGCGGAACTTCCCAAATGCAAATTTATTCGAACGCGTTCTTTTCTAAGGAGACAGGGGACGTCAGTCGAATTGAGTTGGCACTCGCGAAGCACGAGGATTCCACCATTGATGCCCGACTTTACCTCTACGAAGGAGAGGCGAACAAGGACGCTATCCGGATACCGGGCCAAATTGCAGGCAAACATGTGACAGCGGAGGGGAACTGGGAGGAACGCCTTGTCGAATATCCATCAAAGAAGGAAGTAGTGCAAACACACTTCGTCAGCATAGATGGTACGTTAGATGCAAAATGGTTCCGAGGTAAGGTAAAGATTGAGGGCCTAGAAATGCCCATAACCGTCCAGCTGAAACGCGTCAGAAATATCTAGTTGTGCAAACGGTAAGACCGCGGTCAACTCTTGAGAATCCGCTCGTAGTTGATCAATGTAGATCTGCGCGACCGGACTTTAACTCTCAGATCATCAAATATCGACGCACTACTAGCCGTTCGCCATGCCTAACTGCGTAAGCAATGTGGAGTTCCTAATGTACTACCGGCGAGACGACCCCGGGGCCTCGTCCGTCACCGTATAGAGCTTGCCGTCGCGCAGATATAATTTTCCCGCTTCAGCGCGATTGAGCGGGCGCGCGCCGCGGCGTCCGAAAACGGCGAGTTGATTGCCGCTTTCGTCCACGGCGCGGTCGCGGTCAATGCCGCGTGAAATGGCAAGCGCCGGACCGGCTGTGCGGTAGGTGGCAATCAATTTTGGCGTGGGGCGGGGACTGAAACCGTAGGACTCGGGGGAATCTTCCGGAGAAATGACCTGCAGGATGCGCAAGCCGTTGCGTCCGTCGGCGACGTAGGCAAACACGCTGGCGTCCACCGCGCCGATTTTCACGTCGTTCACATCGTTCAATTGGCCGGCGGCGTTGAATGTCTGATCGAGGCGCGAATGCTCGGGCTGCTCGACGTTGACCAGAGCTATTCCATTCTTCCCTGCCGAGACGTAAGCGTAGGTGCGCGAAACGGTCACGTTGCGCGCGTCGTCAATGGGCGTAAATGCTCCAGAAATTATGCGAGGGTGCGCGAGGTCGGTTACGTCGAGGGTTTTTAGTCCCTGGCGATCGGCGACGAAGGCATAACGAAATTGCACGGCGACGCCTTGCGGCTCGGTCAATTTCGGTGCGCCAATTTCCGCAGTTACGCGCGGCGCGAGCGGATTATCCAGGTCCACGACCACCAAGCCGCGGTCGCACAAAATGTACGCGTACGTTCCGGCAATCGTGATGCGTCGCGCTCCATTCAGGACTCCGCCGGGATTGAACGTGGCCGCGCGGCCGATGAAATTGTTCTGCGGATTTCCGTCGAGCAGCGTGCCGACGCCGGGATTCTTGCCCTTCAGGTCCGGATTGCCGACGACGATTAGCCCTTCGTATTTATCCGTGACGTAAAGAAAGCCGTACATCAAATGAATTTTCTGCTCTTCGTTTGCAGGATCCTGCGTGCGCAATGGATCGACCGCGAGCGTCGTGGGCGTCGCCACGGCCGTGGCATATTGCGTCTTCACATAGAGGCGCTGACCGAGCGGGGATACGGGAGCGGTAACCATGCGCTCGGAAAAACCCTTGTTATCAATGTTGGCGACATCGAAGACGCGGAAGCCGCCCGCACCCATCGCCGCGTACGCGTATTCGCCGCGGAGCTGGATATCGAGAATATTGCCGTCATGGCGATACGCCGTGGTGAGTTCGCGGTCATGGGCGACGTGTTTGCGGAAATCATCGGGATAGGCCATGCGCTGCAAGTCGCTGCCGATCACGGCCTCCGGCTCGTCGTGCTCGGCGGTGACCACGGCGTTAAATCCCTTGCTGCCGGCGGCGACGTAAACGTAGCGCCCCATGAAGTTGACGAAATTCGTGCCCTGCAGGAGCAGCATGGACATCCACGCGTTGTTGTCGCGCGCCCCGGAGACGTGGCAATCCGTGCAGGTCTTCGTTTCGCGCGCGCGAACGGTATGCGGCACGAATGTGGAAAACGCCTGCCCGCTGAAGCCTTCGGCGGAAACCGTCTGCTGCGTGTTGTAGAGCCACTCGCGATTGGCGTTTTGCGAACTCACCACCACCGCGCACGAAGACCGCGCGGGCGCGATGCGATGGCCGGTAACTGTACCGTCCACTCCAAGCATGTAGCCATCGTCGCGCAGCACCTGAAAATTATAGGAAGTCCAGTTGCGCGTCGTGAGGCCTTCGTTGTGCAGCATGGGCCGCTTTTCGTTGGCGGTCATCGAGAGGTGGCAGCCGAAACAATTGGGCGTCCACGAAGTGTGGCAGGCGTAGCAGGTCATGCTGCTGTTGGCGTGCGCGAGTTGCGACTCGTCCTTCGGGACGTTGCCCCAGGTCACGCCGTCGGTGCGCAAGGTTTTTGCGAGACGCGATTTTTCGTTGTAGTGCGGATTTCCGGGCGTGACGGAATCAAGCGTCTGCACTACTTCCCATTCGAGATGCTGTTCCATCATCGAGCGCTGGTAGAGTTTGCCGTCGCGCCATTCAAATCGCCGCTCCTGCCACGGCGTGCGCAACGCTTCGAGGTGCGTGCCGCCGGCGGGCGCCGCCGGGCCGGAGGTGGTCAGAGTCGCGCGCTGAGAAATCGTTCCGTGGCAATCCACGCAATCGAGTTCGATCGCCGCGCGCGGCTCGGCGAACAGTTTTCCGCCGCCATGACTGTCCTGCTCGAAGTGGCAGTCCACGCACTGCATCCCCTTTTCGAGGTGAATGTCGGCGAGATGCGCGGCCTTGTCGAATTTCTTCGGGTCGTCGGGAGGCACCTGGGTGCCTTTTTCATCGAGCAAATGGCCCTGGCGGTCGCGCGCGAAAACTGCACGGAAGAGCCAGCCGTGACTGTGAAAATCGGCAAACTGCGTCGATTTCAATTTCTGATTGAACTCCGCAGTGCCTGTAGATTCCAGAAATTTCGGGTCGGACCACAATCCGCGCACGGCCGCGCCTTCGGGATTGCGTTGCGAGATCTCGAATTTTTCCTCGGGGCTGAGATCTCGCTGCTCTTTGGGATACATCGCGTCGCCATCGGATTCGTTGTCCCACCAGGTGTAACCGAAATAGGTTGCCACCATATTTGTGCCGGGATGAATGTGGCAGACCATACACTGGCTTGAAGGGATCGAGCGCGTGAATTCGTGACGGATCGGGTGGCCGGATTCTTCACGGGGAATCGTCGGATCGTTCGAAGCGCTGAAGCCGCGGTTTCCGAATGCCGCGTATTGACCGGAGTGTTCCGGCGCGCGATCGTTGGCGTAGACGACATGGCAGGCCGTGCAGCCGCTGGCGCGATAATCACCCGGCTGATCGTTCGTGCCAGGGAGCGAGAGCAGCGGATCGAGCAGGCGAGTTTTCTGAAGCCCGAGAAAAACAGGATCGGTGCGAAGTTGCGTGCCGAACCCTCGCGTGGAGAGCTTGTCGTCGGGCTTTCCCGCCTCACCAGCGCGCGATGGCTCGCCAACTTCGCCTTTGGGTCCACCACCGCGTTCGAACACGCGCAAAACGTTTCCGGGCTGTGAAATCTCCCAGCGTTCGAGCGGAGTGATTTCCGGCAGAACCCCCTTGGTCCGCGTTTCTTCCGCGGATGGGGGAGGGATTGTTCGAACGTCTTGCGGCGTGCCATCGTGCGAGTAACTTTCACCGAAACGCGCGTCCTTGTGAGGATATGCGCCGTTGTTATAGAGCGCCGCGTCCCACAGCATGCCGCCCGTGGTCATCATGCTGGTCGAAACGTTTCGCACTTCCGAAGCATGGCAACCGGAGCTGCCGCAGGTTTCCATCGCGACGCGCAAATCGCCTGGATTTACGAACCGGACGTACTCGGGACTTTCCTTCAGCCATGCAGTATATGCACGTTGGGGATTCGCGGAACGATTTCGCAACTCGGGATCGCGCGCATGCGGATGCGCTTGGTGTTTCACCTGATCGTATTCGGGGGAACTGGCAGCGACGCCCGCCGCGATTCGTACATCAGCGTTTCCGCCATGACAATCCGTGCAACCCAGTCGCACCGTTCCGGTTGCGTGCATGGTGGGCTCGTCGGTCTGCGTGTGGCAGGAAATGCAACCAGAGCTTTTGCGGTCGGCATTGGACTGCGACTGGCCCATCAGGCTTGGGGCTGAGTTGCCATCGGCCGCGCGAACCGAGAGCACGGGCAGTCGCGTGGCAAGCAAGACTAGAAACAGGCTTGCCACAAGCGCTCCCAACGGAAATAGCTGCGAGAGGATATGCTCCGTGCTTCTCTTCTTCAGGCCGAGATTCATCTAGCCCTCTGCAAGTGTTCTGAACTTTTGTTTCGTAGCACAGGTTTGAGCCTGTGTTCTTTAAATCTAAATGCTCACAGGCTGAAGCCCGCCTGCGGCAGGCAGGCCCGTGCTACCAAACCCTCCCGCGCTTGCATTGTGCTTCAAAACTGAAACCGGACATTCGCAAAAAGTGAGAACTGTGTCTTCCCCGTGAAAAGATCGCGAAATCCCTGTCCGGGCGAAAGCGCCGCCGCGCCGCCGGTAATGGAAATATTTTCCGAGAGTGGCGGCCTGTACTGGAAACCCGCGCTGTAATCGACGCCAATCGTGTTGTGAATCGGCGATTCAAAGAGCAGGAGTTCGATCGGGGCCGTACTCTCAAATCTCAGGTAATTCACATTCAGCAACGCCTTCAATTTGGTCGTCAGATCGAAGTCGGCGCCGGCGTTCAGAATAAAAATGCCGGGATTCACAAAATTGGCCTGGCCCTCTTCTTTGTCGGTGCGAAGATCGGGCAGCAGGCTGTCGGGAGGAGTCAGGGCGACACCGGTTCCCGTGAGGCGAATGCCTTCGCGGTTCCAGAAACTGAAAATTCCGCCGGCGAAAGAGGGATCATCCACGATGGAATCAAATCCCGTGGCGCGGCCGTCGCGCGGATTTCCGTCGCCGGATGCGTAGAACGCCGAAACTTTGTAGCGGACCCAATCCTCGTCGAGCGAAACTTCCGCCGCGGCCATTTGCGCGTTGATGGTGACGCGGCGTCCGGCGATGGGGTTCAGGGAATCGCTGCCGAGCGCTTCATAAAATGCGTGATCCACATTGATGCGGCCAAAATGGCCGTCGCCGGTCCATCCCAGGTACGCGACACGAATTTCGTGCGGCTGGAAAACGCCGATGGGAGCGGGACGCGCCAGAAAACCGTTTTCATCGTAATGAATGCTGGGATCATCCTTGTTGTAATGAAAGCTGAATTGCGTCGTGTATCCCGGCTTCACAAAATCCTGCAAATACCAATTGGCGATCATCACTTGCTGGTGGCGCAGCGCGAAGGTATTGAGCCCGCTGTTTGTATTTTTCTCCAGCAGGTTGAAGTAGGCGGCGTTGTACTCCCAGCGGTCGGAGTGGAGATTTCCGAACAGGCGGACGCCGGGCTGTTCGTCGACAAAAATGAATCCGCGGAAGTCGCTGGAGAATCCCTGGATCCCCGCGCGCACGGAAAGAAAATCGTAATTCCTGCTCAGATCGTGAATTTTGTATTCGAAGAACGCTTCCTGCAGGCTCGCAGGCGCGTCGAGGCGCGTGGTGCCGTCGCGTACATCGATGTTCACGATGCCGAGCTCGCGCACGTCCAGGTAATTCACATTCACGGCAGGCGTTATCTGAATTCGCCAGTCGGCGGGGCGGAACGATGTGTCGCCGTGGAAGAGATCAAAGGAAAATCGGAACGTCTCGTCCAGGGCGAATTGTTCGCCCTTGCCAAAAAAATCGGTGCTGCCAGGACGCGCTGAGCTGACATTGCTCGTCGCCGGAACGCGCCGCTCGTCCACGAGCGTGTCCGCAGTCGCTGTGATGTTCAGGAAAGTTTGCTGCCCGAAAATTGGTACGTCACCCTTCAAGATATTGCGGTTGAACGGATCCCACCAGTGGCTTGTGCGGACGTACGGATATTCGCCGCTTCGGCCGTATCGATTCCACTCCGGCATGGCAACGTTCCAGCGGTCCGGCATCGCCAGAAATACTTCCTGTGCCGGCGGAAGCATTTCAGGCGCGACAATTTCCTCGCCAGGCTCAGCATCGGGACGGCGGCGCAACTCGCGATACGATTGAGCGGCCGGCGGGGTTTCCGCCACCGGAGGTGGAGGACCCAGCTCGGGCAGTCGTGGAATTCGCGAAGCTGCAGCCGCTGTACTGGACGAAGGCGCGAGAGTCAGCTCGACCGTTACAACGTCACCTGCGTCGAGGCGCAGGCCGTCACGCGTCATATTTTCAAAGCCGGCGCTTTCCGCGAGCAGCAAGTACGTTCCCGGCGCGAGGTTGGCCAGACGGAACACGCCGTCGGCATCGGTCGAGATCGTGCGCGTCAATCCCGTGGCGCGATTTGTGAGGGCAATCACGGCGCCGACGACGCCGCGCGAGGTGCTATCGCGAATGGCGCCCTGCAACGCGGCCGTGTTACGCGGCGCCTGTCGCGGAATTCTTTGCTCTTCTCGTTGCGGGAAGGCGGGGATCGGGAGACCAGCAGAATCGTTTGTGGGAAGCTGGCTCGGAATTCGAGCGTTCACGGTCACGTAAGATGGCCTGGTGGGGCGGCGCTGTGCGTGGCGCTGTGCGCGAGCACGCCTCGCCGCGACAGCCACACGCCTGTGCCGAGGCGGTGAACGCCGGACCGATGCCGCCGACGGCAACGCGCTGCTTCCCAGTAACCCGCAGACCAGCAAGAGTCCCAAGCAAACTCTTCGGATCAATTCGGATGCGTTGGGCATCCAGGTTATCCCGGCTCTCCCGCTCGCGATCATTCTTTCGCGAGACGCGAACTAGCTAACAACAAACTGGCAGGCGCGGCAAGGAGTTTTGGCCCGGCGTGCGCCATGATTGAAACACGGGGCGCGCTCGCGCCTATTTGTTTTTTTCGCACAAACGATCGGAGCGTCTTGAGTGCGGTCCGGCGATATGATAACAAAGCTGTGACCATTCATGGGCCCACTGTGCAACAAGGAATCTCAACCAGCGATAATCCGTGGGATATTTTCCACTTTCCTGTTTCTCCTTGCCGTGTATTTGTCTGGATGCGGAGGCGTGGTCGGAAATCTGACTTCCTTGACGCCGCCGTCGTCCACGCCGAATCTGACTGCCGCTGATGTTACGACGCTGATCCAAACGGCCGCGCAGGCCGCTGATCCAAATACGATGGTGATCGCGGTGGTGGATCGTGCTGGCCGCATTCTGGGCGTCTATCGCAAGCCAGCCGCGCCAACGCTCGTAACGGGAAACTTCGGCGCTCAGGTGGACGCGGATGAGCTGGCCGTTTCACTCGCGCGTACCGGAGCATTTTTCAGCAACGATCAGGCGCCGCTTTCTTCACGTACCGTTCGCTTCATCAGCGGAATTCATTTCCCGCCGGGAATCACCGACACGCCCAACGCCGCTTTGTACGGAATTGAAAATACGAATCGGGGATGCACGCTTTCGACGAATTTTATCGCCGGACAATCCCTGCCTCCCGCGCGGTCGATCAACGGCCTGTCACCGGGCCTGGGCGTCGCAACGGGCAAGGCCGACGTGTACGACAGCGATTCAACTGCCGTGAATCCCGGAGGCGTGCCCCTGTTTCGCAATGGCAGCCTCGTCGGCGGCATCGGCGTTGCGGGGACATCCTCTGGCGTTGCCGAGTACGCCGCCTACACCGCGGCGACATCCAATGGATTCGGGCCGACGCCTGCGGCGCCGGGCGTCATCTTCATTGATGGTGTTCAGCTGCCGTTTGTGAACCAGACGACTGCACCTGCGGGAGTCAGCGCGGGCAGCTTCACAGGAAGCTTTATCGCCGGTCCTTCGGCGAGTCCCGGGCCGCCGCCGGAGGGCACGCTCGTCACGGCCGTAGCGGGACCGCTCGGCGGACTTGCCTCCTCCGACGTCTCACAAATTATCAACACTTCCATCGCCACGGCGAACACGACGCGCGCCGTGATCCGCCTGCCCATCGGTTCTTCGACAAGCATGTCGATTGCCGTGGCCGATCTCGACGGCACGATCATCGGTCTTTATCGCATGGCGGACAGCACGGTGTTCAGCGTTGACGTTGCGGTGAGCAAGGCACGCAACGTGGTGTACTTCAGCGGCACATCGCGGTCAGCTGCCGATTTGAATGGTGTCCCGATCGGAACGGCTGTTACGAATCGCACCATTGGTTTTGGCGCGCAGCCTTTCTTCCCGCCGGGAATTGACGGCAGCGCGCCGGGCCCGTTTTTCAATCTTTACCTGCAGGACGTGGCGAATCCATGCACGCAGGGATTTCAGGTCGCGGGGCCCAATCAGAGTGGAGTTGTGTTTTTCCCTGGCTCCGTGCCGCTTTACAGGAATGGAAATCTAGTCGGGGGGCTTGGCATCAGCGGCGACGGCGTTGATGAGGATGATTACGTTGCGGCAGGCGGATCGGCGGGCTTCGAGACGCCGACAGCGATTCGGGCGGATCAGGTCACGATCGATGGCGTGCGGCTGCCTTACCAGAAATTCCCGACGAATCCGACGAATTAGAATAGTTCTTAGTAGCGTAGGCTTCAGCCTACGCGCTTTTTTCGTTTGCAAATTCAAAAGCGCGCAGACTGAAGTCTACGCTACTCAACCCTCTCTCAATTTATGTCCAGCCAAATTTCCAAGGCCATCGTAAGCGGCGTACTTATACATTTCCGAAAGCGTGGGAAAGTTGAAAACGAGTTCGATGAACGTATCGATTGTGCCGCCGGCTTCGAGAACGGCCATGCCGAGGTGAATCAGCTCGGTCGCGCTTTCGCCCAGAATTTGAACGCCGAGCAATTGCTTGTTATTGCGCCGGAAAATTAATTTCAGAATTCCGGAAATGTCACCGGCAATTTGTCCGCGCGCGTTGTTCGCGTATTTCGCGCGGCCCACTTCGGAATCGATTTTCTTTTCGCGGCAGGATTCCTCGGTTTCGCCCACGGCGGAAATTTCCGGAATCGTATAAATTCCCATGGGTAGCTGCGAGGCGAGCCGCTGCTTGTAGGGAAAACCGAACGCATGGCACATGGCCACGCGGCCCTGCTCCATCGAGGTTGAGGCGAGGGCGGGAAATCCGATCACGTCCCCGGCGGCGTAGATGTGCGGCACGGGAGTCTGGTAGTGGTCGTTAACATCAATGTTGAAGCGCTGATTGATGCTGAGGCCCGCGCGTTCGAGCTTCAGACCCTCGACTGCTCCACGCCGGCCTGCGGCAAACAGCGCCGTCTCGGCTTCGATGGTCTTCCCAGAGGAAAGCGTCATGCGAATTCCGGTCTCCGTGCGCTCGGTGGCTTTTGGCCGCGCCTCGAACATGAATGTCAGACCCAGGTTCGCCAGGCGCGTGCACAATAACTCAGAAATTTCCGCGTCCAGAAACGGCAGCAGGCGATCCCGGCCATCCACCAGCGTAACCGCAACGCCCATCGCTGTGAATATCGAAGCGTACTCGCAACCGATCACGCCTCCACCCACAACGATCATGCTCTTCGGCATGGTTTGCATCGCTAGAATAGAATCTGAATCAAAGATGGATTCGTCGTCGAATGGGATTTCCGGAGGGCGATGCGGGTTCGAGCCGACGGCGATCAGAATCACTTCACCGCGCAGGTACTGTGGCGCGCCATATTGATCTACAACACAAACTATGTGCGGGTCTTCAAAGCGTGCATTCCCGGGAATGAGTTCAATCTTGTGCGCTGTGAGATTGGCCGCGATTTTCGCGCGCTCCGCCGAGACCACCGCGTCCTTGCGGTGCATGAAGCCCGCGACGGTCAGCCCTTCGCGCAGGGAATAATCAATCCCGTAGAGCCCGCGCTGCCGCAGTCCTGAAAAATACAGCGCTGATTCGCGCAGCGTCTTGCTCGGCACGGTCCCTGTGTTCACACCCGCGCCGCCCAGTTCCGCGCGACGCTCGATCAAGGCAACTCGCTTGCCGAAGTACGCCGCCTGCGCCGCGCCTTTTTCTCCGGCAGGGCCCGAGCCGATTACGACCAGGTCAAAGGATTCCACGTGGAATGCTCCTTTGCATCGCAAGACTTACGCGCATGATTGTAGTGGAAGCGGAATGGTCGCGGATAAGTTTCTGTGCGTCAGGTGCCACGCTTACGATACGCGTGGGAATGTGCATATGAACATATTTAGTTTCCGAGAACAGGCAGAGGGAACAGACTACCTCCGCGATACGATATACTCTCTCGACAGTGACGCTGCCTTGCTCAAACGACTCCCGCCGGGGGTAATTCCTTATGAATGATCCGCACCTAGCTGCAGCCGAGTGGTACTTGGGCGGTTTGGACCCGGAACGGTTACCAGCGATAGCCCTTGAAGCAATGGAACGTGGGTTCAACGGAAAGAATCTAGCGCAACTGGCGGTGCTTGTGATGCCCACGAAACGGGACGTGGAAGGACTTGTTGACGGCGCTTTACGTGAATTAGGCGTTGCCGCTCCGTTGAGCAAGGATGATGCGGCATTATGGATTTTAGGCTCGGTCAAAGGGAGTGCAGACTCGGGCAAGATAACAGTCCTGAATCTTGTAGGTAAACTGCTTACAGCGTTCCCTGAATTAGAAAAACAATACGTAGAGAATGTGAAATCATCTTTCGGAGTGCCCGGCAATTATTGGGTTATCGCGGTCATTTTGAAGCCAGTCCTCACTGAGCAGATTTCAAAGAAAGACGATGCGGATTTTGTGCGCAGGATCGCGCAATTTGTCGAGCAGGTTTGCACCTCTGGAGACAATGAAGCGGTCAACGTGCTGTGGATTGAAATTTTCGAGTGGCTTGTACACAGCCAAGAAGGCGAGCTTAAATTCTTATGGCCAATCTTGGGACCGTCAACAAAAGCAGTGATCGAGGAAGTCGCTTTTCGACGCAGAGAGACCGAGAATCTTCCTTCCTAAACAGAAAGTTGTTCTTCAGTTTTCTTGCACACCATCGAAACTCGGGCCAACTCCTGCGGTATTATTGGAACCCCGGCCATTACACGACCAACCCCTCCATTGACAACCCATCGCCCCTCCGACATCCTATGCCCACAGGTCAGGGTGAATCGTCCGCCGCGGCGGGCTGCCTCGGGCTTGATCTTAATCCGGGAGTCTGCCGCAATGTCTTTGCCCAGCGAAAAAAGTCTTGATTCCTTGCTCGACGAACGGCGTACGTTTCCGCCGCCGGAAGTGTTCCGGCAGCGCGCCACGTGGAATGATCCGGCGATTTATGATCTGGCTGCGGGCAACACGGAGGCTTTCTGGGCTGAGGAGGCGAAGCGGCTGGACTGGTTCCATCCCTGGCAGCGCGTGCTGGAGTGGAACGCGCCGTGGGCGAAGTGGTTCGTGGGCGGAAAGCTCAACGTCACTTACAACTGCGTGGACCGGCACGCGCATTCGGCACGGCGCAACAAAGCGGCCATCCTTTGGGAAGGCGAGCCGGGCGACTCGCGCGTGCTGACCTTCGGCATGCTTGAGCGCGAAGTGAACCGCTTCGCCAACGCTCTGAAATCGCTGGGTATGGTAAAGGGCGACCGCGTCGCGATTTACATGGGCATGGTGCCGGAGCTGGCGATTGCGATGCTGGCGTGCGCGAAGATTGGCGCGGCGCATTCGGTGGTGTTCGGCGGATTTTCGGCGGAGGCGTTGCGCGAACGCATCAACGACGCGAAAGCGCGCGTCGTCATCACAGCGGACGGCGCGTGGCGGCGCGGCACGGTGGTGCCGCTCAAGGCCAGTGTGGATGAAGCGCTCACCGGAACGCCGACCATCGAAAAAGTTGTGGTGTACGAGCGCGTCGGAAAGGCCGGCCCGATTTCGATGGAGCCGGGCCGCGATCTCTGGTGGCATGACCTTATCACGACGATGTCTGACGAATGCGCCGCCGAGCCGATGGACGCCGAGGACATGCTGTTCATCCTCTACACCAGCGGCACAACGGGAAAACCCAAGGGCATCGTGCATACGACGGCCGGTTATCTGCTCGGAGCAAGCGTCACGCACCATTACGTCTTCGACATCAAGGAAGATGACGTTTACTGGTGCACCGCGGATATCGGCTGGGTGACGGGTCACTCCTACATCGTGTACGGGCCGCTGGCCAACGGCACGACGACACTGATGTATGAAGGCATGCCGGACTTCCCCGATCGCGGACGCTTCTGGTCGTTGATTGATAAATATGGAGCGAACATTCTGTACACCGCGCCGACAGCGATTCGCACGTTTATGCGCTGGGGCGTCGAGTGGCCCGCGAAATACAAGCTGTCGTCGCTGCGGCTGATCGGCACGGTCGGCGAGCCGATCAATCCCGAAGCGTGGATGTGGTATCACGAAAACATTGGCCACGCGCGCTGCCCGATTGTTGATACCTGGTGGCAAACCGAAACCGGCAGCATCATGATTTCTCCGCTGCCCGGCATCACGGCCACCAAGCCCGGTTCGGCCACGCTGCCGCTGCCCGGAATCGCCGCCGAAGTGGTGGACCTGGACGGCAAGCCGGTTGGCCCCGGCGGAGGCGGCTATCTGATCCTCACGAAACCCTGGCCCTCGATGCTGCGCACGATTTATGGCGACTCCGAACGCTACGTCCAGAATTACTGGGCGCGCTATCCCGGGAAATATTTTACCGGCGACGGGTGCAAGCTCGACGATGACGGATATTTCTGGCTGCTCGGGCGCGTGGATGACGTGATGAATGTTTCCGGTCATCGCATCTCGACGTATGAAGTGGAAAGCGCGCTGGTGGACCATTCGTCCGTCGCCGAAGCGGCGGTGATCGGCAAGACGCATGAGATTAAAGGCCAGGGAATTTCCGCGTTCGTCACGCTGAAGGAAGGCATCGCGGCCAGCGACGCGCTGAAAGACGAACTCAAAGCGCACGTCACGACGAAAATCGGCTCGATCGCCAGGCCCGACGATATTTTCTTCGCCGCCGAACTTCCCAAAACGCGCAGCGCGAAAATCATGCGCCGCCTATTGCGCGATATTGCCGAAGGGCGCGTGCTGGGAGACACCACGACGCTCGCCGATCCCACCGTGGTTGCCAAGCTCAAGGATCAGTACAAGGATGAGGGCTAGTCATTTTTTCGAAGTCTTCGTCCCACCCTCTTTCATTCCGAGTAAAGCGAAGATTCCCTCTGGGTTTCTTCATCAGCATGCAATCGAAGAGAGATTCCTCTCACGCAAGGCGGGATCGGAATGACAAATCGAGGGTGGCATCAATCGCCCCACCTGTCCGTAGGCCGACAGATTGAATCCTTGCAACTCGGGGCGATTTGTCCTACTCTTCCGCTCCAAATGGAGGGATCAATTATGAAACCCGGATCTGTTCTTCTCGCTGGAGTCACGTTGGTGCTCGCATTCCAGCTCGGTTGTACGCAGGCCCCGCCGCCGGCGCCGCCCGATACCCGCGCTGCCGACGAACAGGCGATCCGTGACAGCGAAGCCACTTGGGTAAAGGAATTCGCCGCAAAGGATGTGGATAAGGTCGTCGCCCATTACGCGGACGATGCTGCCTCGATGGGTACCAATGCGCCATTGGCGACGGGTACGGTTGCAATCGGCGTGGGCGTGAAGGAGCTACTCGCGGACCCAAAATTCGTGCTCGATTTTCATGCCACAAAAGTTGAAGTGTCCAAAGGCGGCGATCTGGCATACACGCAAGGCACTTTCACATTCACAGGAACGGATCCAAAAACCAAGAAAGTGATGAACGAAAAAGGCAATTACGTTGAAGTTTACAAAAAGCAGCCGGATGGATCCTGGAAAGTGGTGGAAGATATCTCCAGCGATGACTCGCTGCCTACACCTGCAAAGGCCACGAAGTAGCACGATAAGTAATTTGGGCGGGAGATTCTCTGCTGCGGGAAACAAATTCCCCGCAGTTGACGCGCTGGGGGACTCCACCTAACATAGACTCAATGATTTCCGATGATCCAACCCGGTCAGAATTGACTCCGGCCACAGCGCCAAACGACCAGCTTGGGCGTCCTTTGCGCAGCCTGCGCGTTTCGGTGACCGACCGGTGCAACCTGCGCTGCAACTACTGCATGCCTGAAGAGGATTACGTCTGGCTGCCCCGGCAGGAACTGCTCACATTTGAAGAAATTGCGCGGCTGGTCGAAGTGTTCACTTCACTCGGCGTTACGGATGTGCGGTTGACCGGGGGCGAACCGCTGCTGCGCCGCGATCTGCCGCGCCTCGTGGAGATGCTTGCCGCCAATTCGGCGATTCGCGATCTCGCGATTACGACCAATGGCATTTTGTTCGCCGAGCACGCCGAAGCGTTCCGCGCGGCGGGACTGCACCGCGCCACGCTGAGCCTGGATACGCTGAGCCCGGAGCGGTTCCTCGCACTCACGGGCCGCGACAGCCATGCGCAAGTGCTCGAAGGAATTGCGGCCGCGCATCGCGTTTTTGGAAAGCTCAAGATTGATACGGTTGTGTTGCGTGGCACCAATGACGACGAGCTTGCCGGCCTGATCGAATATGGCCGCGGCGTTAATGCCGAGGTGCGCTTCATCGAGTACATGGACGTGGGCGGCGCGACGGAATGGTCGCTCGAAAAAGTTTTCTCGCGCGCGCAAATTCTTGAGCAGCTTGGCAAACGCTACGGCGCGATCACGCCGGTCGCGGAAATTTCTTCCGCGCCCGCCCAGCGTTTCACGCTGCCCGATGGAACTGTTTTTGGAATTATCGCTTCCACTACAACGCCCTTCTGCCGAACGTGCGACCGCAGCCGGCTGACCGCTGACGGCCTCTGGTACCTGTGCCTGTATGCACAATCGGGGATCGACCTCCGACGGGCGTTGCGCGAAGGCGCTTCCGCCGGCGAACTTGCCGAGCACATTTCCGCGATCTGGCAGAGACGCGCTGACCGCGGCGCCGAGCTGCGCGTAGCAACCGGCCAGCGCGGCGTGCTCGTCGGCATCGACCAACTTCGCCAGGATCCGCATCTCGAAATGCATACGCGCGGGGGATAGACCGAGCTTTTTCTTTCTGTCCCTGCTTTAATCCAACCTGAGCCACTCGCTAGACAATGGAGATGGTTTGTGGGTCGTGCCTTTAGCCACGGCATCAAGATTGCCGCTTAAACAGGGCTTTAGCCCCTGACGGTCAGTCTAGAATCTCTCCGCAAGCCATTCATCGAGAGATCAGATTGAAAGTCTTGAGAATTGATCTCCTCAGCGGCTAAAGCCGGTCAAAGAAATCTGCATTTATGTCACGGCTGAAGCCCGCCTGCCGGCGAGGCAGGCCGTGACCCACAAAGAAAGCTCTGGCCCTGGAGAACACATCCAAACGCGTGTACCTTCCGTAGATCATAGCGAATGGCAGAGATCCCACGGAGAGGACGCGACCGCGATGCCTGAATTCAACCTGGAAAGTTACCTCGAACACTCAAGGAAAGTGGATGTCAGCGACATGGACTTCGGAGAAGTCGCGCGCTATCCGCTTTCGGAAGATGAAATTCGCTGCCTCACATACATGATGGACATTGAGGAGCACACGATCGTTTATCTGAAGGGAATTCTTTCCACGTGCGCCATTCGCGACCCGCGCACCACATCGTTCCTGAGCTGCTGGGCTTACGAGGAATATTTCCATAGCCGCACCCTGAGCCGGTTTCTGGAGGCTGCGGGCGTTTCTTTTTCGCCGATGCGCATGGCGGAGGTCCAGAAGGAAGCGTCATGGCGCGAATGGATTGAAAGTATCGGCTCGTCGCTGATTTGCCAGATTTCGCGTCATTTCCATGCCGTTTATCTCACGTGGGGCGCGATCTCCGAACTGACGACTCTAGAAGGCTACGGCATCCTCGCCGAGCGCACGCGGCACCCCATGCTTGCCGATCTCCTGCGGCGCCTCGCGAAAGACGAGCGACGCCATTTTTCGTTTTATTACAACATGGCGCGTGAGCACCTCGCCTCGCGCGCCGCGCAGCGCCTCACTACCGGCGTGATCAAATATTTCTGGATGCCGGTCGGCGGCGGCGTGAAGCCCGATTCGGAAGTGGATTGGATGAACCGCTTCATCCTCGGCGATTCGCGCGGCGAAGAAGTGGCCGCTCGCATTGACGCGACGATTGGCAAGCTGCCGGGGCTTGCATGGTTTGACAGGCTGGCGTGCTCGCGGCGGGAGAGCATGGAGAGGCTTGGCGTGCTCGGACCGCAGTTTTCTGCGATGACGGCTTCGGATTAACTTAGATTAGTAGCGCCCGCGGAACAACGACTATCCGCCGCATCCGATCTGCCAAAAATACATGTCGATTAATTTCATGAGAGGATAATGTTTCCCTCTGTCACCTTCGATTTTTAACTGTTCCTCTTGCAGTTCTTCCCGATGCTCGTGGCAAAACTTCAAGATTGCGACCACGAATCCTTCGTTCAGGCGCGAAAACTTTAAGTCTCGCGTTCTAAATTCCTTTCTAACTCCCGCTCTGAAATACTGATCGCAAGCGGGCAGACAACCGACGGTTCCGAGCATTACCTTTGTCACAAGGGTATCGGTCGCATTGGTGTCTTTTTGTTTTGCCAATTCTCCATATGCATTTCTGACAGCTTTGACCGCATCGAGAATGATTGGCACGAGATCGCGGTCTCCATCAGCGGCACCGAATTCATTTTTCCAGAGCGGGGCAAATTGTCGCGCGCGAAGACACTCAACGACTGCTAAATGTGCGGTATAGTCAAATTGAAGAAGGAAACTAGATCCGCGATACATCCCCCAACTTGCTAAATAGAAACCGAGTTGTAATGCCGCGATATCTTTATTGGCACTGATGCCCTGTCGTGGCCACCTTTGGAAAAAGTCGTAACAATGTTCCCAAGAGCGAAAGCGGTCATTTGCGCCTGCACCGCCGGAAATCTTCTGATAATTAGTGTGGATTTTCCGTTGGATGACCGTTAAACGCGGCATCTGGCTGCCTCCCTCTTGTTTTGGTCTGTCCGCCAAGCTGCGTGGCGACCGGCCTAATGCTAGGCACAATGAGATTTCGGTTGCGGACAGAGTATCATCGAAAACCGTTACAGAGCCCGAAACATTGAATCGATCTGGAAAAAAAGCTGCCCGATACGTCCCAAAAATATGGGACGTATCGGCCTCTACGAAACCTTCACGGACTCACGGTAATTGCAGTTGTAGCGGCGGCCCGATTTTGGGCGGGCAGCTTTTTGTCCTGCAGTCAAATTGACATACTTTTGAATCTGCAGCGTTGTTCAAAACTCCCACGATTCCCTGTATAGTTTAGTCATGCCCTTGAGTGTCCGAACCCGGCGGCGGCTGCGATCGCTTCGCACGCGCGTGCGCGAACTGCGCGGCGTGGTGAAGGGGCTGATTTCCACGCGGCATCCCCTGCTGGTGCACATTATTCCGATCCGGCGCTGCAACCTGGCATGCACGTATTGCAATGAGTTCGACGATTTCTCAAAGCCCGTGGACACCGCGGAAATGCTGCGGCGCATAGATCGATTGGGCGAGATTGGCACGGCGGTCACGACGATCAGCGGCGGCGAGCCGCTGCTGCATCCGGACCTCGATCAGATCATCGCGCGAATGCGGAAAAACGGAATCCTTTCCGGCATGATCACCAACGGCTACCTGCTGACCGCCGAAAGGATTGAGCGGCTCAACCGCGCGGGGCTGGAGTATCTGCAAATCAGCATTGATAACGCGATGCCCGACGAAGTTTCCATGAAGAGCCTCAAGGTGCTCGACCAGAAATTGGAGTTGCTGGCCAAGCACGCCGTGTTTCAGGTGAACATCAACTCGGTGCTGGGTAGCGGAGTAAAAAATCCGGAGGACGCGCTGGCCGTGGCGCGCCGCGCGCAGCAGTTGGGTTTCACGAGCACGGTGGGAATCCTGCACGACGGGCAGGGACAACTGAAGCCGCTCGGTGGACGCGAGATCGAAATCTTTGAAGAAATCATGTCCATGGGCAAGCGCGGGTTTTCGCGCATCAATGGATTCCAGCACAACATCGCCAAAGGCAAAACCAATGACTGGCGATGCCGCTCTGGATCGCGTTACCTGTACATTTGCGAGGATGGACTGGTTCACTGGTGCTCGCAGCAGCGTGGCTATCCCGGAATTCCGCTTGAAAAATATACGGCCGAAGACTTGCGCCGTGAATATTTCACGAAAAAACATTGCGCTCCCAAGTGCACGGTTTCCTGCGTGCAGCAGATCGCCGTCGTGGATAATTGGCGTGGCCCCCAAACGCTGAAGCCAATCGCATCTCCGCCGTCATCGCCGGAATCGTTCGTGCAGCTTACTGGCGCGGGCTCGCCTCCGAGGAATTGAGAACAGTTTTTTTAGCGGGGCGAGATTTTTCTCGCGCGGGGTTGATGTGCCGCCCCTGCCGGGGCTTGCGAAATGATTGATTGTTTTCCCAGTGCTTGCGCACTGGGCTACGTTCTGTCGTCCCTTCGGGACTCCCAGCAACAGAAGATTGGCACTGTATCAAGCATCCCTACTTGAAGTATCAGTCACCAATCCCGGACCGCGACGGCGATCTTGCATCACGATTGCCAGTCAACGCACGATCGATGGAAAATGCGCCTCCACCCCAAATCATCACGGTGAGCGCCATCGTACCCATCAACAAGTGATATTCAATTCCTTCCCCTTTGTGCGCCCCTGCCCAGTTCATGAAAAATCCGAAGCGGAATGACAGCGCGCCCGCGCCGATCATATCCATGAGAACGCCAAAGGCAGCAATGCGGCTGAGGCAGCCAAGGATCATGCCCAGCGCTCCGAAGAACTCAGCCAGGATGGAGAAAAAAATAAGCCACGCGGGAATTCCAACCAGATGGGGTAAAACCCGCATTGTGGCGCTGAAGCCGGGTCCACCGAACCAACCAAACATCTTTTGCATTCCGTGGGGAAGCATCACACCGCCGGCCACGACGCGAATCAACGTGAGCTTCCAATCTCTTTTTGTCTGGAGAAATTTGGTAAACAACAGATCCCCCCCGGCACCCATCCCCCTACATTAACCTCTTGATTGTAGAGGGATTGGGGCAGTTCCAACAAGGCGACCCGTCCCAGCGGGATCGTGAGAATCGAGCTGCCACGTTGCTATCCCGAAACACTGTACTTCGCGGGTGTTGACGCTCAATCCTCGGATAGCTATGTTCCTAAGGAAGGCCGCGCGGTGTGCCTGCGATTCCCCTGAAGCGATGTCTGCTTCAGCGCTGGCGCTCCATGAAGCGTGCGCAGGCCTACGCCAGGTCCACGAAGACTGCGGTGTTGATCCGGCCCAAACGGGTCCGTGGAATCATTTCTTGCGTCCAAGTGTCAAACCATCGTGTCCACTATAGCCAAGGCTGGGCGTTACGAACTCCACGAAGAACTCGGCCGCGGCGCTATGGGTGTGGTCTACCGCGCGCACGATCCTGTCATCGGTCGGGACGTTGCGGTCAAGACCATGCACCTGTCCGAAGAAGGAACGGGAATGTCGCGCGGGGAGCTGGTCGGCCGCTTTCAGACCGAGGCCCGCGCGGCAGGACTGCTGACCCATCCCAATATCGTTGCGATCTACGACGCGGGCGAGGAAGAGGGCCTGTTCTATATCACCATGGAAATGGTGGAGGGCCGGAGCCTGCAGACGCTGCTCGATGCGCGGCAATTGTTCCCGCTGCCGCGAGTCATGAAACTGATGGAGCAGGTGTGCTCGGCGCTCGATTTCGCTCACCAGCACAATGTGGTGCACCGGGACATCAAACCCGCAAACCTGGTTTTGACGGCGGATGACGTTGTCAAGATCACCGACTTCGGCACGGCGAAAATTCTGCAATTCGGCACGGCGCAAACCGTGCACGTCATGGGAACTCCTTCCTACATGTCTCCCGAGCAGGTAAAGGGCAAGCCGGTGGACGGGCGCTCCGATATTTTTTCCCTCGGCGTGATCCTATACGAATTGATGACGGGCGAGAAGCCATTCCCGGGCCAGAACATAACAACAGTCATCTATAAAATCATCAACGAAGATCCGATCCCGCCGCGGTCCCTGGACTCTTCGATTCATCCGGGACTTTCAACGGTAATCACGCGGGCGCTGGCAAAGGATCCCAACGCGAGATTCCAGACGTGCCGTGATTTGCTCGAAGCCATGAAGAATTATCACGAAATGGTGAGTCCGGAGAAGTCGCCGAGAATACCAGTGGTTTCGGCGCAACTTGTGGCGGGAGCCGTTCGCGCCGGCTCTCTTCCAGCCCGCACACCGAATCCCCCCTTGACCGCGCAGCCCCAAGAGGCCGATGTACCTTTCCAGTTGATTTCGGCAGACGCGCTGAGAGCCGAGGAAGCCAAAAAGAAGCGCGGCGGCGTAATTCTTTCGGTGATTCTGCTCGGGGTCATCGGGTTTGCCGGATACCGCATCTGGCCGCCCATGGTGGACCTCTGGCAGCGCGCGCATGAACCCCTGGAAGAGGCAGTTGTGCACCACAGGCCGCCACACGTTGCGCCAGCCGCGAACTCCGATGCGCCCGACGCAGGATCGGACTCTCGCCCCGATGCGAGCTCGCAGGTCGCTCCGTTTGCACCGAAGCCAACGCCCGAAGTAAACCCTGCTGTTCCGCCATCGCCCGCGGTTAACTCCCAAGCCCCCGACGCAAGGCCGGACATACGCCACGATGCAAGTTCGCAAGCCCCACCAGTCGCACAAAAGCCCGCACCTGTGGCCGAGCCTGTTGTTCCCCCTCCGCCCGCAGCAACCAGCGATGAGAAACCCGCCGCAACTCCAAAATCCATTGCGTCCGGCTCGGGGCCAACACCTGCAGCGAGCGCCGTGGATGCGAGATTGCATTCCGAACTCGTGAGACTCTACCTTGCAGATAAAGTGAAAGTGCAGGTCACAGCCAATATGCTTATTCTTTCCGGGCGATTGACTGCGGCGGAGCATCTCTTGCTGCTGAATCGGCTCCACTGGATCCCGGGCAGCGTCCGTGTAATTGACGACCTGGAAAATGGAGACGGTCCGGAATAGCCTTAAGAGGTGTCTTCGGCGCGCCATTTTTGCTATAGAGTTCCCTCCCGTCCTTGTAACTTTCCTACCCTTGCGCTTACTCGAGGTTTATTCATTGGTGTCCAGACACTAGCAATTCCCTTTAATTCAATGACCTAGAAGAGCACTCTGGCGGTAGGCGGTGTGCTCTCATTTTGGGAAGACGTGTGCGCCAAATCGAGTCTGACCCCTGGGGCAAGGTCCATGCCCGGGATTTCACGTCAAAAAAAGTGTTGCCGGTATTCGAGTTCCAAATGGGCCGTTCGCACCGAACCACACTTGCAACGCCAGGTAACGCTGATTCGCGTTCAATATGAAGATCCTTTCCAACCCGGATTCGGAACCGATCGAAGAAATTCCGATTGTGTCCGCGACGCCGGTCGCCCCACGGCGAACAGAATCCCCTCGCGCTGAAATTGCGCCGGTGCGCGCCGTTTCGAGCGGCGATCTGGCGGCTATCAATTTCCTGCGTCAATTTCGAGTCCTGCTGGGGGCGGCGCGCCTGTACCAGCGCAATCACCCGCGTTTGATGGAAATTCTGGCCTCAGTGGAACAGCAGCTTCGCATCGCGCTCGCGGCGCAGACTCCGCTGGTATTCGCTGTGGAACGAAATGGAATCATCCTGCCGCGCTACGACGCCGGCGGCGGCGAATTGCTGCACGATCCCCGCGGGGAGTTGCGTGGGCTGGCGGAAGAATTGTTGCGCGCGGGAATCTGCTCGCTGCTGTTCGCGCCGCCGATCAACGTCGGCGAACTCGACTCGCTCGCGCACGAAATCAGCCAGGTTCCGCGAAGCGCGACGCCCGGCGACACGGCTTCGCGAAAGCTCTGGGACAAGTGGATCAAGGAACAGCGCGTCGCGGGGATCCGCCTGAACATTCCAACCGAGCGGCGTGATTCCCTGCTGATGGCCAGCCTGGTCTCGGCGGTGCTGGCCTACGATGATGGGGCGCAGCTTTCCGCAGGCGCCCGCGCAAAACAGGAGCAGCCTGCGGCAACCTTCGAGCAGGTCGCAGCCACATTGCGCATCCTGGCGAAACTCGCGCCGCCGCGCGACCCGGAAATGGTTCCGTCCTCGCAGGAAGTTGCGCGGCGTTTTCATTCCGTCGTGTCCGCCGGCGACCGCTCGTCAATATCCCTGATTGTTCACGGGATCTCACACGTCAAGCCACGAGAGGGCGAAACCCTGGAGCCGTACCTTGGGCGTCTCGCGGATGCGCTGGTCCTCGCGTTCGTAAAACAGGAATACGAAGCGGGCCGCGCTGCGCCTCCGGAAATTGCGCTGCTTTTGGTCCGCCTGGACCGGGAGAGATGCGACGCCGCTATCAGCGGCACTCCCCGATTTGGCGGCGCGCAGTACGATGAAATGCGCGTCGCCGCACTTTGCGACAGATTCTGGAAAGCTTTGCCGGCCCGCGTGAAGGGAAGAATTTTGAGGAGCCGCGATGCGTGGTGCGTGCCCTCCGCCGTGGTGACCCAGTACCTGGAACCACTGGCAAAAGCCGCTGAAAGCAAAAAGTCCGACGCCGCAGGACGCGAGGGCCGCGCCGTGCTGGTGGCCTATGCGCGTTGCCTGGAATCGGAGGAAAGCAGAGCGCGAAGGGCGGTGGCAGCGGGCCTGGCAGAGATATCTCCGCAAGTCGAACGCTTGTGGCCCTATTCCCCGGCCACCGATTTTGGACGGGGCGTCGTGCGCGCCCTGCTGCTTGAAAGCTCGCCGGGAATCGCGGGCATGCTTTCAGCAGTGGTCGAAAATCTGGCCCGCATTTCCCTGGTAAAACGCGACTACGCCGAATTCGAACGAATCCTCGAAACGCTTGAATCCGCGCCTCGGGACGACGAGCACGCACATATCACAACACTGATCGGGCGCATTTTGAACGACGACCAATGGCTTTATCTGGTGGACGGAGGTCTTGCCAACCGGCCGATCAGCCCCGTGATCCCTCGCCTGCTACGAAAGGGCCCCGATCGCCTGATTGATCGCCTGGGCCTGTTGCTCACCGCACCGAACGGAATGAATCTTCTTCCGGCGATGGTTCGTTTGGTTCACGCAACGGGGGAGCCTGTGCTCGGGGCCCTGGAGACGCGACTGTATGAGCCGCGCCGCCAGCGCATCGCGACCGCGATTCATCTTCTCGGATCAGCGGCTCCCAAGCGCCTGGCAGCGGCGCTGCCGCGGGCGCTTGTCAGCTGGGAATGGAATTTGCAAGATCTTGCAGTCACCGAATTGGCGAAATGGACCAATCCGCCGGTGGTCGCGGCAACGGCGCAGGCGTTTTTAGCAACTATTGGGGAAGCTCACGCGATGGTCGTCCCCTGCATGATCGATCATTTGGGATTCGCGAATGAAGCGGCGGCCGTTCCAGTCCTGCTGAAGGTTGCGGCTGGAGAACATCTTACGCTGCGCGACATTTATCTTCGAATCAAAGCAGCCGAAGCCCTGGGACGAATGCGCATCGGCGAAGCAGCGCTCTTGCTCCGGCAAATTGTCCGCGAGCGCAACGGCCTGGCCCACGCGGAACCTGCTGCTTTGCGAGCCGCGGCCGAAGAGGCTCTCGCCCTGCTCGAAAATCATCCAGCCTCGGCGCGCGTTCGAACAGCGGAAAACGCGCGATCCAAATCCGGCGTGGCCTATTCCCGACCTCGCCGTTACCCGCGCGTTCATCTGCAGGCGCCGCTGCCCGCATCCATCACGGGTGCGCGCACCGGCACGGCACGCGTCCGTACCGTGGCCCTGGGAGGCGCATTTCTCGAAACCGATCACCGGCTGGTTGTCGGCGACTCGGTGCAGTTGGAATTTCGCGCCGGGTTGCGGCGAATCCAGTCCACCGCGATGGTGCGCAACGTCACGCCAAACGGGTTCGGCATTGAGTTCGTGCACATGAAAGCGGAAGACCGCGAGCGCATGCGGCGCCTGATTGCGCAGCTTCTGAAGTAATTTTCGCCACCCGCAAAAAGCCTGCTAACGATTATTCAATGATCTCATCCGCTTCAGGGGCAGAGATTGTCGGACGGGGAGTTGTCTCGATGGGATCGATGTCCGGAACATTCGCGGTGCCAACTCCCATCTCCTTGAATTTGCGCGCCGACGGAACCAGGCGGCTGTCGAATGAGGAAACGGCGCTGTTATAAGCTTTGTTTGCTCGCTCGAGTCCTTTCGCCACATCGGAGAGATGTTCGGCAAATTTCAGAATGCGGTCGTACAATTCCTTTCCCAGATCCTTGATCTTCTCGGCATTTTCCGCGACCAGTTGCTGTTTCCACCCGTACGCAATCGCGCGCAGCAATGCGATCAGAGTGGTGGGACTCGCGAGGACGACGCGCTTGTCGATGGCGTCTTCAATTAATGTTCGATCCTGCTCGAGCGCGGCGCTGAAAAAAGATTCGCCAGGCACAAACAGGACGACGAATTCAGGGGTGGGTTCAAACTGCTTCCAGTATTCCTTGGCGGACAACCGGTTGATGTGATCGCGCACCAGGCTGGCGTGCTGCGCCATGGCCGCGCGATATTCCACGTCGGATCGCGCGCTCATGGCGGCAAACGACGCGTGCAACGGCACTTTGGCGTCAATGACGATCTGCGTGTCGCCCGGCAGATGCACGATCAGGTCCGGGCGCAGGCGGCCGTCTTCGACGTCCACCGATTGCTGCTCGACGAAATCGCAGTGAGGGGACATTCCGGCGAGTTCGACCGCGCGGCGCAGCGTCAGTTCGCCCCACTTCCCTTTGATTTGCGGTTGCCGAAGCGAACTCACCAGGCTCCCGGTTTCCTGCCGAAGCTCCTTGTTGGTGGTGGTGAGCTGTTGCAATTCCGTGCGCAGGCTTCCGTACGCGTCCTGCCTTGCCAGCTCGATTTTATTCACCTCGGCGCGGAGATCGTTCACGGCTTTTTCGAGGGGCTCGACCATCCCGCCGATCGCAACCTTGCGTTGCTCGAGGTCGCCTGAGGCTTCCTCCTGCAGCGAATCGAAACTGGCTCTCGCAAGGTCCATAAATTGCCTGTTGCTGGCTTGCAGCGCTTCGCTGGCGAGCGACTGAAACGCCTCTTTCAGTTTTTTCTCCGCTTCTTCGAGGACGCGCCTTTGTTCGGCGATATTCGCGCGCTGGCTTTCCACCTCTTTGTCGGCGGCAGCACGGAGCTTTTGTTCCTCCTCGACGCGCCCTTGCAGCGTCCGCACCTGCTCCTGCAGACCACTGGATTGCTTCTTCAATTCTTCTGTCGCGCCTTGCTGGCTTGCGGCTTGCTTTTCAAGTTCGAGCCTGCGGTTCTGGGAGGAGGCGCGGCTCCACAGCCACGCCACGAGAAAACCGGCGGCAAAACAGAGGGCGGCGATGAGCAGAGCCATGCCGCTCACAAGCGGGCTTTCCGTGCGCTGGAGTATGAATTTTTACGATTCACGATAGCGGGATTCTATCATGCCCGGTGGGCGGGGACAGGCGCGCAGACGTCGGACCACAAATTCAATCATCTGAGACTGAAAAAATCGGCCAGTCATTCTGAGACACGTTTGTGAAGGACTCCCCAGCCCGTCGCAGTGGACCATCCATTACGGAGCCAGAATCGATTCCCTCTTTCATTGTCGTCATAAGTGAAAATATAGCATCTTGCAATTCCGGCCTCGCGCAAACGCTCAAAACAGAAGGCCACGAGGGCCTGCCCAACTCCCTTGCCACGATGCGAATCGGCGACCGCAAGGTGATATAGGGACCCAGCACGTCCGTTGTGACCGCACAGGACAGCTCCAACAATTCGATTATCCGGCGCGCAGGCTATGGCGCTGAAACCCGGGTTTCGATCCAGGAACTGGCTGATCCTTTCCGGCGAGTCGGCTTCGGAAAGTCCTAACCCTTCGACGCTGGACCACAATTCGAGCGCACCCGTAATGTCGTTCTCTGTAAACCTGCGAATTTGGATGTCGGGCAATTCACACATAGCACGCGGGGGTTACTTCTCCAATCGGCCCAATTAATTTAATTCCTTCCAGTCGAACTCCGTGGTTCGCCAGGAAGAAGCCTTGCTGTCACCGTGTAATTCCCGGCCGTAAGAAATTTCAAATCCACGGGCGCCATATTCTCTTCGCCGCCGGAAGTCATGAGGCGCTGCACGGTTCCATGCGGAAACTGGATGACTCCCGGCGAACCGTTTCGCACTTCGACGGAGAGCGGTTCGGTCGTGCCGCGCGCGTGAAGGACCAGACTCGATTGGCTGCCCGCATTCGGCGTTTCGGAGGGCCCGCTGAATTCGAGCAACACCACTGACACTGGAAGAGGCCCCACATCATTTCCACCCACCGTGATTTTCAATCCGATTGGTCCGATTGGGACGTGCAATCCGGGGAGAACCACCAGAGAAACCGGCGAGGACGCCATCACCAGGCACGGTTGGCCTTCGAGCAACACACGATTCCCATCCGCGCGGCCATTCAAGCCTGTGGCCTCGATTGCAAACCGGTCGTGGAGAGTAAGAAATTTGGGGTAAGAAATCTCGTCGGGTACGGGCTCTACTTGGAGCCCGCCAGAAAAATGTTGCTGGTTCAGTTGAGTGGCATCACCGCCTGCTGGATCATGCGCAGGTAAAGATGGGGCAGCCACCACCGTAGATGCCGCCATCGTTTCCTGACCGAATAACTTCGCAGTCATCGCGCCCGGCTCGGACGGAGCCATGAAGAGCGCGCGGCCAGTGGCATCGGTAGTGATCTTTTGCCCGGTGGAAAGCTCCACGACGGCGCCGGACGCCATGCGACCCGCGGAATTTACTACCGCGAGTGTAGCGGCCTCCCCTGCTATCATTTTTGGCGGCAGGATGATCGTACGTGCAACGGGACCTTTGGCTTTTGGAGGCCCCTGTGCGCCGGCAAGAGTTGCAAAACTGGCCACGAGAAAAAGGAGAATGAGGGGCCTTAGAGAACCTTTGCCACGATTCCACGCGAGAGGCATGAAATGGATTCTACCGCGACATGCCCTTGGGCGGGAAATCAGCTGCTTGCACTGCTGTAGGGCACAATCCGATAATCTCGTTCTCGGCACTTGGCGCGTACCGCGCCGATTATTGCCTGGGCTTCGAGTAAAGGTACAGTAAACTTGAAATCCCCCAGAGGGTCGTCCCACACAAATAACCGCCAAATTACGCATCGCTGGAAATTTGAATGTGTCCCGATCTGTACAGATATCCCTGTTCGAGTCTCTTACGCTGCTGCTTGCGGTGGAGGTGATGCCCAGTCTTGCCAGACGTACCAGGCAAAGATCCGCGCAGGAGGTTTCGGAATGAAGAACAAGATTGTCGCGTTATGCAGCATTATGCTGTTTGTTCTGATATTCGGAATGGTTGCTCATGTTCAAGGCGCTAGAGTTGCTGGCACCTGGGTAATGACGAATAAAGGTGGCGACGGTGTAGTGACGACGCTTACGCTCACCCAGGATGGCATTACACTCAGGGGCACAATGCAGTCTGAAAACGGCGCTGAAACTCCGATTGATGATGGCAATATGAGCGGCAATAACATCACATTCACCGTGACTCGACCTGGGCAAAACAAAGTGGAATACAAGGGCACCGTTGATGGCGAAACCATGAAAGGAACATTCATACAGGGCGAGAACTCAGTCGAATGGACTGCCAAACGTTCCTAACGATAGTTTTCTGCGGGAGCAAGCTTTCAATTCTCGAGTAACATCGCGCCGTGTGCTCCACGACCTGAACCTTACAGCGCTGAATCACCCGGAGCGGGAGCGGAACTGGCACCGCCAGGCCCTAACGCGCTATTGGGGGTTCGCAGAAGGCGATTTTGGATTGTTCGGGTCAGGATTATTGGGCTGGCTGGGCACATCTGGACCTTTATGATCGTTGGGGTGATTCGGTCCACTTGGGTTATTGTTGTTTGGATTTGGTCGATTCGGTCCGTCTGGATGATTGTTGTTCGGATTTGGCCGGTTCGGTCCGCTTGGATTATTAGGCTGATTGGGCCCGGGGTTGTTCGGCGCATTTGGGCTATTCGGATTGCCGGGCTGTTGCGAGTCTTGTGTGCGGGAGAGCGCATTTAGTTTAGCGGCTAGGCGGTGCGGCGTTGTTGCCGCGAACGCACCTATGGCGACTAACGCCAACAACCACCTGATTCTCTGAAGATGCATCATTGATTCCCTCCTAATTTCGGGCTAACGAACGGCGCGGAACGTTCTGGAATTCTGCGTAGGTTGGTTTGATCGAAAGTTGTAAGGCAGCTAGGAGTTGCCAATTGCTTCTCGACCTGCCTCTACCGTCTCGCTGATTTTTTCCTGGCCCCGATCCAGAATAATCTTTACCCGGCGACGAGTGTGCAGAACCTGCTTATTGGCTGTATCTAGACCATCCAAACACCTGTTAGCAATCCACAGTCGAGTCTCTACTCCAGATTTTGGAGCCAGAAATATACTCACTGCGGCACCGATTCCCAATCCGGCTACTATTGAATCTCGCATAATATAGTTGACATAAGCCGAAGTTTGGTATAGTTTGGCTGGCATGGGCAACCCACGTGGTGTGAAACGGGATTTTGATGCGCTGGAGACGCGCCGTCTGCGGGCC
>Ga0182024_10002242_pt1 | contig 48539 bp, 46 predicted proteins | sample P32metaG_FD_120480 | JGI IMG/M metagenome (GOLD analysis project Ga0182024, IMG submission 120480) | Permafrost microbial communities from Stordalen Mire, Sweden - P3-2 metaG (Illumina Assembly) | ecosystem: Environmental > Terrestrial > Soil > Wetlands > Permafrost | place: Sweden: Stordalen...
CCGGCTATTGATCGAAGGCAAGCCGCTGGCTGAGCGCCCGCCTGTGCCGCCTCCTCCTCCAGCCCCGGCCGTGCCCAGCACGGAACCGAAACAGGTGGGACGTCCGGAATTGCGCCCGGCGCCCGGTTTCACAAAGGGCTGAGTCTAGCCCTCAAATCGAAGGATTGGTAATTTAGCCCGGCGTCATATTTCGGCGCCGGGCTTTTTACGTCCGCATCGCCCGCAACGCCTTCCAGTTCTGCGCTCACCGCCAGTTTGGCGTAGAATAGGCGCATGGCACAGAAGCCCGAGCCAATCGACGTCACCTGCCCGTGCTGCAAAGCGCGCCTTACGGTTGATCCGGAGTTGGCTGTGGTGCTTTCCCATACACCGCCTCCCAGGGCCGCGCCTGATGTTGATCTCACGGATGCCGCGCGTATCCTCTCCGACCAAGCTGCGCAGCGGGAAGCAAAATTCAAACAGTCGTGGGACGCGGAGAAAAACAAAGAGGATGTGCTCTCGCGCAAGTTTGAAGAGAATCTGAAGAAGGCCCGCCAGCAACCCGTTGAAAAACCCGTACGCGATTTCGATCTTGATTGACCGTGCAGCGTTTTCCCGAGCGATGCGCCGTGGCACTTGTTTTCGCATCGCTGGCGATTGCGCAGGTGTCGGCCCAATCCGGCAGCCCGCAGAAGTTGCCCAAACCGCAGGAACTCGACCGCGACGTTCAATATATCCGCGACCCGGCCAGCGGTGAGATTCGGACCCTGACGAAGGGCGCTACGCCCGCTCCGTCCGGACCTCGCAAAGACCCGGCCGCGTCTTACACCTTTCGGTCACAGGTCACTCTGATCGCGGCAGCATGTTCGGCCGTTTCTGCCGGTGACGCTCCCTTGAGCGGCCTCACCATTTCCGATTTTCGGCTGGCCTCCGACGGCGTGCCGCAACGATTGTCCCATCTGGACGCTTCCACCGAGCCCGCGCACATCGCCCTGATTCTCGACGCGAGCCCCAGCGAGGCCCGCTCGATCGAAGAGATGAAAGCGGCGGCGAGCGCGCTCTCGGCAGAGCTTTCTCCGCAAGATGAGGTCGCGGTCGTATCCTTTGCTGGACACACGCATTTACTCCTGCCGTTTTCGGCTGATCGCCAACTCATGGAGAAAGCGCTGTCCCAGGTAGACCTGATGCGCTCGCTCGACGAAACCGGCTCGAACATCTACAGCTCCGTTTATCTCGCGGCGCTCAGGCTCTTCAGCGGTTCCCATGTGCCCGGCGGACGCAAAGCGATCATCTTGCTGACAGACGGGCAAGACAGCGGGTTGAAGCTCACCTGGGACCCGGCCAGCATGTATCCCCCGGAGGCTGGGGGAGACTGGCTGACTTTCGAAGACATGGTGCGCCAGCTTTCCTCGGCGGGCGTCGAAGCGTTTGCGATTTCCACCGAGAACCGTCCCGACCGAATGACCGCGGATTGGCTTTCGGCGCAGCGCGGCGCAACGCTTATTTCCCGGCAATCGCGGCGTATCGGCGTGCCGGCCTACACGGTCTATCTCGCGGAACTTGTGCGGCGCGTGGGTGGGGACCTCTATTTTCTTCGTGAAATCGGCACCCTCGGGGACGCCTATCGCCGAATCGCTGCCCGACTGCGCACCGAGTATCTGCTCGGCTTCTACCCCGATGATGCGGCGGCCCGCGCTGGCTGGCACAATTTGACGATTGACTTCAGCGACGCAGCGGCGCATCGGGATGCGCATCTCGATTGCCGGCCCTCCTACTATGTTCCCGCCACGCACTAGCAGAATACCGCGCAGCCCTCCCTGCTTCAGGATGAACAAACGGGGCCCGCCGTTGAGATTCGCCATCGAACGCCGTCTATCTCGCCAAACGCCCACCCGGCATACCTTCGCCATCTTCATGGTTTACACTTACGCGATGATTCGCCGCAAGTTTCGTTGGCGCCTAGCTTCCCGCACGCTGATTCTCGGCGAGCGCACGCTCATCATGGGCGTGCTCAACGTGACGCCTGATAGCTTCAGCGACGGCGGCAAATTCCTCGATCTGCGCAAAGCCGTCCAGCATGCGCTCAAACTGGAAGAATCAGGCGCCGATCTGCTCGATATCGGCGGGGAATCCACGCGTCCCGGCTCGTCCGCGATCATGGCGGAGGAAGAACTTGCCCGTGCGATGCCCATCCTGAAGGCGCTTCGAGGCAGGCTTGGAATCCCGATCTCGGTGGATACGCGAAAAGCTGCGGTGGCGGACGCGTCGCTCCGCGAGGGAGCCGATATCATCAACGATGTCTCCGCCCTGCAATTCGATCCCGCCCTCGGGGAAGTTGTCCAGCGTCATCGTGCTGGGCTCATTCTGATGTATATGCGCGGCAGACCGGAGACGATGCAGCGCGGTCCGTTTGCGAAGAGTGTGGTGCGCGACGTTTTTGCCGGTTTGCGCGCTGCGGTCAAGCGGGCGCGCCGCGCCGGGATTTCGAAATCGCAGCTCGTGCTCGATCCGGGGATCGGCTTCGGCAAAAACTATGCGCAGAATTTCGAACTCCTCGCGCGCCTGCCGAAACTTGGGGCGCTAGGTTTTCCGCTGTTGGTGGGGCCTTCCCGCAAGGCATTTCTCGGCGCCGCCGTTGGCGGAGCCAAGTCGCCTCTGCCTCCCGAGGAGCGGCGTTGGGGAACGGCGGCGGCCATTACGGCCGCGATTCTGGGTGGCGCGCACATCGTTCGCGTCCACGATGTCGCCGAAATGGCGCAGGTCGCACGCGCCGCGGATCGTATTGCCGCAGCAATATAATGCACAACAACCGCGCCGATTCGAAGGCGTCGCCGGTTGCCGGTGCTGGATGCGTGTAGTACGCTGGCGCCGGAGAGCCTTTCTTTTCGAATGAGCGAGCTAGCTGAGGCGATCAATCAAACGGTTGGCGCGGAGATGCTTCGCGGCTTCTGGTATCCCGCGGCGCAAAGCGCACGGGTGCGCGGGCAGAAACTGCTCGGCGCGCAACTGCTCGGCGAGCCTCTGGCGATCGGACGCGATGCAGACGGCCGAGTCTTTGTCTTGCGCGACGTTTGCCCGCACCGTGGGATGCCGCTCAGTGAAGGCCATTTCGACGGCAAGGCGGTCGAGTGTTCCTACCACGGCTGGCAATTCGAACCGCACACGGGTCAGTGCCAGGTGATTCCTTCGCTGACCTCAGACTCGAAGCTCAAGGTCGAGCGTATCTTCTGCGGAAGCTATCCCTGTGAAGAAAAAGACGGCTACGTGTGGGTCTACATGCCCGACCAACCCGCCCGCGGCCCGCGATCCCAGGCTATTTCGAACGCTCCGGAGCTGGCGAAATTCAGCGGACAGTACCGCATCGCGCGCCTTGAAGCCGAAATGCCGAGCAATGTGGATAATGGGATTATCGGCCTGATGGATCCCGCGCACGGTCCTTTCGTTCACCAATCGTGGTGGTGGCGCAGCCGCCGCAGCATTCAGGAGAAGCAAAAGATCTTCGAACCGATTCCCTATGGCTTCCGGATGCGGGCGCATTCTCCCTCGGCCAACAGCGGCGCCTACAAGCTGCTGCGCATCTATAAAGAACCGATCACTACGACCATTGATTTTGTGCTGCCGAATCATCGCCTGGAAATCATCCGCTGCGGACCCTACTGGTTTTCGAGCCGGGCGACGGTGACGCCGGTTACGGCCGATCGTTGCCGGCTCGATTTCTGCGCCGCGTGGAACCTGTTCCGCTGGGTGCCGTTTGTGATGCCCATTTATCGTCACTTCGCCAGGCAATTCATCGCGCAGGACACTCGCACCATGGAAAAGCAGGCCGTCGGGTTGCGCGATCACCCTTCGCTCATGCTGATTGACGATTCGGACCGCCCCGCGCGCTGGTATTTCCAGCTAAAGAAGGCGTGGCTCGATTCGCGCCGCAGCGGCGCACCGTTCGAGCATCCGCTTTCCGAGCCCGTAACGCTTCGCTGGCGCAGTTAGAGTCATCCTCACGGACCGCCGTTTTCACGCGATATAATGAGCTATGGCTTCCCCTCCTGACCCCACTGTAGATTCGGCTGCCGTGCGTGAACCCGGCGCTAAGAAGGGACGCGTCCTCGCGCTGGACTACGGCCAGAAACGAATCGGCATAGCGGTGTCGGACGAGTTGTGCCTCACATCTTCGCCGCTCGAAACACTCGAACGTACGAACCGGCGTGATGACGTGCGCCGCCTTCGTGCCGTCGTCCGCGAGCATCGCGTTCGAAGGATTATCGTCGGCTTGCCGTTGCATCTCGATGGTGGCAACAGCGAAATGGCCACGGAGGTGCGGCGGTTTGCCGCGCGCATTGCCAAACAACTCGGGTTGCCGGTGGAAATGGTGGACGAACGCCTTACCTCTTGGGACGCAGCACAAATGGAAGTTTCCGCGCGCCGCAGGGCCGGGGCGCGCTTGACCACGCGCGATGATGTTGCCGCTGCGATCATCCTGCGCGACTACCTCGAGGAGCAATCTTCGCGTAACCGGCCTGATCTGGCTGCGGGAAAAAGCTAAATGCGCCGAGTTTTCGCCATTCTCTTTATTCTTGTGCTTGCAGCCGCGCTTTGGGTCTCCTATGCGCTGTACGTGCCGTATCGCGGCTTCGGCGGCGCAGGCGTGTTCGTGGATATCCCAAGGGGAACCTCGGCGCGCGGAATCGCGCGGCTCTTGGCACAGCAGGGCGTTGTTCGAGGCCGCTGGCCTTTCATTCTGCTGGTGCGCTGGCGCACTCGCCCGCTCCAGGCAGGCGAATACTACTTCACGCAGCCGGATACGGCCTTTCAGGTGTTTGACACTTTAGTTGCCGGGCGGGTCTTCGAAATTTCAATTACCGTGCCCGAAGGCTTCAATACGATCCAGATTGGCAGCCTACTCGAGCAAAACAGCCTCGTGACGCGGAAGGCGTTCCTGGATGCGGCCCGCGATATCTCGCCGATCCGCGATCTTTCCCCCAACGCGCCCAGCGTGGAGGGTTTTCTCTTCCCCTCGACCTACGAATTCCCGCATCACGTGACGCCGGAGCGCGTGATAGACGCGATGACGGGACAGTTCCGCAAGCACTGGGGTGCGCTGACGGCGCTTGACCCAGCGGGCGAGACGCGCACGCCGCTGGAAATCATCACACTCGCGTCCCTGGTGGAAAGCGAGACGCCAAAACCGGAAGAGCGCCCGCTGGTCGCTCGTGTTTTCCTGAACCGGCTGAAGATCGGCCTGCCGCTGCAATGCGACCCCACCGTGATCTATGCCCTCGAACGAGCTGGCGCCTACACGGGCGCCCTAACAAGTGCGGATCTTCGCTTCGACTCGGCGTACAATACATACCATCACCAAGGTCTGCCACCTGGCCCTATCGCCAACCCTGGCGAAGCGTCATTGCGCGCGGCGCTGGAACCGGCGGACGTGGACTACTTATATTTCGTAGCGGATACAGAGGGCGGACACCTGTTCAGCCGGACGTTGGCGGAGCACAATCGCAACGTCGCGCGATATCGGAATCTGCTGCGGCAGCAGAACGGCCAGGAGAACCCGTCGCCCGCGCGCAAGGCGCAGAAAGAACCATGAGCGAACCTTCACAAGGCACGAAGAAGGAAATGATTCTCGAGGTGGCCGAGGATTTGGGCGTGCTGCGTTTCACCCCCGCGGAACTCGAACAAATCCGCCGCCGGATGATTGCGCGCTTTGGCGCCACGGCCAAGACGTCCGCCGATTACATAGCGGAAGTGCTCACGGCCAACGGACACCGGGTACTCCTTTCGACGCGCGCAGACACCGAGGGGCGTTACGAAGAAGAATTTCAAGACTTGCTGCATTTTTCCACGCTCGAAGAAGCTGAGATGTGCTTGATGCGGTTGGATGAGCTGCTGCGCAAGTTCCGCACGGAAAAAGATGGGGCCGCCGCTGAGCGAGTGCTCGAAGTCGCCCGGCTGGGCCGAAGACGCGCCGAGATGATCGCGCGCAATCACAAAGTGGACGCGCTCAAGCGCGCGGAGAAGGAAGAAGTGCTGCAGTGGTTCAAGGTGTGGTTGGATACACCAGACGCTTTTTTCGACTGGCTGGAGGTACGCAAACAATCGCCAAGCTTTCGGAAAAGCTTTGGAGCCACCGAAGCGAGCGCCTGATTCCCATGCCTCCGGATCCCTACCGGCTCTTGGTCGAGCCACTTGACCTCGGTTCCGATGTTCGCACAATTAGCCTCGATCTCAGTGAAAAACCCGCCCAAGGCGAAGAAGAAGAGACTCCCGCGCGTGGCGAGGAAGCCGTAGCCATCTGGGCCGCCGCCATTCCTGCTCTGGCGAGCATCGAGCCCTGGGCGCTCGATTTTGTCAGCCATCTAGACCGCGTCCGGGACTTCTGCCTTGCCCATCACATTGGGTGCCGCGAGGCGGCCGAACGGTGCGTCGTGATTTCCCGCCCAGAACCAAAGGCGCTGGTTGCCTTGATCGCGCGCTTCGAAACCGAAACGTTTGGCTTCCGTGCGGGGAGCTTGCTCGAACAAGGCGACACGGCGCTGGAAAACGATCTCTCGCGTCGCGGGATGGATGCCTATCAGCCCGCCTTTTCGAACTATGCGATGTGCGGCATTTGCGATTTCGAAAACGGAGCGTTGACGCTCTTGAGCGAAAAGGTATCCTCCACGGAAGTGGTCCGGCGCCTCCGTCCTGCCCTGAGTCGCCATCCCGTCCGAATCGAGCGGCCGGCTTGACGCCGGCAGTTGTCGGTCCTGCCACTCGGGGATCGGATTCCTGATATTGTATGAAGTGATGATTCGAATTGTGACTATCGAGGCGCGGGTGGGCTTTGCAGGAGCGTAGGCGACTAAGCTATACAGGCATGCTGCTGGCAGTGGCTCTCGCGGCTGGCGGCTGTGCGGTCAGCAAGAAACACACCGTGCCGGCCTCTGAAATCCGCCCGGTGAAGGAAGCTTCCGAGCAAGATCTGCTCGCGGCCTATGAGCGGTTAGCGGACGCCGTGAGGAGCATCAACGCGTCCGTGGAACTGATTCCCACAGCGGGCTCGACCTACAGCGGCGTGATCGAACAGTATCACCAGGTCCAGGGATTCATTCTGGCGCAGAAACCGGAAAGTATTCGCGTGATCGGGCAGGCTCCGCTTATTTCGAAGAACATCTTTGATATGGTCAGCGACGGGAAAACGTTTCGAATCTACATCCCGTCCAAAAACCAATTTATTGTGGGCCCTACCAATCTGGAGCGAGCGGCCCAAAAGCCCATAGAAAATCTCAGGCCCCAGCACTTGCTTTGCGCCCTATTCTGGCCGACGATTTCGAATCACTCCACCGTGCTGTTCGAGGAATTCGAGGAGCCCCCTGCACGCTACTACGTCTTGACGCTTCTGCGCGGCGGCGAGAAGCCCACGATTGATCGGAAGCTATGGTTCGACCGCGTTGATCTGAGTCTGGCGCGAATTGAGGTTTACGGCGACGCCGGGCGCGTCGTCTCCGACGTCCGCCTTTCGGATTGGCGGCCGGGCGGCACCGGCAGCGCGGCTACGGCTAGAAATTCCGGGGCCGTCGAGCCGATGTATCCGCGGCATATAGTCCTGAACCGGCCGCACGACAACTATCAGCTTGAGATTCGCATCACGAAATTGACGCTAAATGAACCGATTGCCGCCGATCGCTTTCAGCTCGCGCAGCCGGCGGGAACGGAACTCATCCAACTCGGCGAGGGTGGCTGACGAATGCTAGGGCAGCTCGTCTTCAGCAACGCCATTCACCGTCCGATCCGCGCGTTCGTCAGCGTGATTGCGGTGGCCGTGGAGGTCACGCTCGTCATCATCATCGTGGGGCTGACGGGCGGCATGATGGCGGAGGTCGGCAAGCGCGTGGAAGGCGTGGGCGCGGACATCATGCTCCAGCCGCCCTCGGCTTCGGTGTTTCTGGCCTTCAGCGGCGCCCCGATGCCGATGAAGATTGGCGAGAAGCTCGCCACGATGAAGTACGTCGAAGCCGTCGCGCCGGTCCTGCTGCAATTTAATTCCACGGGCGGCGTAGACGTGGTCTACGGAATTGACCCGGCCAGCTTCCGCGCCGTTTCCGGCGGTTTTATTTTTTTGGAGGGCCACGACATGGAAGGCCCGGATGACATGCTCGTGGACGATTGGGAAGCAAAATCGCAACATATGTCGGTGGGCAAGGACTATCGCTTGCTGGACCATGCGTTTCACATCGCCGGAATCGTGGAACACGGCAAAGGCGCGCGGATTTTCGTGCAGCTTTCCACGCTGCAGGATCTTTCGGGCGCGCGTGACAAGGCTTCGCTCTTCTTTATCAAGTGCACCCGGCCCGAACATACTGCCGCGGTGACGGCGGAAATGCGAGACGTCTTTCAGAATTACGAAATTCGCCCGCTGAAGGACTATCTCTCGCTGATGACCTCGACGAACATTCCCGGTCTGAGCGACTTCGTGAATTCCATGATTGCGCTCGCGGTGGCCATCGGATTCCTGGTGATTTTTCTTTCGATGTACACGACGGTGATCGAGCGCACCCGCGAAATCGGCGTCCTCAAATCGCTAGGCGCTTCGAAGGGCTACATCGTGAAGCTGCTGCTGAGTGAAACCGGCTTGGTTTGTGCCGCGGGGATCGTGGTTGGCATCGGCATGAGTTTCGGCCTGCGCGCGTTCATGGTGTCCTCCTTTCCTACGCTCACGATCCAGATTACGGCGGGGTGGATCCTTCGCGCCGCGCTGATTGCGGTGGTTGGCGGCCTGATCGGGTCCGCATATCCGGCCTGGCTCGCAAGCCGCAAGGACCCCGTCGAAGCGCTGTTCTACGACTAGTCCGGTCTTCGTGAGCGCACTGCAATTGCCAGCATGGCCTCCAAGCTTCGCGCCACGTCGGAGTCCGTCGTCGCCCAGGATGACACGCTGATTCGTATCGCCTTGCGTCCCTTCCACACCGTACCGCCGCACCAACAGGTTCCCTCTGCCTGTATGGCATTGATGATCCGTGCGGTCGTTTCGTCATCGCCGAAGGAAACGAGCACCTGATTCAACACCACGTCATTGAGCACCTCGTACCCGCCCGCTCGAAAACCCTCCGCAAACCTTGCCGCATGTTTGTATGTTCGCTCAATCAGGTCCGTGACACCCTGCCTGCCGAGCGAACGCAATGCTGCCCAGATTTCAACGCCGCGCGCGCGACGCGACGACTCCGGCCCCCATTGCATCGGCTCACGCTTGGCACTGGGATTCAGGTATGCCGCCGTGATAGACAACGCTTCCGGTTCGCGCACGATCGCGATGCCGCTATCCTGCGGCACGTTGAGCCATTTGTGCGCATCCGTTGCCCACGAGTCAGCACGAGCAACTCCGTCCACGAGGTGTTTTCGCGCCGGACTGGCTGCCGCCCAGAGACCGAAAGCGCCATCGACGTGCACCCATGCGTTCATGTTGTGTGCAACGTCGCAGATTTCGCCAACGGGATCGCAGGCTCCGGTATTAACGTTCCCCACTTGGGCGCACACGATCACCGGCCCGGACACTCGCTGAATCAGAGACGGTTTCATGCGCCCTTGGGAGTCTGCGGGAACCATATGCACCCGGCTTCGCCCGAAACCGAGCATTGACAATGCCTTGAGCAACGTCGCGTGAACCTCTTCGCCGACAATCACGGTGACGGGTGGGGCTGAGAATAGACCCTCGCCTTCCACGTCCCAGCCGACCTTTCTCAGGACGGTATGGCGCGCGGCAGCAAGAGCCGTAAAATTGGCCATCTGCGCGCCAGTCACGAGTGCGCCTCCGGACGCTGGAGGGAGTCCAAGCAGGTCTATAAGCCAGCCGAGCACTACGTCCTCGAGGTATGCCGACACAGGCGAAAGATCGAACAGGCACGCATTTTGATCCCAGGCATCGGCCAGCCAATGAGCGGCAACAGTTGTCGGCAACGCACCTCCGATGACGCCGCCAAAGAAGCGGCCCCCCGTAGACGCCACCGTTGCGGGTGAACCAATTTCGTCAAGAAGCTTCAGAACTGATTTTGGATCCTGCCCCAGCGCCGGCAGTGCTCCGCCAAGTGCGGGCAGTTTATCGAGGGCGTCTTGCGGCACACCAACGTGCCGCCCCCGAATTGTTTGCAGATAGTGGTGGGCGCGTACCGCGGCGTCGGCCAGTATTTCCTCGAAGGGATCTTTCAAATTCTGCATGCTGCTTTTCAGGTCCAGGGAAGATATTCGGCTTGATGGCACAAATTCGCTCCTTAACGTACACCCTTCACTTTTTATTTTAGAGGTTAAACCGTATCGCTGCATCTTAAAACCGATGTCCGCATACGCGGCCTGGCTCGCGAGCCGCAAGGACCCCATCGAAGCATTGTCGTATGGCTGGTCGGCCATCGTGGGCACACGGCGGTAACGATACCCTGCTGATTTCAGAGACGTTAAGGTACACTGCTCGCGGTTTCGAGGACATTCGCATCCAAGCGTTTCTCAAGACGCGTGAAGGAAGCGGTCCGGAGGCTTGGACTCTCTGTCACTCACAGATACAATACTCGTGCCCACTGCGGCTGCTCACCTTCTCAGGGAATCTGGCGTGGAACCGATACTGAAGACTGAAAATCTGTGGAAGGTTTACCATGCCGGCCATGTTGAGGTTCCGGCCCTGCGCGGCGTGAATTTTGAGGTATTGCCCGGTAGTTTCGTCTCTGTAATGGGGCCTTCGGGCTGCGGTAAATCCACTTTGTTGTACATTATTGGCGGTCTGGCGAAGCCTACGCGGGGACGCGTATTGGTTGACGGAAACGACCTGGGGGCGATGAGCGATGCCGAGCGCACCAAGCTGCGGCGGCACAAGATCGGCTTTGTTTTCCAAAAATTCAACTTGTTGCCGACGCTGGACGCCTACGGGAACATCGCCATCGCACAACACATTCACGGCGACGGCTTCGACCCGCATCGCTTCGAAGTGATCGTCAGAATGCTCGGCCTGGCAGACAGGCTTCGTCACCGGCCGTCGGAGATGTCCGGCGGCGAGCAGCAACGCGTGGCGATCGCGCGCGCCATCGTCAACGAGCCGAAAATCCTGCTCGCCGATGAGCCGACCGGCAACCTTGACACGAAGAACTCCGAAGCGGTGCTGGCGTTGCTTCGCCAGTTGAACAAGGAATTTGGACAAACGATCGTAATGATCACGCACAATCCCGAAGCGGCCACGTATGGTGATACTGTGGTGCACATGCGCGACGGCGTGATTGTGGACGGGATTCCCACAGACTGAGATGCGCGCGATCGGGCGCATTCTACGCAGCGTTGTCCTGTGGTCGTACGAGCGGGGCACTGTGCCTTACGACGCTGCCGTAGCGGTGATTCTTGTTTTTGTGCTGCTCACGCCCAGCGGCTGGTTTCACGACCGCCCGCAGCTTGGCCCGCCGGACAAGGATGCGCTCGTCGTGTTGATCCAGTCGGACGACTCCAGCCGCATGCAGACCTACCGCGTGGATGCTCGCGCGCTGGCGCTGCCTATCCCCACGCCCGAGCTCGAACACATGCTTCACGACGCGATCCGCAACAGTGTACCCGAATTGAAGGGGCGGCCGTTTCAGATCCGAACCATCACGCCGATTCGCGCGGGAGCGGGTGGCGTGGTTTCCTACGAAGTTGCGATCAAGCCTTGATTCGCTTTTGAAATGCTACGAGGGACCCTTGTGCGCCGTCTTTGCGCGTCGGATGCCTAGGCACGTTCATACGCAGATGGTTGCAGTCTTCGCGAACCCTCGCCTCCACAAGTTTCCGCCGGCAATGGATCGCAGGCGAAATGGCCGCTTCCCCCAAGCCGTCTATCGTCACGCAGATAGCGGCTGTTTGCGCACCCTCCGTGACGTGAGGCAGGTTGGCGGCATCTTAATCTGTATACTAGGGCTGCCGGCGCAATGCCGGTTTCATCTCTGGGGGAAGGCTTTCCATGGGGCTCCAAGTTCGCGGAAACGTTCGCATTTTTACGGTTGTGGTGGCGCTGCTTTCGGCGGCGGTCGGCTGCTGCTTGGCTCGCGCGCAGGCCGGGCATTGGACGCTCGACACCGTCTTGCGGCAGCTTGATAGCGAGTCAAGAACGTTCCGGAGTCTGACCGCCGACATCGAGCGCACCAAGGTGACCGTCGTCGTGGATGACAAGTCCACCGAATCGGGCCAGATTTTCGTCCGGCGCGACGATAAGATGCGGATTGATTTCACCAAGCCCGATCCCCGCACCATCCTGCGGACGGGGAACGATCTTTTTCTCTACAACCCCAAGGCCAATCAAGTGGAGCAATACGATCTGGGCAAACACCGTTCGCTCGTGGACCAATTCTTGCTTCTGGGTTTTGGCACATCTGGCGCCGACCTGGAAAAGAGCTACCTGATCACCTTGATGGGCGAAGAAAACCTGGACGACCGGAAGACCGTGAAGCTAGAACTCACGCCAAAGTCCGCCGATGTGCGCAACCAGGTTTCAAAGATAGACATCTGGGTGGACGAATCCACCTGGTTGCCCGCGCAGCAGCAATTTTTCGAGACCGGCTCCGGGGATTATCTGTTGATCCGCTACTCGAACATTTCCCGCAATGCCCGTCTTTCAGACAACGAATTCAAGCAGCGCTGGCCGAAGAACGTGACGCGCGTCAAGCCGCAGGGCTGAGCCGCCGCCGGAAGCTGTTTGCAGAAGCTCCCAACGGCGCTTGTTCTCAAACCTTAGCCCTTTGTTCCTGCTCCAGCAACATACGCTTCTTTTCGAGTCCCCAGCGATAACCCGCGAGCTTTCCGTCTCCCCGCACCACGCGGTGGCATGGCACCACGATCGAAACGGGATTCGTGGCGCAGGCCCGGGCGACCGCGCGCGTCGCGGTAGGCTGCCCGATCGCCGAAGCGATCTGTCCGTAGGAGCGCGTCTTGCCGTAGGGGATCTTGCGTAATTCCTCCCAGACACGGCGCTGAAACGCGGTGGCCTCCACGTCGAGCGGCAGATCAAGCTGCCTTTGCTTGCCGCTCAGATGGCCCACGATGTCGCGGACCCAGCTTCCGAGCGAACGCGAATCGCGGCGGATTTCCGCGCGCGGGTATTCTTCGTGGAGCGCACGTTCGAGCGGCTGTTCCTTGTCGCCGAGGTAGATGGCCGAGATTCCTTTGCCCGTGGCGGCGACTAGCACGCGTCCCATGGGGCATGGTTCGATGGTATAAGCGATTTGCATTTGCTTTCCTCCTTTGCGATATGTGGCGGGTGTCATTCCGAGTTGTGCGTGGGCGCGTTCGTAAAGGCGGCTCGATGAGCCGTAACCCGCCTGGTAGAGCGCGGTAGTCACGTCGGCGCCGTTTTGTAGATGGCCCTTCAGGTTACGCAGGCGCACGGCGTCTGCGTATTGCCGTGGCGTGATGCCGATCAACCGGCGAAACGTTCGCAACAGGCTGTGCGGAGATGTATGCGCGCGCGCGGCGAGCTCGCGCAGCTTGATCGGGCCTTCGGTGTTGCGTTCGATCTCGCGGCACAGGCTCTCGACAAAATCGGTCTGCGGATCGCGCGCCTTGCCATGGGCACTAAGTTGATCGGGATGGCAGCGGCGGCACGGCCGGAAGCCGGCGTGCTCCGCGGCCTTGGGCAGCGCGTAGAAGAGCACCTGGCTGCGGCGCGGGCGCCGCGAAGGGCACGATGGCCGGCAGTAAATGCCAGTGGAGCGCACGGCGTAAACAAACGCCCGATCCATTTGCGCGTCGTGCGCAAGCACGGCTTGCCAGAGCCTGTCCTGCGCAGAACGCATCGCCCGAGTATTCGCTCTAGCTGATCCCATGGCCCGGTTTCCTCACAAACAGAGCATACGAGTGCCGGCGAAACAGTGCTATCCGAATCCTGCAGGCAAACTAGCCCGCGCGAGGCCTAGTCCGGTGCGACGGGCTGCGCGCCCAGTTCTTCGGGCGCGGCGTTGTGCGGGGCGGTGATCACCAGAATCACAGAGGCGATAATCACCGCGGCAGCAGCGAGCATTCGCGGCGTGATCCGTTCGCCCGCCACCGCCCAGCCCAGGAACACAGCCACGACCGGGTTGACGAACGCATACGTGGAGACACGCGAGGGCGGAGCGTTGTGCAGAATATACGTGTAAGCGGTCAAACCGATGATGGATCCGAAAACCGCTAGATAAGCGAGAGCAAGCGCGGAACGCAGCGTCACACGATGCAGGTGCAGGTCCGCGCCCTCGCCGCCGATTAGGCCAACCATCCAGAGCAACGTGCCACCCGTAAGCGCGATCATTGCCGTCGCGAGCAGCGGAGAAGACGGAAGCTCCAGGTGACGAGAGAGAATCGAGCCAATCGCCCACATCAGAGAGCCCAGGACGAGCGTAACAGCGGCAACAGGATTGACCGCCTGCTGACTCGGTTGAAAAAAGGGCGTGCGAGGACTTACCAAAATAACGACCCCGAGAAAACCGAAGGCGAGCCCGGTGGCGATCCGCAAGGTGGGCCGATGCCCTCCGGGACGCAACCATTCCACGATGATCATCCAGAGGGAAACGGTGGCAACAAGAAGTGCGGCAACGCTCGATGGCAATACTTGTTCGCTCCAGGAAAGCGCGCCATTGCCGCACAGAAGGAGCAATGCGCCCACTGACGCAGCGGCGAGCCAGTGTTTCGGCTGCGGCTTGGGCGCGCCTCGCAGCCGCGCGATCGCGTAAAGCACCACCCCGGCAATCAAGTGGCGAGTCCCTGTCATCAGCAGCGGCGGAATCGTCTGCACGCCATACCGAATGGCGAGGAACGTGGAACCCCAGAACAGATAGACCGCGGCGAATGCGATCGTAACTTTGCGGGGGGAATGAGTAGCGGCTCGCGAGCTTGCCGCTTCCAGAGCGGATGCGCGTCCCTCGCTCATCTGTGAATTATCCTAAATCGAAATGCCCGCGGTCGTGGCTTGTCCACTGAAACAAAACTCCGATAGCTACGCCAGATGATCCAAGCGCCTTTCAGGATTCAAACACAGTAGGCAATTCGGGTCCGCGCGTCGAGAGCCATTTTGGTGCCGCACGCAATACCAAACACAGGCATCTACACGAGCGAGGCCGCATTGTTTACTTGGACACTTTGCGATCGCGCAGATTGACGGAGACGCCCGCCGCCGTCATATTTCTCGCGTTGCGCCGGAAGCGTTTTTGAAGGAGAGGAAGACGTATGCCCACGGCGCGCCCGGCACGACGGCCCAAGCTTCATCTTAGGCAGCACTCCCCTAGCTCCAGCGCTTCCGATGGAGTGGGACTCCAAGACAATCCTGGATTCGCTTTCAGCAGCGTTCGCGGGCTTTGGACGATGCCTGGCGGTATGCACCAGATAGCGCTCACCGCGACCACCTGCGAAGAGCGGCGCGCCTACGCGCGCGCAAAGCTGCGCTTGCCGCTGCGCATTATGCGCATCGCGGGCCATCGAGAAACGCAGCCAAACGCGTTTCTCACGGTAGATATCAGCTCAAGCGGCTTGCTGGCGCACCTGCCATTCGAAATTGATCCGGGCATGCCGGTTGATCTCGACGTTGACGTCTTGCCCCGCACCATTTCGCGATGCACCGTGCACATGCGGACGCAGGCGCACGCTGTGCGCGTCCAGCCCAGCGAAAAATGCGGGTGGCTGGATGTGGCGTTCAGCTTCGACGACATTACGTTTGAGCGTGGAAGCATCTCGCCGCAACGATTCATGCCCAGTTGACCGGACATCACCCTTGGCCGGCGGTTTGAAGCTCCATAGCCTGCTATTCTAGCGGGGATGCCCCGGCAGTTTGAGAATGTGCGCGCGGTCTTTTTTGATTGGGACGGCACGCTGCTGAGTTCCTACCAGGCAGACCAACAGGCATATCTGGCGATGTTTCGAACGCTCGGAATCCCGTGGGGTGTGGAGGATCTCGAGCGGCACTATTCTCCGGACTGGTATCGCATGTATCGCGCCGCGCGTTTGCCACGCGCCCATTGGCAACGCGCGGACCGGGTATGGCGTCTGCACTATGCGCGACAACGTGCGGCGTTGCTGCCCGAAGCGAGGGCAGTGCTGCGCAGCCTGGGCTGCCAGTTCCGTCTGGGTCTGGTGACCAGCGGCAGCCGCACGCGGGTGCTCCGCCAATTGCGCGGCTTTGGGCTGGTGCGGCTCTTCGCCACGCGCATTTATAGTGAGAGCGCCGCACATCGCAAGCCACACCCCGCCCCGCTGAAACTCGCGTTGCGCCGGCTTCGCATGCGGCCGGAGGATGCAGTCTACGTTGGGGACACGCCGGAAGATATTTTGATGGCCCGCCGCGCGGGTGTGCGAGCGGTCGCCGTGCTTGGGCCATTTCCCACACACAAACGTCTACGTGCGGCGCGGCCCGACGTCCTTCTCGAATCCATTGGTTTGCTTCCGGACTTGTTTGGCTGAGGTTAGTGCCGCTGGGGGTGCGGCGGGTCGGCCTTGGCCTCGGTCCCTGGCCTATACTCCTGCCAAAGAATCGTCAGCCGAAGGTGCAACGGGCCCTGCTTCGTGGGAACGCTGGCGTCCGACCGCACATAGGCCGGAAACCAATCTTTCGCGACGACATTTTCACGGTAGGTGTCAAAAACGGTGAATGGAAATTGTGCCGAGGAAACTTCGCCTAATTCGGTGATCCACTTTCCGGTTGTCTTCACGATGACGAAATCTTCCGTATCCACCCAAACCACGCCGTCGAAGAGCGCTATTGTGCGCTCCACTTGTTTTGGATGGATCTGAAAAATGTAGGTCGTGAGCTCGTCGAGCTTTTGCGTTCCGGCGTAAGTAATATCGTATTTGGGAAGCTGGGGCACCGTAAGGGGAAACATTGGGATGCGCCAGAGAATGTCCGTGTCTTCCGGCTCGATGTTGAAGACTTGCATCGTCGAGGCTGGATGGCTTACTCCTTTCTCATAGAGCTTTCCGTCAGGACCGAAAAAAGACTGTGTTGTGAGCTCAAATTTGCCGGTGGCGTTGCCACTGTCGTCTATTTCTTCGACGCGCACGACCTTCCGGTACGTGTAGGCGGTGCGGGCCTTCAGCATGGCGTCTTCCTGCTGGCTGACCCGCTGGATGATTTGTTCGGGCGGGATGGGTGGCACGCCGGGATTTGGCTGCGCCGGCAACAAAACTACCGTAGAGTTACCCGAGTTCGGCACAGGGCCCGGGCGCAGCACCTGCGCCGAAGCTGCGGTGGCCAAAGCGGCGGCCGATAGGCTCAGCGCGGCGAGGAGCCGAAATACCGTCTTTGGATTCATTCGCGTGAGCATGTTCACTTGGATGCCTTCCTGAGGTTTTGCGTTCGCTATCGTTTTTCAGCTAAAGCAGCGTGATTCCCCGTCCCGGCATTATTGCCGAGCTCGCCGACAATATAGCTTACGGAATAAGGACCTACATTACCATCGGGGCTGGCAGCGGGGAATTCCAGCAGTACTTGGGCCGAATCGCGCTGCGGTGTAATGCTCACGCGTCCCTCTTTCCAGATCATTGTCAGCGCAGGTTGGGCCGGAGTCCTAATCTCGAGTTGAGACACGCCTTCCGGCACCGCGATGGCTCCGGCCGCGGCGCCAAACGCTTCGCACTGCAATTCCGCGGGAATTGCTGCAGTCGCAGAATTGGGCGGCTTCCAGCAGAATTGCGTCCCCAGCGCGCCACCTTCGAATGCCGGCACGGAGAATGACGTCACCAGGAGCGCAGCCGGGCCCGCGCTTCCGTCCTGCTCGGCATGGCCAGCCGCAAGAGAACGCGCGTGATATTCCACTTGAACGGTATTCGAACCGGATACCCGCACCGTCTTCTCGATTTCGCCTGCAACCGGCGCACCGTCCGGAAATCGCCCGGTCATCCTGATTGCCTCTCCTCCGTCTTTCCGCTCCCACTGCGCATCGTAAGGAAGATTGAACGTCAGATTCTGCAACTCGGAATCGCCGGCAAAGCGTATGAGATCCCTCAAGCCACCGATAGGATCCGTCAGGTTGATTGCGGTTGGCTTATCCATCAGCGCGAGGAGGCGCCCGCCCGCCGCAGGCGCAAGGATCATCCGCAGACGGTCATTTTCTATGATCCAGTCCGGTGTGCCTGAGCGCGCCAGATCGCAGCGGTATCCGGCAGGCGCATCGCCGCTAGCTATCACAAAACCGAGCGGCGTCTTCGATGACTGTTCATTCGAACTGAGCTGCAACTCACCGTGGAGCAACCCTTCGCCGTCGGGCTTCGTGGAATCGCCCGCGCGCAGATCCAATGGTATGACGGCTTTTTCCTTGCCGGTGAAACGGATGGTTTTCGAAGCAACCACAGCGCCCGTCACCTCCACATGAAGCGTGAGCGCTCCTTCCCCGAGATTTTGAACATTAAGCGCTAGGCGGCCGCCGCGCCCCGCATCCAGGGCGATCACCGGTGGAGCGGCCGGCAGCCAATCGCCTTCGGTGGCGGGCAGGCGCAAGGAGCCAATCAGCGAATATGCGAATCCACGCGCCCGATCCTTTGCGGGTTTGGGAGCCGCCGGGACATGCGGAGTGTATGGCAGATGGATCTTGACCGTGCGTAAGTACGTGGGCGCCGCTCCGCGCGGCAATTCAAACGAGAAAATGTGAGTTTCGTTCCCATACGTGCCTTCTAGATTTCGCTCGAGGTCCGGCACCGGTTCCTGCGGCGGCTCGCGCGGGAACTCAGGAGGTTTCCAGACAAACTTTTCGTCCCGCGCACTTTCCAGGAGCTCGACCTTACGCGGAGCGGTTTCCAGGTAAAGCAGGATCGAAGCTCTCGCGGGAGCAAAAAAAGTGATCTCGAGCGTCTTGTCCCCCCGCGTAAAGCTCACCAATTCGGCGCCCGCGGCTGCCACGCGGTCCGTGCAGGGTTTGTTGCGTTCAGGCACGGTGCACAGCGATGCGTTTAGCGGCAACATCAGCGATTCGCGCGGCGGCATATGGATCGGGAGTTCCACGTAGTCGTCGGGCGTCGCGGCGCGCATATTCGTCGTTGTTTCCAGGATGCGGATTGTGTCTTGCGCCTGATCGTCTCCCCAATTCGAAATGCTAAGCAAACCTTCGGCGCAGCTTTCTGCGGGATGGCAATCGGCGCGGACGGCTCCAAACGGGCCGGTGGCGGCGTTTGGCACCAGTTCGTTGAATAACAGGGAATCGTCCGGTTTTTCAGAGCGGAGCACCGGCGAGCTCACCCCTTGTCCCTGAAGCATAGACCTCAGAGCTTGAATAGCCGCCGCGGCCTCAGGGCGTTCCCGGCTGGCAGCGAGGCTCTCGTCCGTGTGAACCCAGGAGTAAAAGTCCGTGCGCCAAATCACGACCCGTCCATTGCCAAGCTCGTGCGACTTCACATCGGTACCCGTGTCGAGCATTTCCGAAGCGGGAAGCGCTTTTTCGAATAGCGCGCCGGCCGGGAGCTGAGGATCGCAAATGAGCGTTCCTCCGCGGTGAGCGTAGTCGAGGAGTGCCGCCTGTTCTCGCTCCGACAGGGGCGTACTGCGGAGTTGCTCTGGAATGACGAGGAAAAGCACGGGATCGTGCAGCAACGCTTCTGCCGGCTGCGTGGCTGGATCGGTGAGATCGGCGGAAACGTCCGCAAGACGCATAACTCGCTGAACCTGCCGCTGGGCACCGTCAAACTCTTTCCTGGCCGGCTCCATGCGTTGCGCTGAGAGGTCTTCCGACTGGGCTAGCGCGCCGCGCATGTTCACCAGACCGGCCACGGTGCGCGGGTGGGAGCTTGCGAGGAAAGCACCCGAGCGCTGCACCAGTGAGGCGTTGCGCCGCACGCCGTCAGCGAGCGGTAGCGAATCGCCCACAATATCGAGAGCGGTTTTGCGCGCGAAATCCGCACTGGCCTTCAGCGTTTCGTAGCCTGGGGGCACGACCATCTCCTGAAACGCCGAATACTCGAAGCCCGAAATTCCCTCCGCCAAGAGCGATCTCGAGACAAGCAGCAAGCCCTGCTTCCCTCCGGAAAAACCATAAGGCCCCATGGCTCGGGAACCTGATCCAAGAGTGAAGTCCAAAACCATCGCGGGAAAATCTGGCTGCATGCGCAATGATTCGGCGAGCGATGCGATGGTTTCGATATCTGGAGTTGCGCCTTGCCCGGTCGCCGGAGGCGAATCCGCCGCGCCGCCCGAATTTTCTACCGGCGGCCATCGCCCCGCGATCGCCCAAGCTGTACCGGCCGTTGCTGGCGGCGCCGCATCTCCGGGCCGCGCCGCCAGCACGATGCAGTTTGCCTCCAGGCCCGCATCGAGCAGCGTGTGGCGCAAGGTTTCCATGTATCGCCAATAGGCGCCGGAAGTGCTGGTGCCCAGGGCTGCAGGGCCCCCTAAGACAACGTAAAGAAGCGGACCTGAACGGGGGCTTTCGGGCTGTTCGGAACTTCCATCGCGGCCGGCTGCGCCCGCCGCGTATACGGACGGGGTGTTTTCTGGCGTCGCGTTTGCTTCGCCCGTTGCCGGCGGCGTGCGCAGAGGCTTCATCGAATCGTAGGGAGCAAGTTCGTGCGCTACGGCAGCGAGCCACAGCGCAACTTGGTGCAGGTGCTCTTCATTTCCGAGCCAAAGGTTCGCTGCGCGGTCGGCATCGGCTGTTTCCGCCAATTCGGCCGGCGGATCAGCTCCTACGATCCGCGCGGCAACAGTCATCTTGTACGCGGGATCCGCAAGCAGCCAGTCCGGATAACCGGCGCTACGCCACTCGCCACCCGTCAACGGGCCGGGACGCACAATGAGCCTGAACCCTTTGGCTGCGATCAAGCTTAGCAATTCGCGCAGGTCACGCCCCGGAGCGGTGTGCCCATCGAAATCGAATTCGCCCTCTCTCGGTTCGTGCCAATTCCATGGAATGCTCAGGTCAATCGTGTTGATGCCCAGATCGCGATAGCGATTGAGCGAGGAAGCCCAAAGATCGCGCGGGATGCCGTAGTAGGGAAACGCGGCCACGTGTATGAAGAAGGGCTGTCCATCCACGCGCAATTCGGGATAGCCGTTTATCAGCGCGATATGAGCGCCAAATTCGGCGCGCGCAGGATCGGTATCCTGGAAGGCCCCGCTCCGCTGTAACTCTTGCGCCCGGCTAAAGGTCCACAGGCAGAGAAACGCCAGCGCGGGCGCTGATCTTGCGCCAATCGACCGCATGTATTTTCGCTGAGAGAGTGTGCCCGCGCGCGCCACCGGCCGTTCCCGAGCAGTATCTTACACGAGGCGCCCGGTAACTCGAAGGCGCTGCGCTGGTGGGAGGGGTGGGCGACGAACCTCTGGTAGAATGCCTCGCTGGACGTGACGCCATCGCTCGTTGCAAAGCGCTTTTATGTATCCGGGCTCGTGCAAGGGGTGGGCTATCGCTTTTTTGCGCGCCGCGCAGCCGCCCAAGCCGGCGTGCGAGGCTACGCGAAAAACCTGTTGGATGGCCGCGTTGAGGTGTATGCCATCGGATCTCCGGAACAACTCAAGAAGATCGAGCGCGAGCTTCGCCGCGGGCCAAGCGGTGCAAGCGTCGAAGGCGTAGCCGCGGATGACGCGGAAGTGCTGGCGGAATTTTCCGTTGCTTTTTCCATCGAGTATGAGGATTGAAGCGAAGAGCGCATGGGGAGAACTCTTGCATGGACAGTCTGAAGAAGATGATCCGGGAGGTTCCCGATTACCCGAAGCTGGGCATTCTTTTTTATGACATAACGACGTTGCTCAAAAACAAACAGGGCTTTCACTCGATGGTGGATAGCCTTTGCGCGCATTATGCGAGCGTGCAGGTGGACATCGTCGTGGGAATCGAAGCTCGCGGATTTATCTTCGCGCCGGCGCTGGCCTATTCGCTCGGCGCCGGGTTTGTGCCCGTGCGCAAGCCCAAGAAGCTTCCGGCGGGCACGTCCAAAGTCACTTACGATCTCGAATACGGTACCGATACGCTCGAGATTCACGAAGATGCGATTGAAGCCGGCCAGCGTGTGATTATCTGTGACGACCTGCTCGCCACCGGAGGAACTGCCGCCGCCACCGTGAAGCTCGTGCGACAATTGGGAGGCGAAGTAGTGGGCGCGGCCTTCGCGGTGGAGCTCAGTGTCCTGAATGGGCGAAAGAAGCTTGCCGGGCTCGACGTTTTCTCGCTGATTCAATACGATAAGTAGCGGGAGCGGCGACGGCAACTCGGGGATTAGCGATTCTTTGCAAGCCGCTGCCGCACCGCCTCAAACAGCACGATTCCCGCCGCCACCGAGACATTCAGCGATCGCACGGGTCCCGTCGTTGGAATCGAAGCCACAAAGTCGCAGCGCTTCCGCACCAAATCGTGCAGGCCGCCGCCCTCGCCACCAAGCACGAGCCCGATAGGGCCCGTGAGGTCCACGTCGCTGATGTTGCGCTCGGCCCGCTCGTCGAGGCCCACTAGCCAGTAGCCCGTCTGTTTTAGCTCCTCCATCGCGCGCGCCAGGTTCACAACGCGAGCCACCGGCATGTGCTCGAGCGCGCCGGCGGCAGATCTCGCCACCGTGTCCCCCAGTCCTGCGGCCCGCCGCTCAGGAACGACAACTCCAGCAGCGCCGGCGGCCAGGGCGGAACGAAGGATTGCGCCCAGGTTGTGAGGATCTTCCACGCCGTCCAGCAGGACGATCATGCCCGGCTGCGTCTGCTGCGACGCGGAGCGCAAAAGGTCTTCGAAACCGGTGGCCAGTTTTGCCGCTGCCACGGCGACGATACCTTGGTGCTGCGAGCCGCCCGCCAAATGGTCGAGCTGGACGCGGTCTTCGAAACGGACGGGAACGCCGCGCTCCCGGGCCCGGGTGACAATCTCTTCCATGCGGTCGCCGTGACGTCCTCGCGCGATCACAATTCGCTCCAGCGCCCGGCCGCTTTCGAGCGCTTCCCGCACCGCGTGAATGCCAGTCAGTCGGTCCATGGTTTCCCTATTCGAACGCCCGGCAGAATTCGAGCATGCGTTGCCGCACCCCCTTGATGGAAGCCAGCCCCTCGGCGCCGGCCCCTTCATCCAGCAGCAGGATCACGCGATCCAGTTCGCCTTCACCAACCCGGCCTGTGAGCGCCAAACGAATGGGATGGAAGAGCATTCGGCTGCGGTAGGGCACCCTTTCCTTGATCGCCTCAATGAGGCTACGGAAGCGATCCGAATCCACAGGCTGGCCCCCAATTGTTTGCAGCGCCAATTCGCGGATCACTATTCGCGCTCCCTCTCGTGCCAACACCGCGTGAGTGGCAGGAGTACGCAAGATCTCCACGGCATCATAATGGAAGCAGAGACTCAGCAATTCGGCGAGCGCGGCACGATCCGCTGCCTGCGGCCCGAGCAGCGCGGCCGCGCGCGCAGACCACTCCTTGGCCCGGTCGCTGACGCTTGCGGACGTATCCAGCCAGCCACGCTCCAGCAGGGTCGCTTCCACGTCCGCAGCAGCATACGGATTCGCTTGCGCCTCAGCCTTGCAGAGTTGCGATGGCATGTGCGGCGATTGCCTCTCCGCGTCCGATCGCGTCCATGCCCTCGTTCGTTTTCGCTTTTAGATTGATTCGATCTGTCCCAATGCCCAACGAACCGGCGAGGGCCACTCGCATACTGGGAAAGTGAGGGCCAAGCTTGGGACGCTCCGCGATCACGATCCCATCTATGTAAACAATTTGAAGGTTCTTATCCGCAAGCAGTTCGCGAATGTGGACTAGAAATGCCAGGCTTGCCGCACCTTTCCATTTCCGATCGGTATCCGGAAAGTGTGTGCCGATGTCACCCAGCGCAGCCGCGCCAAGCAGGGCGTCACAAATCGCATGGACAAGTACGTCGCCATCGGAATGTCCCACGGGCCCTCTTTCAAACGGTACTTCGATGCCGCCGATCATCATCTTGCGGCCGGCATGCAGGCGGTGAAGATCGTAGCCGATTCCGCAGCGAATCTTGGCGGGGGTTTGCGGCTGTACGGGAGGCTCGCTTGGCTTTTCGGAGCCACGCCGGTCGTGGCGCTGAGCGTCTTTCAAAAGCTCAGGCAGCAGCTCGGTAAGTTTGTCCTGCGTTAGGCCCCCCTCTTCGAGTTTCGAACGAAGGCGCGCATCGGCAAGAAATAAGCCGCAGAGCAAATGTTCGGGTCCAATGTCTGCCGCGCCGGTCTGGTCTGCGGCAGCGGCAGCGAGTTGCATCGCCGTTCTCGCGTCGGACGAAAGTGGAACCTCCGGTGTGGTGGAGACGGCAGCGTCCGTCGGCTGGCCCGGAACACCGGAGCGATTCTCGCGCAGGCGATCTTCGCTGATGCCAAGACGAGTGGCGAGCTCCGGCATTTGGCGCGCCAAACCCAGCAGCAGGTGAGTGCATTCGATACGCGGAGAACCGTCCTGCACCGCTTCATAGCGCGCGAAGAAGATTACGCGGCGCAGATTCTCTGGGAAGCTTTCAAGCATCGCTATTGGGAGGAACGCTCCTGTTGAAGGTAGAAGCGCGCCAACTCCATATCTCCAGGACGCGTCACTTTTAAATTGCGCGCCGAGCCGAGCACCACATACACGTCGTGGCCGAGGCGCTCGACGAGCCCGGCTTCGTCCGAAGCGGTATAGCCATCGCGCGCGGCATTGGCATAGGCATCGCGCAACAATGACATGCGAAATGCCTGGGGCGTCTGCGCCAGCACCACCCGCTCGCGTGGAATCGTGGCCGTGATCAGCGCGACGTCTCCCGGCAGACTCGTGCGCTTCACTTCTTTCACCGTATCGAGGGCCGGTATGCCGAGGATAGCGGCGCCGTGCAGCCGCGCCGCGGCAATCACGCGGTCCGTCTGCTCGCACGTTACCAGAGGCCGCACAGCGTCATGCACCAGCACGATTTCCGCGACTTCACCAATCTCCGCCAGCGCATTGCCCACGGATTCCTGGCGAGAGCCGCCGCCGCGTACTACTCGCACCGGACGGCTAAAGCTCTCGCGCGAGATTCGCGCCGCGAGCGATTCCGCTTCCTCGGCCAACGTAGCGATCAGAAATTCCGAAATTTCGGCGCAGGCTGCCAGCCGCCGCAGGGTGAAAATCACCAGTGGCATGCCATCCAATTCCAAAAACTGCTTGGGCGTCTCGGCGCCCATCCGCGTGCCCAGACCGGCAGCGGGCAAGATGGCAACGGTGCGGCTCATGCTCCTGGCAAACTCCTTCTCTAGACCCCGCGCACGGCAAGCCGCAAAAGTCTAACTGATCGCTGATGCCGCGTAAACTCGCTGGGGTTGGTTGCGAGGTTTCCAACCGGCCGGAAGCTCGGCTCGACTACGGAGCGACATACTTGCAAAGCTGTTCCCAAACCGTCTTATTCTTCCAATAGTCCACGTGCGCGGCCAAAGCGACCGCGGCGTCTTTATCAATCACATCCACAGCCAAGTGAGCCCCCGCGGGAGAAGGCACCTGTTTGCCGGCCGCGCAATCCGTGCTGTTTTTTCCGTCCACATCGTAGAGATACACTTCGCCTGAAATGATGTCGTTTCCCGAGCGCACGTTGATCCAAGGAAATGGACGGTAGCCGTAATTCATGATCATCGGCTGCACCACCTCCGCGAGTTGCTCGCGGATCTGAAAGCTGTCCTTGCCCTGAATCGTAAACAAGAACGCGATCTTATTGAGAGGAGAGCCGAAGGTCTCAAACAGGCAGGTCCGGCCGGCAATCCGCAGCTTGTTCTGCGAAAGGCGGTCATCGTTGATCAGGCGATTCAGCGTGTCGTAGGCGATTACGGAACCCAACGAATGTCCGATGACGGCAACATGCTCGTATTCGAAGTCGCTGCCGTCGTGGTTCATGGCCAGGTAGACGGCAGACGCCGATTGCCGCGCGGTATTCTTGATTTTGTCCCGCGTCTCGGAGAAGCGATCCACTTTGTTGGGCGTGATGTAAATCGCCACGTCGCCCACATATTCGATCAAAACCAATCTCACCTGTGCGCCGACGATAGCCAGAAACGGCCAAACCCACCAGGAGCTTGACACCCAGGGGTTCAAGTCGATGCCCCACCGGTCGCGCAGGCCCGGCGCAAAAGGACTCACCATCGCCGCGATCTGAATCAGGAATGCCACGCCGAGCAGGACAACCAGGATGCCGCTGTTTGCAAAGTCCGTCCGCTTGGCGCGGTTCGACCGCTTCCAACCTCGCACGAAAAGAGCGACAGCAATCACTGCCAGCACGGCAAAAATCAGCAACGTCGAAGCGCCCTGCAGCGATGCTCCGCAATCCCGCAGCAGCCAGTGCCAGATACTCTTTGCCGACGCAACCACGATTGCGGGTGGGTCCACGGACGGGGGCGGCGACACCCAACCGCGGATGCGATCCTCCGCGGCGATGAGCGCAAACAGAGCGGCGCCGGCCATGATTGCGCAGGCCGTCAGAATGATCCCCGTCCAGGAAACGAAGCCGAGCCACAGCCTTCTCGCTGAGGAGAGCTGCGGCGATTTACACATCTCCGCCAAAAACAAGACCGCGCCCAAAGCAATAGCCACGGCGCTAATTGCGCTTCCGAGCGCCGCGAGCATATTCCATTGCTCAACGCCGATCGGAAGCTGAATGGAAAATAGCTCGAGTTGAGCCGCTGTTGCGGCCACAATGACGACATTCATGACTGCCAGCGCCGCCAAAATCAGCAAAATAGCCGAGATATAGACTGGCGTGTGCCAGGTAACCTCGTAACACCAGACTTCCCCGAAGATCGCCCGCTGAAATCTCTTAAAGGAATTGAGGATCCCACGGAGCGCGCCGTTTAGAAGGAAACTCGTTACATCGCGCAAATTCGCTACGCCTTCGGTCAGCGGCGCCCAATACGCTTCGTAGAGGTGCAACTCGTAAGTTTTTCCGCTTTCGCCGGCTACCTGCAACTCCACGCGCTGCAAGACCTGATCGCCCACACGAATCGAGCGAGCCTTGGGCGCGAAGGCCGTTTGCCCGGTGGGCAGTTTCGCGGCGCTCATCAGGCCCTCGGTCAGACTGTCCACTGTTTCAAACGGGATCTGCTGGCCCATGCCGTGAACGATCCAGACCGCGCGCTTTTCGATCCCGCCCGGTTTCACCGCTCTCGGTGCAACGGCAAACATCTTCGCCTGCTCCGCCGAGGGGTACATCGGAAACACGCCTCGAGCCTCAGGTTCTGCAATTTCGTAGTTTGCCGGCAATTTCGTTTGCTTGGAGGCAGGCATTCGCGGTCTCTCACGCATGGATGTGCGTAGGAAGGCTTTATACTATTTACGTAAATTATTCAAGTTGTGACTGCGCGTCGAAGGTTGGTCGCCGAAGCGAGGCGGACGCCTGCTGCGCCCGCGTGCCACGGCGTCTGAAAACGGCGCCGTGCACTACTCCCGTTGAGCTTCGGGAGCAACCGAGCGCGGCGCCCGGTCAATCACTTCCGCTGAACGCGCGACCGATTCAGGGCGGTGCAATTCGCCGCCTGAGGCGCTCGCGGCACGCGCCATTTCGTTCCGATCGTCGAATCGTCCGAAGATCATCTTGCCCGCGGTGGTCTGGTGGACCGAGGTCACGATGATATCGATCGTCTTGTTGATCATGCGGCGCGCGCCATCCACCACGACCATTGTGCCGTCATCCAGGTAAGCGACGCCCTGGTTGGATTCCTTGCCCTCGCGCAGAATGAAAACGCGCATCGTCTCGCCGGGCAGCACCACGGGCTTCAACGCGTTCGCGAGTTGATTGACGTTCAAAACATCAATTCCCTGGACGGCCGCCACCTTGTTCAAGTTGAAATCGTTGGTGACGATTTTGCAATCGTAGCGCTTGGCAAGCTCAATCAGCTTCATGTCCACATCGGCGATTTGCGGGTAATCGTCGTCCACCACCTCCACATCCAGATGGGCCATTTTCTGGATGCGCTGGAGCACTTCCAGGCCGCGGCGCCCGCGCTGGCGCTTGAGCGGGTCCGCCGAATCCGCCACCATCTGCAACTCTCGCAGGACGAAGTTGGGCACCAGGAGCGTGCCGTCCACGAAGTGCGTCTCGCAGATATCCGCCACGCGTCCATCAATGATCACGCTCGTGTCAAAGACCTTCATCATGCGCTGGGGACTCCGCTCGCTTCCGAAAACGCCGCCGAAGGCCTGCAGGTTGAGCATTTCACCCTTGCTTGCCCCCACAACCATCCCGATGTAGGCCATCACCAGCAGCACCGCCATCCCCAAAAATGAGCGCGAGCCTTCCGGCATGGACGTGTACGCCAGCACCAGGTTCATCAGATACGCGCCGAGAATGCCCAGGATCAGGCCCACCGACGCGCCAATGAGCCGGCGCAAGCTGGTCTTCTTGAGGCGCACCTCCACCGCAAAAACAATCAGCGCGAACACCAAACCCGCGCCGGCGGCAACCAGCGGCTGCAAATTGAAGGGATGGAAGTGATAGCCGATCGCAACGAACGCAATCACAAAAACTGCGCCGAGCGCGAGCTGGTCCCAGAAATTTCCCAAATTGCCGTCTTGCGCGGAGCCTCGGCCGGATACCTTGCGAACTGGGATTTCCACAAGGTTGGCCGTTTCGGGTCGAGCCGGATCTGGCTTGCTATAAGCGCGTTGCATTGCAGGCACCTCGTATGAATCGTATAAATGAACTTTCGTCACCGGCCAGTGAAAGGATTACCAGCATAGAATAAGTGATGAATGTCTGGACCTGGGACGACGTATGTCCGACTTTCGCTGGGGGAGGTATAGCACCTGGCTTCCGGTGAGGTCAAGCGAACTCGGGCGAACGCTCGGCAAGGGAGAGTACCGGGCACAAGTGAGGGGTCTCGTATCGGCTGCGAGCGGGTTAGCGTGTGTAGACGCGTGGAACGCGCTTGCCGATCATGCAAAGAAGATCGGAGCTGACCGTGCCCAGTAACCGAGCCACTTCGGAGGCATCCTGCACGTCGGTGTGTGCATTGTCCGCGCGCTCGTGGGCCGCTGGCGGGCCGTAGATCGTCGCGACGTCACCAATCTGCACTTGCTCGACGCTGGTTGCGTCCACTGCTGCGAGGTCCATCGAGATGGTGCCCACCAGCGGGACAAACTGGCCGTTGAGCGTGACGCGCCCGCGGTTCGTCAGGCTGCGCGGCAACCCATCGGCATAGCCGGCGGAGATGATCGCGACGCGCGAAGCTTGCGGGGCGCGAAAGCGCGCGTTGTATCCGATGCCAGCCCCGGCGGCAACGTCCTTGATCGCCACGACGCGCGCCCGAAAGCTCAGAGCTGCCCGGAGGGAAACCCTGCGCATCGCTTCTTCACGCATCTGCGGCGGGTTGTAATTCTGGTGGTAACCGTAGAGGATCGCGCCCGGACGGACCATATCCATCCACGTGTCCGGCCGTGAGACCACCGCGGCGCTGTTCGCCATGTGCACAACGCCGGGCGAAACTTTGCGCTCTCGCATACGATCCAGCGCCTGCACGAAGAGCGTCTTCTGCGCGTCCGTTTGCGGCGAAGTGAAATCCTCGGAAGACGCGAGATGCGTAAATGTTCCGGTCAGCCGCAGGTGGGGGCATTCGCTGAGCGCCCGCGCAAGACAGTCTATCGAGTCCGGCGAGATGCCCAGGCGATTCATGCCGCTATCAATTTTCAGGTGAAAGCCCAGCGGCGCGCGTAGCTTTCTCCCGGCACGCTTGGCGGCGCGCTCGAGATCGCGCAACTGGCTGCAATGCGTTACGGCGGGAGTCAGACCGTACTCGATCAGGTGCTCTTCTTCGCCGCGCCAGAAACCCGTCATCACCAGCACTGGCTTTCGGATGCCGGCCTCGCGGAGCTCAGCACCCTCTGCGGAACACGTTACGCCAAACCAGTCGGCGCCTGCGTGCGCGAAGGCCTTCGCAGCACCGGCGGTGCCGTGGCCGTATCCATTGCCTTTGACGACCGCGAGTATCAAGACACGTTTGGACTTGGCTTGCTTTGCGCCGCGGGCTGAGCCTCGAGAAGAAGTGTGGGGCTGTGCTGGCCCATCCAAGTGGGCGCGGATGGCGCGGAAATTCGCCTCGAGCGCCGGCGTGTGGACCTCGGCCCAAACCGGGCGTCCCTCGATTTTGATCTCACGTGACATTGTTCGCCGCTTTTGAGCTTCCGCAAAACGAGGACTGCGCACCATCAGAACTACGAGAATAATTCAAGTCGCCAGTCCACCAACACATTGCCATGCCGCGCTCGCTCGGGTTAGTTAACACCGCGAACTACACAGGCACGCCGGTTGCCACAACCGGGCCGCGCACACAGGCCCCTAACTATAAGATTCAAAACCTCTTCGGAAAGTCGGGCGGCGGTTGCGCTGCAGAACATCGCGTCTGTGGCGACACGTCCCGTGTCAGCGCTGCGGGATTTCCATCAGAGGCGCTACGCTCAGGAATGCGAGCGCGCCGCTTCCTCAAAACGCGTGTACTGGTGCAGGAAGACGTAATTGAGCTGATCGGTGGGGCCGTTGCGTTGCTTTGCGATATTCAATTCCGTCTCGCCACGTTCTTCCGGCGTCATGCCCTCTTTGAACATTTTGGGGCGGTGAATGAAAACCACCACGTCAGCGTCCTGCTCGATCGCGCCCGAATCGCGAAGATCGGAAAGGCGAGGCCCTCGATCGTCTTTTTCGGGTGCGCGCGTGAGCTGGCTGAGCACCACAATCGGAACTTTCAGCTCCTTGGCCATGGCCTTCAGGCCGCGCGTGATGCTGGCGACTTCTTCGTTGCGCGTGTTAAAGCGCCCGCGCGCGGTGACGAGCTGCAAGTAGTCCACCAGGATGAGCGAAAGCCCTTTGTCCCGCGCCATCCTGCGGCACTTGGCGCCCATTTCGAGGACGGTATTGCCGCCGGCGTCGTCAATCCACAGCGGCACTTCGGAAAGCTCCATTAAAGCGCGCGTGATCTTCGAGCGGTCGTCCCGTGAAAGATGCCCCGTTCGGAATTTGTGCGCATCGATCCGTGCGTGATCGGAAAGCAAACGCATCAGCAGCGATTCCTTGGACATTTCCAGGCTGAAGATGGCGACGGGCCGGTGGTCTTTGAGCGCCACATTCGCGGCGATATTCAATGCGAATGCGGTTTTTCCCACCGAGGGCCGCGCCGCGATCACGATCAGCTCCGAGGGCTGAAGCCCCGAAGTCAGGTCGTCAAACTGATGGTAGCCGGTGGAAAGCCCCGTGACGCGCTTGCCTTCATCGAAGAGCTGCGAGATGCGCTCGAAGTTGTCGCGCACCAGGTCGCCCATGCCGACGAGCCCCGCGCGGACGCGGTCTTCGGCCAGCTCGAAAATCCTGGATTCGGCGCGATCCAAAATCGCGTCCGCGTCTTCTTCGGCGTCAAGCGCTTCTTGTTGGATGGCCTGCGTCGTGTGGATCACGCCGCGCAGCATCGCCTTCTCTTTCACGATCCGCGCGTAGTGCTCCACGTTGCTGACGCGGGGGACGCCATCCACGAGCGAGGAAAGATAGGCCGTACCGCCAATGCTCTCCAACTCCCCCTTGCGGACGAGCTGGTCATTCAGCGTGACTAGGTCAATGGCCTGATGATTCTCGCGCAGCTCGATCATCTGCACGAAGATGCGCTTGTGGCCATTGTTGAAAAAATCCTCGGGCTTGAGCTTATCGAGCGCGGCATCAAGCTGATGGTTATCAAGCAGGATCGCGCCGAGCACGGAGCGCTCCGCTTCAATATTCTGCGGTAGAGATCTTTCGATTGTAGGAGAGGTAGCCATGAGAGCAGCCTAAGTTGCCGCTAATACGTTTCGCCCTATCTTCGCCTACCAAAGTTCAGGACGTCAAACCATTTCTATGGGAGAGACAGGGTTCAGAAATAAGAATTGTGATCCAGTGGGTCACGCCGGCCAATGTGCAGAACGTTGGAAAAAATGCGGCGCTGTGAATTCAGTGGAAAACCGCAGCGCCTGTGCAAGAACTGTGGATACCCGGTGGAAATCGGTGGAAATTGCCGAAGCTCAAGCCTTCTTTTCCGCTTCGCCCTCGCGCTTCACGATGACTTTAATTTGCGCGGTAACTTCGCGGTGCAGCTTCACCGGAGCTTCATATTCGCCCAAAACCTTGATGGGCTCGGCGAGCTGAATCTTGCGCCTGTCTACCTCGTGCCCCTGTGCGGCCAATGCCTCGGCTAGGTCGGCGGACGTGACCGATCCGAAGAGCTGATCGTTCTCGCCCGCTTTGCGCGTGAGCGTCAGCACCACGCCATTCAGCGTCTCGGCCTGCTTCTGCGCCACATCGCGCTCACTCGCCGTCTTCTTCGCCAGCACGGTCCGGATCTTTTCCAACCGCTTCAAGTTGCCGGCCGAAGCCGGCAGCGCCAGCTTTCGGGGCAACAAGTAGTTTCGCGCATAACCTGCGGCAACGGTGACGATCTCGCCGCGCGTGCCAAGCTTTTCCACGTCTTCCTGCAAAATGATCTGCATTGTTATTCTCTCGTTTGGGGTACCGGCGCACACTGCACCGCGCCGGTCACATTTCTTCAGAAACTACAGTTCCGTTGCAAAGGGCAGCAGCGCGATGTTGCGCGCCCGCTTGATCGCTTCGCAAAGCCAGCGCTGGTGCCGCGAACACGTACCGGTCATGCGGCGCGGCAAAATCTTGCCACGCTCTTGCACGAACGGCTGAAGCATCTCTGCCTTCTTGTAGTCAATGAAGTCGACTTTATCCACGCAGAAGCGGCACACTTTCTTCTTGCGGAAGTATTGCCGCTTGCCCTTGCGCGCTCCGGGGCCTCCCGGGCCGCCTCCTTCACGCGGACGCCCGTGTCCGCCACCTCGACCGCCGCCACCACCACTGCGGCCGCCGGGACCTCCCGGACCGCCAGGACCACGCCCTCCCTGTGAGGGAACCGCCGGTGGAGTAGAAGCCTGCAAATTCGTCTGCGGATTCGCTTGTTCCGACATCTAGGCACTCATCCTTTCAACAAAGATCTCGATCAACTCGCGGCTGGCGTTGGTTCGGCCGCCGGGGGCGGCGCTGGCGCTGGGACTTGGACTGAGGCTGGGGCCGCGGCCGCAGTCTTGCGCGGCCGCCGCGCGAGCTTCTTTTCGCGAAGCCCGCCGAGTTTCTTCTGCCGCTTCATCTCTTCGTCCAGGCGGATGGTCTGGTACTTGATCACCGGCTCGGCCACTTTCAGCCGCCGCTCCAGCTCCTTGATCAGCTCGCCCTGCGTGCTTTTCAATTGCATGTAGACGTAGATGCCTTCGCGGCTTTTGCCCACACGATAGGCCAGCCGGCGCGTCCCCCAAACTTCGGACTTCTCCACTTTGGCGCCGCGTTCCGCGACGGTGTGTTCGAGCGTGTGGATCAGCTTGGTGATTTCTTCCTCCGGCGTTGCCGGACGGCAAATAAAAATCAGGTCGTAAAGTCTCTCTTCCATGTTTCCTCGGTTTCAAAGGAGCCGCAAGTCGCTCCCTGTAGCCACTCTAGGATTCCGCGCCCTCGGGCGGGGCGTTGCGACGGTTAAACTGATTCATCGCCTTCGCCGTGCCTTCCTTCAAAATCATTTCCACTGCCTGTGCGGCCAACTCGACGGTATCCGCCGCCATTTCCATCTCGCTGCGCCGCATCGGATGCAGCACATACGCCGCAAGGTCGCTCACGGGATGGTCCGGCTGCACGCCCATGCGCACGCGGCAGAATTCCTGGCCCCCCACCGCCGCGATCACGGACTTGGCGCCGTTGTGCCCGCCCGCGCTGCCCTCCAGCCCTATCCGCACCGTACCCCAAGGCAACATCACATCGTCCCAGAGCACGATCAGCCCGGCCGGACCGATTTCCAGCCGCTCGAGCAATTCCCTCACGGCCAGCCCGCTCAGATTCATCATCGTCTGGGGCTTGGCAAGCACCACTGGCTCTCCCGCCAGTTCACCTCGCCCGATATAAGACTTCGCCTCGGGCCGCTCGATGCGGATGCCGCCGGTTTCCGCCAGACGATCCAGTGCTAGAAAACCCAGGTTGTGCGGCGTCCAGGCGTATTCGATGCCCGGATTGCCGAGTCCCACGATAAGTCGCATGTGCCCGGCCGCCTGCCCCGCTGCTGTCGCGTTCCACGCGCAGGAGCGCGCCGCGTATCGCTCGGCTTACTTTTCCTTGCCTTTGGGCTCGGATTTGCCCTTCGCTTCGGGCTTGGCTTCCGCCGCGCCTTCTTCGCCCTCTTCGGCTTCCTTCTTGCCCTTCTTGATGACCTCGGGCTCGGCTGGCGCGCCTTCCACCGCCACCGCTTCCGCGGGCTTTTCCTCTTCTTCACGCGGCGCGACGACGTGCGCGATCACGCGCACTGGATCGGTTACCAGCGTTGCCTTCTGCGGATCGAGCGGTATATCCCCCGCGCGCAACTGCTTACCGATCGTCATCTCGGTCACGTCCACGCGAAATTCCTCCGGAATCTCGCCCGGCAAACATTCGATTTCCACTTCGCGGGTCACCATCTCGAAGATTCCGCCCTCCAGCTTCACGCCCTGGGGCTCGCCAAACGTATGCACGGGAATCTTCACGCGCATCTTCACGTCCATGGCGATGCGCATCATGTCCACGTGCAGCAGCACGCCACGCACTGGATCGACCTGCCAATCCTTCAGCATGGCGTTCAATTCGCTGCCGGGAAGCTTCAGCTTGAAAATCGTGTTGTGCCCGGACTGAGAGCGCAGGATGCTGGCCACCTGCTTGGCACTGACGCTGACAGCTTCCGCCACGCCCTTGCCGCCATAGACCACGCCAGGTACCTGTCCGGTGAGGCGCAGCCGGCGGGCCTTGTTCTTGCCGCGGTCGTCGCGATGGGTAGCTTCGATAGTAATGGTCGCCATACGTCCTTCCTTACGATCTTTTCAACAAATCCTGAAATCCGTTCGCGTTCGCCTTCCACAGGCAAGAGGCGCGCCGCGCTAAATAAAAAGCTCGCTGATCGAGGTCTCTTCGTGAATCGAACGAATCCCGCGGGCCAGCAATCCGGCCACACTCAGCACGCGAATCTTTCCGATTTTCTGTCCCGCCTCGCACAAAGGCACCGAATTTGTCACCACAACTTCCTTGATCGCCGATTTCGAGATGCGCTCGACTGCAGGCCCCGAGAGCACGGCGTGCGTGGCGGCGGCATAAACACTCGTGGCGCCTTCGGCGAGCAGCGCCTCGGCCGTCTTCACCAGCGTTCCCGCGGTATCAATGATGTCGTCCACAATCAGCGTCGTCCTGCCGCGCACATCGCCGATCAGATGCATCACTTCCGCCACATTCATATCCACGCGGCGCTTGTCCACGATGGCCAGCGGCGCATCCAGTTTCTTTGCAAATGCCCGCGCCCGCTCCACGCCTCCGGCATCCGGTGAAACCACGGTCAGTTTCGGCATGTTCAGTTGACGAAAATGCTCCACCATTACCGGCGACGCGTAAACGTGATCTACCGGCACATTGAAATAGCCCTGAATCTGCGGCGCATGCAGGTCCAGCAACAGCGCCCGGCTCGCGCCCGCCGTTTCCAGCAAGTCCGCGACGAGCTTCGCCGAGATCGGCACTCGCGGTTTATCCTTGCGATCTTGCCGCGCGTAGCAGTAATACGGAACGACCGCCGTGATCCGCCAAGCCGATGCCCGCTTGAACGCATCAATCATCAGCAGCAATTCCATTAAATGAAAATCTGCCGGCTGCGAGCACGGCTGTACGACAAAAACGTCCGCGCCACGCACGTTCTCCAGAATCTGAAAATAAATCTCGCCGTCGCTGAACTTGCCCAGCACCGTGCGGCCGCGCTCCACTCCCAAATAGCCGCAAATCTCGTCCGCCAGGGGAGCGTTCGAGGTTCCCGAGAAAATCTTGAACTTATCGTCGGCGACGGGAACGAATTCCCGCGCCGCCCCGGCCACGCTGGGCACTGCAGTATTCTCCCCGAGATAGAGTCTCGCAGATAAAAATCTGGTCGTGCGGAAACGCTTGGGCGGCTCGGCGCGCCTGCGCTGGGCTTCGGAACAGTGCGAACACCGCCGAACCGCTACCCGCCAGCGAGGCTTCCACGGCTCCGGACTTGAGCAAATCCCGCTTGATGTTTTTCAGCCGGGAATGGCGCGGGAAAACGACACTCTCGAAGTCATTCCAAGTGCCGCCCCCCTGCGTGCTCCAGCAAAGAGCGCAGAAAGAAGATAGTCTAGAAGCGCTGGGCCGCTTTGTCAATCGAGCCCTCAGCCAGCCATAGGCTTCCGCCGTACATACGGCAATATCCTGCGGGGACACCACCAGCACGGTTCTCCGTGGACCATCCGGCAGCGGATAAATCTCGTCTCCGCGGCCCACCCCCAGCGCCTGCCCGCCAAAAAGGAAAAACGGCACGTCGGCGCCCAGTCGCGATCCGATTTGGATCATCCGTGCAGGCGCGATGCGTTTTTTTGCCAACGCTGCCAGGCCGGTCAACGCAGCAGCCGCATCGCTTGACCCGCCGCCAAGTCCCCGGCCAACGGGAATGCGCTTGAGGAGCCGCGCCCGGACGCCGTGGCGCAGGCCGAGTTCCTTCCGCGCCGCAGCGAGCGCCCGGTACACCAGATTGTCACGCGAGGGCTCGGCCGCCAATCCGTCGTTGCCTTCAATGGTCAGGTCAATACGCGCCGAGCGTTGCGATTCAAGCTCGAGGGTATCGTGCAGCGAGATGGCTTGAAAAATCGTGCGGAGCTCATGGTATCCGTCGGGACGCCTACCCAAGATGTGCAAGCGCAGGTTGATCTTGGCGAAGGCGGGAAGGCTGACGCTGGGCATCGCGAGGGTTGCTAACGAAGGGCGCCGGGGCCGTTCGTCTTTTTCTCCTCAGCCACGCGATGCCTTGCACTCGAAAGTTTTTCTTCGAGCGCGGCGACTTTATCGGGATTATTTTCGGTAGGCAACACGTGATGCCATTCTTCGAGCGCTCGCTGCCACTGGGCTACCGCCAGATCAATCTTTCCACGCTTGAAGTAGACGTCGCCCAGATGATCGAGGATCGTCGGGTCGTTCCGCTCATGGTCCACGGCTTTGCGCAGAGCCTCTTCCGCTTCCGGCAGCCGGCCCTGCTTGTAATAGGCCCATCCGAGGCTATCGAGATAGGCGCCATTCTGCGGATCTTCCGCCAACGCGCGCTTCACGAGGTCCGTCGCTTCGGGCAACCGCTGGCCGCGGTCGGCCAGCATGTAACCGTAGTAGTTGAGCGCCGGCGCATTTCGTGGATTGAGCGTCAGCACTTGTTTGAACTCGTCCTCGGCCTGATCGTATTTCTTCTCCTGCTCGAAAACGCCGCCAAGCATGAACTCGACCATCTCCTTGTCAGAACCGCGCGTTGCCAACTGGTTGGCTTGCGCAAGGGCGGATTCCGCATCCGGAAAGCGATGGCTCTGCTGGTAGATCTGCGACAGGTCGAGGTAGATTTCGATATCCTGCGGTGTGTGCGTCAGCAACTCGCGGAGCTGCGCCGCGGCCGGATCGGCTTCTCCTTTATCACCGAGCAGCAGGGCTCGCGTGATGCGCAGATCGCGATCCTGCGGGTATTTGGCGACCGCCTTGTCGGCAGCCTCGAGCGCATGCGCCAAGTCGCGGTCGGCGCGATAGGTATCAATAATCAGGACGCTGGCGCGCTGCGCTTCTTCATCGCCGAGCGCGGCCAGATCATTAAACGTATTCAGCGCGGCAGTGTTGTTTCCCGCTTCGCGATACACCCGGCCAAGCTGCTCGAAAAGGATCGCGAGCGTGCGCCGGTTCGAGGGAGCCGGGTCCGCGCCGCTCTTCACCGAAGTGATGGCTCCTGAGAGCACGCGAATCGCATCGTCATACCGGCCCTGCGCTTCGTAAATCATGGCCTCGCTGTAGGTCACTTCCAGGTTGCCGGGCGCGCGCTCCTTGGCCTGCGCGATGGCTTGCTCGGCATCGTCCAGCTTGTGCATCTGGCGATCAATCTCGGCGATGCGCAAATAATTGTCCGGGTCATCGGGATCGAGCGCCGCCAGGCGTTTGTATTCGTCGAGCGCCTGCGGGAATTTTTCTTCGGACATCAGCACCTGCGCCAGCCCGCGATGGTGGCTTGGCTCGTCGGGCTCGAGCGTGATGGCCTGCCGGTAAACTTCCTCGGCCTTCGCCGCTTGATGCAGTTGCGAGTAGGCATCTCCCAGCAAATCGAGCAGGCCGGCCTTCGGGTCCGTCTTCGTGGCGTCTTCGAGCAGCTTGATTGCATCCTGGCCGCGCCCCTGATCCAGCAGAAGTTGCGCGAGTTGTTCCACTGCGGCGGGATCGGCCGGGTCGCCCGCCAATATTCCGCGGAGCACATCTTCAGCCTTCTGATTATCACCGCGCACCCGGTAAAGCCGGGCGAGCCAGACAGCTGAGTCTTTGTCGCCCGGTTCAATGCGCCGGATTTCCTCGAGCTGCTCGATCGCGCGCGTGGCGGTTTCTTTCTGTGCCGACGCAGCGCTCAAGTCGCCAAGGGTACGAAGATAGATCCGCACCAGCAGACGCCGCGCCGGCAGGTTGTTCGGATCTTTCTGGATGATGGCCTGCGCCTCGACCACGGCGTCCCGCGTCCGCTGCGCCTGGTAATACATCTCCGCAAGGCGTTCGGCGATCAGCGCCGAACTAGGGTCGAGCTCATAGGCCTTCTTGTAGAAATCAATCGCGGCGTTTGCAAATTCACTTCGGCTCGAGTTGAGGTAATAGACCTCGTTCAGATGGCCCATCGTGTAGTTGTAATAGGCTTCGGCGCGCTTGGCCGCGTCCGGCTGCGAATATCCTGCGGCAGGCGTGCCGGAGGGAGGCGCAAGTGCGTCTTGTGCCGCCATCCCGGCAGGCAGAATGGCCGCTCCAAGCAGAACAAGCCCGCAGAGAAAAGTGCGAATGAATCGAGCGCGTATAGACTGGGTTTTCATCGTTTTCTCGAACCGTTAATTATCCTATGCGTTTAGCCTAGGGGTCAAAGGATTTGGCAGGCCGGCACCGATAAAGGCACGCCGTTCAGTTCGATGCGTCCTGCTGGCTGGCGGGTCGTCTGCAATTTGGCAATGAATTGAGGTCAGTCCGCTGGCTCCGATCTGGCGTCGTCGCGAGCGATTCAGGACCGCTGAGTTCCACTTCGACATGACTAATGCCGGAAGTGGCGGACGCCTGTAAACACCATAGCCAACCCCAGCCGGTCCGCCGCCGCGATCACTTCCGCGTCTCGCATCGAGCCGCCCGGCTGAATCACGGCTTTTGCACCGGCCTTCGCGGCTTCCTCGACTCCGTCGGGAAACGGAAAGAAAGCGTCCGAAGCCACCGCGGTACCCTCCAACGGCGACTGGGCTTTCATCACGGCGATCTTCACCGAGTCCACACGGCTCATCTGCCCGGCGCCGATGCCGAGCGTTCTGCCCTCGCGCGCGAACACGATAGCGTTGGATTTCACGTGCTTGCAGACCTTCCACGCGAAAAGTAGGTCCGCGAGCTCTTGCGCAGTGGGCGCGCGCCGGGTCATCGTCTTGAGTTCGCCGGCCTCGAGCACATAGTTGTCCGGCGTCTGCACTAGGATTCCGCCCGAGATCCGCCTCAATTCGAATTCGCCCCGGCTCGCCCGTGCTGCGCCACCACCTCGGCCTTCGGCGGCGCCGATTTCCAGGACCCGCAAATTCTTCTTTGCGGCCAGCGTTTCCCGAGCGCCCGCATCGAACCCCGGCGCCACAATGCATTCCATGAAAAGCTTGCTCGCCTCCTCGGCGGTCTGCGCGTCGAGCACGCGATTGAAGGCCACAATGCCGCCGAAGGCCGAGATGGGATCGCAGGCCAGCGCCGCGCGATAAGACTCCGCCAACGTCTCTGCCTCGGCCGCGCCGCACGGATTGTTGTGCTTGATGATCGCTGTGGCCGGCCGCCCAAATTCTTGCACGAGCCGCCACGCCGAATCGAGATCGGCCAAGTTGTTATACGAAAGCTCCTTGCCCTGGAGTTGCGTCGCAGCCGCCAGACCTGCAGCCGGCTCTCCCGCGGGGATATAGAGAGCGGCCCGCTGGTGCGGATTTTCGCCGTAACGCATGGCCTGCCGCTCAACGAGCGCAATGTGCAAACGGCGCGGCAGGGCGGGCGGTTCACCCAGCCGCAATTGTTCGCCTTCCGCCGCAAGCCGCTCGAGCTCCATGGCGATCAATCCGTCGTAACGCGAAGTCATAGCAAAGGCCTTTCGCGCCAAATCGAGCCGGATTGCCAGGCTCAGCTCGCCGTGCGCGGAAATCTCCTCCGCGACGCGCGCATAATCAGCGGGATCGGTCACCACCGCCACGTCTTCGAGATTTTTCGCAGCCGAGCGCACCATCGCCGGCCCGCCGATATCAATGTTCTCGATTAGCTCGTCCGGCGTCAGATTAGGCTTGGCAGCCGTAGCTTCAAAGGGATAAAGATTCACCACCACGAGATCAATCGGCGCGATCCCGTGTTCCGCGGTTTGCTTTTGATCTGCGTCCAGCTTTCGGCGAAAAAGGATTCCTCCATGGACTTTCGGATGCAGCGTCTTCACTCGGCCGCCTAGCATCTCGGGCCAGCCGGTCAGGTCGGCAATGTCGCGAACCGGGATGCCGGCTTCGCGCAGCAACCGGGCAGTCCCTCCTGTCGAGACGACTTCGATGCCCATCTGCGTGAGGCGCCGCGCCAGCTCCTCGATGCCGGTCTTGTCGTATACGCTGATCAACGCGCGTGCAATCGGCAACGGTTCCTCCCGGGTTACCTGAAAAGACATTTAGTCTACGCGTGGGCAATCCGTTTGCAAGGGCGGGGAAGTGAAGAAACGTCGGGCTCTTAGAGCTGGCGGAATTTCAGGTCAATTCTTGGCAGGCGAGCTGTTGCGCATGCGGGCTTTTAACCGCGCGCGCCCGCCGGTAACTTCGACGGCGAATTCCACATTGCCGTCGCTCGTTTCGTTGAGTTGTTTCCTCTTGCTGGAGAGAAAATCCTGAAAGCTGTCAAAGGTGAATTGAGACGTGTCTTCGCCGGTTTGCGTTTTCGCGTCCCGGAAGGCCTCGTAGAGCCTGTGCGTCTCCGAATTTTCGCGAGCATCCCTATGGTCGTCGGGGCTAATTCGCGCGTGCGCCGGTGCAACCGGTGCCGCGTTCTTTTCAGCCTCGCTCGCGCGCATCGCCTCGATCTCCTTGGCGGCCGCGCCGAAATGGCGAATCACGGTCCCTTCCTCGCGCTGTTTCGTTCGCTTGCGAAAAATCTCGCGGTACTTCGCGTAGGTTTGCGTCAAGCCATTGAACCGAAAGCGCTGGCCGTAATTCATCTGCGATCCGCGCTCGCTGTAACGCTTGACGAACAATTCCACCCGCCATTCGATGTCGGTGGGTGGCCGTTTTCGCCCTCCGCCGAAGTATTGCTCGTACTCGATCTTCAGTTGGCGGATGTCTTTTTCGAGTTGTCCCAGATCTTCGTCGATGGTGGCCATAGGGTGGTGGGGGCTTTCTTGAGCGTAACCGGGGGGCACGAAAGGCGTCAATTGGCGCGGGTTTCTGCATGACGCAAGCTGCACCCCCAGCCGCCACCCGCCCTCGCATTGCGGTGCGATCCCGTCTGTGCTGCAATACGCGGCGATGGCTAAGCGGAAAACTGCGCAAACGGCAACCGGCCGGAGTGCGGCGACGGCCAGCGGTTTGCTGAGGCGAATTCCATCGCTCGATGAACTGCTGAACAGGCCGCGCCTAGCCGCATTTGCAGCACAGGCGAATCGCGATTTGCTTGTGGCTGTTACGCGTGGCGTCCTCGCGGAATTGCGCGGAAGGGTTGCGCGGCGTTCGAAAGCCGCGTCGTCCAAACTCGAAACCGATCTCCCCCGTGAGCTGGATGTTGAGCGGCTGGAAGAACGCATCGCGGCAGAGGTCGAGCGATTGCTCGAACCTTCACTGCGGCCGGTGATCAATGCCACCGGCGTGATCCTGCACACGAACCTCGGCCGCGCTCCTATCGCAGGCGCCGCGATGGATCGCATCCGCGAGGTTGCTACGCAGTACTCCAATCTCGAATATGACCTTGTGTCCGGCGCTCGCGGCATCCGCGACGTTCACACCTCGCGTCTGCTGGCGCATCTGTCCGGCGCTGAAGCGGCGATCGCGGTAAACAACAATGCCGCGGCCGTCTACTTGGTGCTCGCTGCGCTAGCGCGCGGCGGCGAAGCCATCGTTTCGCGCGGCGAGTTGATCGAAATCGGCGACGGCTTCCGCATCCCGGACATCATGGCGGAAAGCGGCGCTGCGCTCCGCGAAGTCGGCACCACGAACCGCACGAAGCTGGCGGACTATGAGCGCGCCATCAGCGAGCGCACGCGATTGCTGCTGCGCGTGCACCGCTCGAATTTTCGTGTCGTGGGTTTCACCGCGCAGCCATTGCTCGCGGAGTTGGTCGCTCTAGGTGCGCGGGCGGGCGTACCGGTCTACGAGGATCTTGGCTCAGGCTGTTTGGTGGATCTTGCCGCGCAGCGAATTGAAGAACCGGTCGTGCGCGAGAGCCTCGCGGCGGGTGTGTCGGTGGTTTCCTTCAGCGGCGACAAACTGCTGGGCGGCCCGCAGTGCGGCGTGATTGCCGGCAGCCGCGAATTGGTCGCGCGAATCCGCAAGCACCCGATGTTTCGCGCGCTCCGCGTGGATAAGCTGACCATTGCAGCGCTCGAAGCAACGCTTCTGGCTTACCTGCTCGGCGGTGGCGTCGAAGGCCACGCGGCGATCCCCGCGCTGCGGATGATTCGGGCGACCTCGCACGAAGTTGAGACGCGCGCAGATCGCCTGATCGAAAAGCTGCGCGCGAAAATACCTGCAGGCGCTGCTCTATTCGAACTGCGCGACGCCGAATCGGTGATTGGCGGCGGCTCCACGCCCGGCCAGCTTCTGCCGTCGCGCGCGATTGTCGTGGCGAGCAAGCACTGGCCCGCGGGGCAAGTCGAAGCGCGGCTGCGCAGCGTGTCTACCCTGCCAGTGATCGCGCGCGTCGAAGACGATCATGTCTGGCTCGATCTGCGCACGGTTTTTCCCGAGCAGGAAGATGCGCTGGCGGAAGCGCTCGCTGTTGCCTTGGCGCAATAGCCGTTCAGTTCTCAAGAGACTCCTTGCGCTACTGCCTGACCCCTCCAATGATCAAGTGCAGCACTATCGCCGGCTCGATGGCGAGCGTGTTGCCGCTCCAGCGCGTGCCGAGAACCCCATATTCGCGACGATCAATCGTAAACGTCGTCTCGAAGCCGGCGAAATCACCGATCCCGGGCATGACGCGCACTCCGATCAACTTTGCCGGCACCGTGATGCGGCGGGTGATTCCGTGGATGGTCAGATCGCCGGTAACGTCGTAGGCGCCGGCGCCCGTGGCGGCGATGGCGGCGCTGCGAAAAGAAAGCGTGGGGTATTTCGCCACGTCGAAGAAATCATCGGAGCGCAGCACTTGATCGCGCGTATCGTTGCGGGTGTCGAGGCTCGCAGACTGGACCGTAACGTCAATCGCGCAACCGGCGGGATTGGCGGGATCGTACGTGAGGGTGCCGCTGAAATCATGAAAGATGCCTTCCTCCTTGAACACTTCCCACTTGGTAGCAGTGAACGAAAGCGTGGTATAGCTCGGGCTGATTCGATAGGTCTTGAAAGGCGAGCTGGGGTCGGGCGCGGCGAGCCCGGCGTGGGCAATGATTCCAAGCGCGAGGGCGATCGTGAGAAACCTAGTCTTCTTGCCATGCATACTCAAGCTCCGTTGGCGAAGTGTCGGAAGCCGCCGCCGCGACGGGCGGCAACCGCTCGCACAAAAGACAATGCGGAAGCCGCGAGTGTTAACAAAATTTCTGGTTGTCGTTGCGGAGGAGCCGCAGGCCTAACGACCAGCGCTACAAACGTCGCATTTGCTGCGCGCGCCAAGAGCAAGGGCGCTTGAAATTTGCGGCGAGCTTGTTAACGGTGGCGGGGCGGCGGCTGTCTTAAAATAGGTGGATTGTGTCTTGAGCGAGTTCGCAAATTCAGTAGAGTTGATCGCAGCGGCGAGAACGGGCGACCGTGCCGCGTTCGGTGCGCTCTACGAACGCTATGGCCGCATGATCCACGGCATTCTGCTCTCCCGCGTGGCGCCCGCGGACGCCGACGATTTGGTGCAGGAAGTCTTTCTCACGGCGATGAAGCAGATCGCGAAGCTGCGCGAGCCGGAAAAATTCGGCGCATGGCTCGCAGCGATGGCGCGAAACCGCTCGAATGATCTTCTACGCCGCTCGGCGCGGTCCACAGAACTACCGGAGGAAATTGCCGTGCGCGAACAGGCATCAGCGGAAGCAGAGGCGGCGCACGCGCTGCGCGTGATCCAGCAACTGCCCGAAGCCTATCGCGAAACGCTCGTCCTGCGGCTCGTCGAGGGCATGACCGGCCCCGAAATCGCAGAGCGCACGGGGTTGACGCCCGATTCGGTGCGCGTGAACCTGCACCGCGGAATGAAGGCGCTGCGCGCGCGGCTGGAAGGAAGGTAGCGTATGAACGGCGAAATCAGCTCGTATTTGTGGGACGGGAGTGGAGAGCCAGAGGCGGAAGTCGCGCAATGGGAAGCGACTCTGTCGAGCTTCCGTTACGCGCCGCGTCCTCTGCGAATTACGGCGGCGGAGCCTGCTCGGCACTGGAGCGCTTTGCGATGGTTGGTTCCCGCATGCGCGGTGGTCGCGGTGGCGGCGCTGTGTCTGGCCGGCCTAAGCCTGTGGCGGCTGCAATGGACCGCCGGTGCGCCGTGGAGGGTGGCGGCGGTGCGAGGCACGCCCCAGGTAAATGGAGCCGAGCTCGGCATGGAAGGAAGGCTCGGCGTGGGAGACGTGGTGGAAACGGACGGGAACTCGAGCGCGGACGTGCGCATTGCGCGGATCGGCACGATGCGCGTGGAACCCGGAACCCTGCTCGAGCTGATCTCGACGAAGTCACACAAGCACAGAATCGCGCTAAGGCACGGCAGAATTTCAGCCCAGCTTTGGGCGCCGCCGTGGTCGCTTGAAATGGAGACGCCCTCGGCAATGGCATTCGATCTGGGCTGCAAGTTCACGCTCGAAGTGAGCCCGGATGGCTCAGGCATGATGCGCGTCTCATCGGGGTGGGTGCAGCTTGAATCAGAGGGCTTTCAGACGCTGATCCCCGCGGGAGCCGAGGCAGAAACGCGCGACGGCTTTGCACCCGGGAGCCCCTACTTTGAGGATGCCCCGGCGCAGTTCAAAGCAGCGCTCGCGAGCGTGAATTTCGGCCCGCTCGATACGCCGCAACGTGAAGCAGCGCTGGCAGTAGTGCTCGGCCAGGCGCGCCAAAAAGACGTGATGACGCTCTTCAACCTGATGGCGCGCGCGGATCGGGAAGAAAGAGGGCGAATCTACGATCGCGCGGCGCAACTGGATCCTCCGCCGGCAGGCGTCACGCGCGAGGCCATTCTCGCCTATGACCAGCAAATGATGAACCGATGGTGGAAAACACTGCGCCTGGGAAATGCCAAGACGTGGTGGATTCACTGGGAAGACGCGTTCGGGAATTAGCGCGCAGCGCAGGTTTCTCCCTGCTGCGTCATTCGCGGCTCGCTCGCGCATCAGCCCGTGCATTTTCCTTTGGCGCGCACGCGTTGGCGAAGAACGGACCCATCGAATAGTACTTGGGCATAAAAAGAAAGTCCACCGCGCCATCGGGGCGGGCGATGTAACCGTCGAGGCTGATCCCGAGACCCAGAATGATTTTGCGCATGGCCGGGGATTGCATAACCTGAAAAGGCAAGTCCTACTTCAATCCGGTCACCACATACGCCTGTGACAGTACTCGCGCGTAGACATATGCGTAAGCCTTGCCGTCGCTCGAAAGTCGAACCCCGCCAAATTGCGTAATGCCCGCGGCCGCGTCCCCCCCGAAGGTTCTCCACAGTGCCATTTTCCCAGTCACTATATTCACTTGATAGATCTTCGCGTTGTTCTGATTCATCTCGTTGGAGGCCACATACACTGATCCGCTATCTGGCGACCAGCCAGTTACATAGTACTTAGACTCAAGCCCTGGGATCAGGTGAATACCGCTTCCATCAAGAGGCCAGATTCCCCACTTTCCATCGGGTCCAAGCACGGCCGTGCTCTTACCGTCCGGCGAGAGCCCCACACCCGCGACGCTTTCTGGAGTGATGGGCTTGGCATCACCACTGCTCAAATCAATCAGGTAATCGCGCGCGCCGTGTCCCGCTTCGATTCCCGAGGCCAGCAGCCGCTTTCCGTCCGGCAGCCAGCGAACACCGGCGTAACTTATGGCATCGTGCGTGAGTTGTCTTGACTCGCCCGCTCCTGTCGGCACCAGGTTCAGGGGACCACCCTTCGCCGGTTCCGTGATCACCCACTTTGCATCGGGCGAGATGGTTTTGGCGACACCCTCGCCAATTCGTAGCGGAGGCGAGCCATCCGTATCACGCAGAAAAACAGTGTAATTTGGCCCGCCACCCTCGCCTTCTTCTTCGAACAGGATCTTCCGGCCGTCACGGCTGATATCGCGAAGCTCAGACCAGCCGAACCACCCCAGTTCACGCTCTTCTTTCCCTCCCGGAGCCACACCCCGAATCCCAAGACGCGTCTCGTGGGTTACCATCAGCGCCGTTCCGTTCCGCAGATCTTCCAGCCAAACACCCCCGGGAACGTTCGTGATCGTCCGCAGCTTGCCCGACAAAGTTACGGCGCGCGGATTCGCAGCAGAACCGGTATTGGTTGACGTAAACCAGATTTCATCGCTCGCTGGGGACCAAAGAATCCCCTCGAGCGATACCCAGCCCGAAGAAAGTTTTTTCTCTTTTCCATTGCCATCCGAGCGGATGATTGCTACTGATCCCTCGTCGTCTCCACCGGGGTTCTCATGGTCGGCAAAGGCCAGCCAGTTGCCGTCCGGGGAAATCTTGGGGTTGCTGATCCAGTTGATGCTCTCGAACAGCACTTTTCCGATGGGATACTCCAAACGCCAGTGATTGTTCTCCGGAACGTAATGAACAACCGCCATCGTTTCGCCGTTCGCGGCCCAGTCCGCGTCCTGCACGTTGTCCAACACTTCTCGTGCGGTTCCTCCGCTCAGCGGCACCCGTGCGAGTGTGCCGGTCCGCGCATAGCCACCGAAGACAGCCGTATTGAGCCGAACTGCCAGTTCCCCGTTCTTGGAGATCGAAAGCAGCTCAGCATCCTTCAGCCCTAATTCGCGCGCTCCCGGATCATCCGCACGGGCCAGATAGAGCTGGTTTCCAGCGCCTTCCCACGAGGCGCTGTAGACAATGCTGCCGTCGGGCGTAAACCGCGCATTGCCGATGGAACCCGTGCGAAAAGTGATCTGCTTGTATTGAGCCAACGGCGCACCACCGCTGCCTCGGCCAAGCCACCAACCAACAGCGAGCATCACACACGCGAGCGCGAGACCAATCGCCAGCCCGGCCAGCAATTTGCGACGCGGATGTCCTCCCACAACCGCCGCTACCCTTGCCGTTGTGCCGGAAATTCCGGATAGATGTTCGAGATCAAATGCGATATCGCTGGCGGAGTGGAAGCGCGCCTCGGGGTTCTTCTCCAGGCAGTGCTGCACAATGCGCTCCAGCGCCGGAGAAATATTGCGATTCGTTTCGGTCAGATCCGGAGTGTCTTCCTTCAAGATCGCGGTCATCGTATCCGCGGCAGTGTCCCCATGAAATGCCCGTTTGCCGGAGAGCATCTCGTAGAGAATCGCGCCGAAGCTGAAAATGTCGGAGCGCGCATCCACGGCGATCCCGCGCACCTGCTCGGGTGACATGTACCCCGCAGTCCCCAGCACCATGCCCGCCTCCGTGCCGTGGGTCACGGTTCGCAACGAGGTTTGTGCGCTTGGTTCGCTCTGAATCAGTTTGGCCAGGCCGAAGTCCAGAATCTTGACCCGTCCATCCTTCGTGAGGAATAGGTTCTCCGGCTTGAGGTCGCGATGAATGATCCCTTTTTCGTGGGCCGCGGCCAGTCCATGCGCGATTTGCAAGGAATGGTCCAAAGCCTTGCGTACCGGGATTGCTCCGCTGCGCACGCGCTCCCGCAGTGTCTCTCCCTCCAGCAGTTCGGAGACCACGTAAGGCGAGCCCTCGCTCGTACCAATGTCGAATACCGCCAGAATGTTGGGGTGGTTCAGTGCAGCGGTGGCTAGGGCTTCTTGCTCAAAACGGTGCAACCGGTCGGCGTCAAGAGAAAGCGCTTGCGGCAAGACCTTGACCGCCACGTCACGTTTGAGACGAGAATCACGGGCACGATAGACCTCGCCCATGCCGCCCGCGCCGATCGGCGACTGAATTTCATAGGGGCCGAGTTTTGTTCCAGGCGTGAGGGCCATTCGCGCGCGCCATTATATCCCCGGAAGCGCTTTACACCAGTTCGATGATTCCAGGATGGATCTTGTTTGTCCGGTTACGGCGCTTACAAGAAAAAGGCAGGGCTGCCATTCAGTTCCGCTCTGAGGGGCCGCTGGCGCCGGCTCTAGTACGCAACATCGATGCAACTACGTCGGGCCAAAAGGCTATTTGCATCAGAAGGAATGGGACAGCGACAATAGCTAGCCTGCTTAATTCATGAGGGCTGAGATTTTGTTTGGGGAGACAGTTGGTCGGGAGAGATTGCGCGATAAGAGGGGTGAGCAGGGCGAGAGCATGCGAGCCAAGAGCGTACGAGTGGCA
>Ga0182024_10002243_pt1 | contig 48525 bp, 47 predicted proteins | sample P32metaG_FD_120480 | JGI IMG/M metagenome (GOLD analysis project Ga0182024, IMG submission 120480) | Permafrost microbial communities from Stordalen Mire, Sweden - P3-2 metaG (Illumina Assembly) | ecosystem: Environmental > Terrestrial > Soil > Wetlands > Permafrost | place: Sweden: Stordalen...
AGGCGACCTTCCATGGCGTCACGGATCAGGGCGATGCGTCCGCGAGCCGTCTCCCATTCCACGGGATTGACGACGTATGCCGGACACGTGGCCTGACACAGCGAGCACTTGTTGCACTCGCTCGCCGCCTCGTAGACGTCGGCAAGGAAGCGCGGGGTCGGGACGGCGGCGCCGGCCATTGGGCCCGGATTGTAGACGAGATCGCACAGCGCCCCACCCGGCGCTGGCCAGCCTCGTCGATACGTAGAGTTGCGTTCGATGATCGCCGACTACTACGTCGAAGCCTTCACCGCCGAGGAGCGGGCGTTGCTCCAGCCGCACGTGACCAACCTGGATCTGCCGGTCTTCGCCCTCACCAACCTGCCCCAGGTGACCGCGGCGGCCCTGTTCGCCCGCTACAGCCGCAGCTCGAAGAGCCTTCGCCGCCTGCTCGTCGACGAGTTCCTCGCCGGCGGCGCCCCAGACCAGGCGATCCCGGTGGACGCCGGTCGCGCGCGTGCCTCCGACCTGTTCGGTCGCGTGCTCGCGGAGTACGGAGACGACTCGGTGGCCCAGCTGGCCGGGGTGCATCTCGCCTGCGAGCAGGTGTCGCAGCCACTCGCCAAGGCGATCGAATGGGGACGGCTCGCCGCCTACCTGGAACAGTCGACGCGCTACATCGCCTACACCGACCGCCGCGACGGCCACTACCGCTACCTCCGTGACCGTGAGCTGCTCGCGTCGCCACTCGGAGCCACCTACGTCCGCGCGATGGACGCGCTGTTCGACACCTACTCGGAGCTGCGCGAGCCGCTCGCGAGGCATCTTGACGAGACCCTGCCGCCGGAGCCCGACGAGAAGGCGCGCAAGCGAGCCATCCGGGCGCTCGCGCTCGACCTGATGCGCGGGCTGCTCCCCGCCGGAACGGTGAGCAACGTCGGCATGTTCGCCTCGCCGCAGGCCTACGAGCAACTCGTGCTCCGTCTTCGTGCGCATCCCCTCCCGGAGGCGCGGGCCTACGCCGAGCTGGTCAATGCCGAGCTGCAGAAGCTGATTCCCGAGTTCCTCACCCGGCTCGACCGCACCGATCGCGGCGGTGTCTGGGTCGACTATCTGCGCGAGACGGCGGCCGCACTCACGCGCGACGCCTACCACCTCGCTCCCGAAACCGAATGGGGACCACCCGGCGTGACCCTCGTGGATTGGGACGGCGATGGCGAGGACCGCATCCTCGCGTCGGCGCTCTTCCCGTACTCGCACGCGTCGCAGGAGCGGCTGCTGGCTGCGGTGCGACCGCTCTCCGACCTGGGCCGAGCGGCGCTGTTCACCGCCGCGGTGGGGCATCGAGGCAACCGGCGCCACCGCCCCGGCCGTGGCTTCGAGCACTGCGACTACACCTTCGAGGTCGTCTCGGACTACGGCGCGTTCCGCGACCTGCAACGTCACCGCATGCTCACCCTCCAGTGGCAGGAGCTGACTCCCTCACTCGGCTACGAGGTGCCCGATGCCGTCGTCGACGCGGGGCTGGGTGAGCGATGGCACGTCGCCGTCCGCGAGGCGGAGGCGGCGTACCGCGAGATCGTCGACGCCTTTCCGGAGCAGGCGGGATACCTGGTGACCCTCGGGCATCGGATGCGCTACGTGATCAAGCTCAACGCCCGCGAGGCCATGCACCTCATCGAGCTGCGCACGTCACCGCAGGGACATCCGAGCTACCGGCAGATCTGCCAGGAGATGCTCCGGCTCATCGACGAGGTCGCCGGCCACCACCTCGTCGCCGGATCGATGCGTTTCGCCGGCTCGGACGACGTGCATCTCCCTCGATATGCCGCTGAGGCGGCAAGCACGACCACACCTGAGTAGGGACCGCGGTCGCACCCCGCCCCGCGATGTCAGGCTGACGGCGTGAAGACGCGCGTCACATCGATCGTGACCATGGTCGGTCACACGTACCCAGGCCGGCTCGTCGCCGCATTCGGCTCGAGCCATGCCGGCAACTACGCATCGGGGATGGCGTTCAACGCGTTCGTCAGCATGTTTCCGCTGATCCTCGGGCTACTCGCCATCCTCGGACTCGCGACGCGCTCCCCCAGCGCCACCCAGAGCGCGCTGAACGCCGTCGTCACGTTCTTCCCAGCCGACGCACACGGGGAGTTGCGGACGCTCTTCACTGACGTTCAGAAGAACACGGGCGCGCTCGGCGCCACGAGTATCGTCGGCCTGCTCTGGAGCGGCAGCAGCCTCTTCACCGGCATGGAGTTCGCGCTTGGGGTGGTGCTCGGGACGCGTCAGCGCAGCTTCATCCGGCAGCGGGCGATGGCGCTGGTGATGACCGTCCTCTTCATCGTCGCCCTGGTGGCAACCATCGGGATCAACTCGCTGATCGCACTGCCGGGCGTCATCTGGGGCTTCGAGCCCGTGGCCGGACTGGTCGTCTGGTGTCTGTTCATGCTCGCGATCTATCGCCTCGTCCCCAATCGCACCTACACGGTCCGCGAGCTCTGGCCGGGCGTCCTGATTGCAGGGACGGCGATGGAGCTGCTCACCCTCCTGTGGCCGGTGCTGACGCACTTCTCCAGGGGCGCATCGACGTACGGGGCGATCTTCGCGCTCGTGTTCCTGCTGGCGAGCTGGCTGTACTTTCTCGCCGAGTTCATCCTGCTGGGTGCGGTCGCGAACGGCATGCACACCGGCGAGCCCCACGTCCGCGGGCTGCTTGGACAGCGCGAGGCTCGTCGAATGCGCGTCGCGGACGGGTCTCGGGCTGGTGGCGAAGTTTCTCCAACGGGGGTGTGACGTATGATTGTCAGCACCATGGCAATCACCTCTCCGTCCATCGTCACGATCTCCGACACCGCTCGCGAGCAGCTCAAGGGCCTCATATCCGACCAGCCGGCCGATCGCGCACTGGGACTCCGGGTCTTCATCCAGTCCGGCGGGTGCTCCGGCTTCTCGTATGGAATGGGCCTGGATGAGAATCCGCCGAAGGAAGACGACCAGGTCGTCGACGTCGATGGAGGCATCAAGGTGTACGTGGATGCGTACTCGTCGCAGTACCTCCAGGGCGCCGAGATCGACTACGTCGATGAGCTGATGGGTGGCGGATTCACGATCCACAACCCGAATGCGGTCCGGACCTGCGGCTGCGGACACTCCTTCCAGACTTCCGACTCCGCCGGCGAAGCCAAGTCCTGCTCCCACTGAGCAACAAGGAGTCCTGACCGGAGGCGGATCGCCGCTGGTCAGGACGACCTACGGAAATCCGGCCGTTTCGGCGGCCGGGAGCGATTCTGACGGCCCCATTCGGCGGTTGGTGACCAGCGGCCGGTCTGACCGCCCTATCGAAGTGTGGCCGTTTCGGCGGCCGGGACGGCTGTCGTCGGGGCGGCCGAGCGGTGCATGGTTGAGGCGGCGTCGCGGTCGCGGATTGCCAGGGCTATCAGGGCGCCGGTGAATGTGAAGCCGGCGGCTGCGAAGAACGCGATGCGGAACACGGAGACATTGCCGGCGAGGCTGGAGGCCGCCGCCTGCGTCCCGACGATGGTTGACAGGGCGGCGACGCCGATCGCCGAGGCCAGCTGACGCTGGGCGTTGTACATCGCCGTGGCTCGGCCCGTGTCGCGGCCCGACACCTGCGCGAAGACGCCGGCGTTCATCGAGATCACCACATAGGCCCAGCCGACCCCGATGGCGAACATCACCGCACGGAACACCCAGAGGTTTCCGTTCATCACGACCGCGAGGAGGCAGGTCGCGGCGGTCACGCCGATGAGCCCGCCGCTGATCAGGCGGCGAGGACCGATCCGCGGGTAGAGGCGGCCCACCAGCTGCGACGAGACCAGGACACCGAGCGCCTCGGGCGCGGTGCTCGACCCCGAGACCAGCGCGGACATCCCGCGTCCGGTCTGGAGCCAGATCGGAGCGATGAAGAGGAGGCCGAGGAACCCGCCGGCGGCGAACAGCGAGGTCAGGTTGGCGACCCCGAAGAGCCGGTAGTGCAGCAGTCGGAAGTCGATCATCGGGGCGTCGGTGTGCAGCTCGACCCACACCAGGAGCGCGATCAGGGCGGCTCCGCCGGCAGTGGTGGCGATGATCACCGGCGACATCCAGCCGAGGGTCGCCGCCTCGCTCAGCCCGAACAGGAAGAGTCCGAATCCGCCTGCGGCCAGCACGAATCCGGGCAGGTCGAAACGCTCGCCTGCGCGCTCGCGATGCTCGGTGAGCTTGAGCGCGCTGAAGACGAGTGCTGCCACGCCGAGCGGGACGTTCATGAAGAACACCCAGCGCCACGAGAGGCTGTCGACCAGCGCGCCGCCGACGAGCGGACCGAGCGCGGGCGCCATCACCGTGGGGATGACCAGAAGGCGAGCCACGCGAGCTCTCTGCGCCGGTGGATAGGCGCGGTACAGCATTGCCATGCCCACCGGGGTGAGCATGCCGCCGCCCGCGCCCTGCAGGATGCGGAACAGCACCAGTTCCAGCACCGATTGCGAGAGCCCGCAGAGCGCGGACGCGACCGTGAACAGCGCGATCGCCGCCATGAAGGTGCGCTTGGTGCCGAACCGGTCTCCCACCCATCCCGAGGCGGGAATCCACACCGCGAGACTCACCAGGTACCCGACCAGCACGCCGTCGGTCGCCGCGGGACTCACCGCGAAGCTCCGCGCGATCGCCGGGAGCGCGACGTAGACGATGGTCGTGTCCAGGATGGTCATGAACATCGCGGACACGTAGATCATCGCGATGATCTGCTGGTAGGTGAGATGCACCCGGCGCACGACATCCATCCTCGCTCAGTCGCGCTGCGCGGCGCGTCCGGCGCCTCCTGTTTGGCTCGAGACCGCGCGGGTAAGCTTCATCCCATGGAGATCAAGGAGCTGGGACACCTCGTCCTCTACGTGCACAACATCGACCGGTCGGCCGCTTTCTATCGAGACGTGCTCGGTTGGAAGCAGCTGAAGGCCTCGAACGACGGTCCGCTCGGACGCATACCGGTCGCGCTCTTTAGCAGCGGCCGGACTCATCACGAGCTGCTGCTCATCGAGGTCGGCGAGGACGCGCAGCCACTGCCGCGCGGCCGCCACGTCGGCCTGTATCACTTCGGGCTCAAGGTCGGAGACACCGACGACGAGTTGCGCGACGCCGTCCGGCGCTGCCAGGAAGCGGGGGTGCCGATGGTCGGCCTCAGCGATCACACCGTGAGCCACAGCCTCTACATCACCGATCCCGACGGTAACGAGATCGAGCTGTACGTCGACGTCCCGGGGGTGAGCTGGGACCTGGAACATGTCATGGCGCCGGTGAAGGCGCTCGCACTCTAAGGAAGTCTCGAAATGCCTGCTGTGACCGTCGACGACATCACCGCGCTGCCGCACATCCCGCAGCCCGACCCCGCTGCCTCGTCGTTCCGCCCGGTGATCAGCGTCGTCACCGCGCCCCGCGGACTCGAGGGCGAGGGTTTCCCGGTCCACCGCGCATTTGCCGGCACCGACCCCGCGCTCATCGACCCGTTCATCCACATGGACCAGATGGGCGAGGTCGAGTACGCGCCCGGCGAACCGAAGGGAACGCCGTGGCATCCGCATCGTGGCTTTGAGACGGTCACGTACATGATCGACGGCACCTTCCAGCACCAGGACTCCAACGGTGGCGGCGGGCTGATCACCAACGGTGACACCCAGTGGATGACCGCCGGCGCGGGCATCCTGCACATCGAGCGTCCACCAGAGGACCTGATCGCGAGTGGCGGTCTGTTCCATGGGTTCCAGCTGTGGGTCAATCTCCCCGCCGCGCAGAAGTGGGTTCCGGCCCGCTACCAGGACATCCGCGCCGGGAACGTGGCGCTGCTCGCCTCGTACGACGGGGGCGCGCTCCTTCGGGTCATCGCCGGTGAGGTCGCCGGCAATCGTGGCCCGGGGGTCACCTACACACCGATCTCGCTCGCGCACGTGACCGTCAGTCCAGGAGCACGGCTCGTGCTGCCCTGGCCGCGTGATTTCAACGCGCTGATCTACGTGCTCTCCGGCAGCGGAACGGTCGGTGAGGAGCGGCGCCCCATCGAGTCAGGCCAGCTTGCCGCGCTCGGTATCGGTGACGTGATCACCGCGACCGCGGGCACCCACCAGGAGAGCCGCCACCCGAACCTCGACCTGCTCATCCTGGGCGGCCGCCCGATCCGCGAGCCCGTTGCCCACTACGGTCCGTTCGTGATGAACACCCATGCCGAGATCGCGCAGGCGCTTGCCGACTACCAGGCCGGCAGGATGGGCGCGGTGCCCGCGAACCACATCGGCAACTGACCTACAGACCGTAGGTCTCGAGCAGGCGGAGCCAGATCTCGCTCACCGTCGGGTATGACGGGACGGCGTGCCAGAGCCGTTCGAGGGGCACCTCGCCGACCACCGCGACCGTCGCGGCGTGGATGAGATCGCCGACGCCCGGCCCGGTGAAGGTCACGCCGACGATGACACTGCGATCCTCGTCAACAACCATGCGGGCGTGGCCTGTGTATCCGTCGGCGATCAATCCGGCCCCGGAGACGTCGCCGATCTCGTAATCGACTGCCCGGACATTCATGCCCGCCTTCACCGCTTCGGGGTGGGTGAGACCCACGGCTGCGACCTCCGGGTCGGTGAAGATGACCTGGGGAACGGCCGCGTGATCGGCGGTCGCCGCGTACTGGGACCATGGCAACGGATCACCCTGAAGCTCGCTCCGGGCGCGGGCGACGATGGCGTCACCGCAGGCGCGAGCCTGGTACTTGCCCATGTGGGTGAGGAGCGCCCGATGGTTCAGGTCCCCGGCCGCGTAGAGCCAGTCACCGCCGCCGTCGACCCGGCAGGTGTCGTCGACCGTGAGCCATGACCCCGGCCGGAGCCCGACGGTGTCGAGACCGATCGCGTCGGTTCGCGGTGCGCGGCCGGTCGCCACCAGAAGCTGGTCGCCGGTGATCGTCCTTCGATTGCCGCCACCGACGTCCGCGATGTCGACCGAGACCTCGCCGTTGGCTGCGCGCGCGACCCGCTCGGTGGCGGTGTCGAACAGGACCGTGATGCCCCGCTCTTCGAAGGAGGCGCGAACCGCCTCGCCTGCGAAGTCCTCTGTGTTGGCGAGGATCCGGCCTTCACGAACGACGAGGGTCACCTCCTCGCTCCCCAGGGTGCGCCACGCATCCGCCATCTCGCAGGCGACGACGCCGCCTCCGATGATGACCAGACGGCGCGGGACGGCCTGGGCGCTGGTGGCCTCCCGGCTCGTCCAGACGCCGGCGGACTCGATGCCCGGGATGGGAGGGATCGATGCGCGGCTTCCGGTGCAGAGCGCGACCGCGTGGCGGGCCGTGAGCGTGAACTCGGCGCCCTCGGCCGGGGTCACGATGACCCGGCGCTCCCCGGCCAGCCGTCCGGTGCCACGGGCGAGATCGATGTGGTGGCCCTCGAGCCACCGCACCTGCGAATCGTCCTTCCACTGGGACGTGAAGGAGTCACGCCGGCGGAGCACGGCAGCGCTGTCGATCGTGCCGGTCACCGCCTGACGGGCGCCGTCGACCGCGAGCGCAGCGCGAAGCACCTGACCACTCCGGAGCAGCGCCTTGCTCGGCATGCACGCCCAGTAGGAGCAGTCACCACCGACCAGCTCGTTCTCGACCACCGCGCAGGTCAGCCCGCCCTTGACGGCGCGACCGGCAACGTTCTCACCGGTCGACCCGGCTCCGATGACGATGACGTCGTACTCAGCGTCGCGATCGATCAGCGGCATGGGCGTGCCTCCTCCCGGTGGTGAGTTGCTGGAGCGGTCTCAGGCGACGTGAAGGGGCTCGCGTGACGGCGGGGTTGGCGTCCCCACCACGTCGCGCCCCGGCTTCTCATCGCTCACGTCGTCGTCGGCGGGCTCCTCGGCTGAGCGGTCCCGCTTGCGGCGGAAGAGCAGCGTGCTGCCGATGCCCGCAACCGGCAGCGAGACCGCAAGGTCGATCGCCTGCAGGGTCAAACCGGCCGCGACGGCGAGCGAGCCGTTGACGCCTTCGAGGAGCAGCGCTCCGGCCCACCATGCCTGACCGGTGCCGATACCCGCGATTCCCTGGATGGGGATGGTCAGGAGCAGGGTCCGGATCGACAGGACGAACCACGTCTGCCAGAACCCCAGGTGCAGCCCGACCATGCTCATCAGCGCCGCGTACTGGATGACCGTGGCGACCCGGCAGAAGATGGTGCTGCCGACCAGGTTGGCCCACCGGGCACGGCTGTTGAGCACATCGAGCTCGGCCTCGGCACGGGTGGCGACCCCGGCGAGCCTCGGAATCCGCGCCGCAAGCCTGGTCACCAGGGACCGGGGTCCGGGGATGATCAGCGAGAGCAGCGCGCCGAGACCAACGCCGAATGCCAGCGCGGCGGCCAGGATGACCGCGGGGTGGACATGGGTTCCGGTGAAGAAGGCCGCGACAACCGCGATCAGCGACAGACTGACGACATCGAGGATTCGAGCCACGATCGCGCTGCCAGACCCTCGCGCGACGCCGACGCCGAATCGTGTCCGCGCCAGCGCAACGAACGTGATATCGGCAGATGGTCCGGGCAGCAACAGGCCCGCTCCCCACGATGCTGCCGTGGCTCCGAGCAACTCGCGCGAACTGCCCTCACGCCTCGGGAGCAGTGCCGCGAACCGCCACGCGCGTCCCACGAGGAAACAGGCGGCGCCGAATGCGGCCAGCGCGATCGATCCGACCGAGGGGTTGATGCCCTGCCAGCGGAGGTGGTTCCCGCCGAACAGGTGCCAGACGAGCAGAAGCACCAGGACGGTGACGACGCTGGTGATCGCCGCCCGGAGCAGACGCCCACGGCGAGCAGAACCCGAGATCGACACGAAAGCTGATTGTCGCTCTTTTGTCCGTCGCCGGGTCGATGGATTGCGCGATTCAAATGCGTTCGTTCCCAGGCCTTCGAGCCGGCGAAGAGCGGCTGGCATGGCCAATCGACGGATCGTGTAGGCATAATCCAGTCCATAACCCCTTCGAAAGCTCTTCTTCGCGAAGGTCGCAGAGTCAACACTCCCCAGGAGCTTCTTGCATGCGCAACCGAACGGTGATCGTGCTCGGCGCGGACGGCTATCTCGGCTGGCCGCAGGCGATGCACCTCTCCAACCAGGGCCACCGCGTCATCGCGGTTGACAATCTCGTTCGCCGTCGCTGGGACCTCGAGTGCGGCACCTCGTCGCTCATCCCGATCTCCACGATGGAGCGTCGTGTCGAGCGCTGGCGTGAGCTCGGCCGCGGCGACATCGAGTGGCGCATGGTCGATCTCACCGACGCCGATGCACTCTCCGATCTGATCGCGTCGATCAAGCCGGATGCGGTGGTGCATTTCGCGGAGCAGCGCTCGGCGCCGTTCTCGATGATCGACCGCGAGCACGCGGTCATGACCCAGCTGAACAACGTCGCAGGCACGCTCAACCTGCTCTTCGCGTTGCACGAGCATGCCCCCGAGTGCCATCTCGTCAAGCTCGGCACCATGGGTGAGTACGGCACGCCGAACATCGACATCGAGGAAGGCTTCATCACCATCGAGCACAACGGCAGGAGCGACACGCTGCCCTACCCGAAGCTGCCGGGCAGCTTCTACCACCTCTCCAAGGTGCACGACAGTCACAACATCCACTTCGTGTGCAGGGCCTGGGGCATCGCGGCGACCGACCTCAACCAGGGCGTCGTCTACGGGTGCAACACGCCCGAGACCGCGCTCCATCCCGAGCTCGCAACGCGGTTCGACTACGACGGGATCTGGGGCACGGTGCTCAACCGGTTCATCGTGCAGTCGGCGATCGGCAAGCCGCTCACCGTGTACGGCAGCGGCGGGCAGACGCGCGGCTTCCTCGACATCCGCGACACCATGGCCTGCGTGCAGCTGAGCATCGAGCATCCGGCGAAGCCCGGCGAGTTTCGCGTCTTCAACCAGTTCACCGAGCAGTTCTCGGTGCTGCAGCTGGCGGAGTTGGTGCGTGACGCGCGCGCAGCGCACGGCGGTGCGACCACCATCGATCACACCCCGAACCCCCGCTTCGAGAAGGACACACACTTCTACAACGCCAAGCACCAGTTGCTGGTCGACCTCGGTCTCGACGCACACAAGCTTCGGAGCACGTTGATCGACTCGGTGATCGAGACCGTCGAGCAGCACATCGATCGTGTCGACCTGTCGCAGGTGGGCGTGTCCGACGTCGAGTGGGTGACCGGCCGCTCCCGTGCGGCGACCGGCAAGGCGCAGGTCACGGCTCCAGCAGCGGAGACGGTGGCGTAGCGCCGGTGGCGCTACCCGAGGTCGACGTCAGCCTGACGATCCCGGCCCACAACGAGGCTGAGAACATCGGGCGTGTCCTTCAGGACGTCATGGTGGTTCTGGCCAAGGGTGGCCGCACCTATGAGATCGTCCTCGTCGACGACGCCAGCCAGGACGGGACCGTCGCCGCTGCGCGCGCGGCGATGGGGGAGGCCGCGCACAACCTGACCGTCGTCAGCCACAGGCAGCAGCGCGGCTATGCGATCACGGTCTGCGACGGCCTGCGCGCGTCGCGAGGCAAGGTCCTGGCATTCATGGACGGCGATGGCCAGTTCGATCCGCAGGACCTGGGCATGCTGCTCGCCGGGCTCGACCATGCGGACATGGTCGCCGGGATCCGCAACCGCCGGGCCGACCCCTGGTATCGCTCCTTCGTGAGCGGTGTGTACAACCGCGTGGTGCGCACCGCGTTCGGCATCCGTGAGCTGGATTTCGACTGCGGCCTCAAGGTTTTCACGCGCGAGCTGTGGGACGCCGTGACCCCGATTCGGGCACGTTCGGCGGTGTTCAACCCGGAGATATTCTTCAAGGCCCACAGGCTGGGATTCCGTGTGGTTCAGGTGCGCGTGCAGCACCTTCCCCGGCTCGCCGGCCGCCGATCCGGCGGGCGCCTGATCCCGGTGGCCCGGGCCATGCGCGACGTGATCCGGCTGCGAGTGTCCCTGGCCATGAACTGGCGACCGGAGGGCGCCCGCCGGGAGCGAGTCTAGGTGCGCAGGACGGCGATCCCAGGACTGGTGGTCCTCGCGATCCTCCGTCTGCCCTCGCTGATGGAGCCGCACTGGTACACCGACGAAGCGGGATACGTGAATGTCGCCCGCGAGTTGCTCGCCGGCAAGGTCCTCTACCTCCAGACGTGGAACAACAAGCCGCCGCTGATGCTCTGGACGATCGCGCTCGAGGTGAAGCTCTTCGCTTCCAGCGAGATCGGGCTGCACGTGCTCACCTTCATCAGCGGCGCAGTCACCGTCGCGGCCATCGTGTGGGCGGCCAGCCGCCTCTACACCCCGCGCCGCGCCCTGGTCGCAGGCGTGATCGCCGCGGTGATCCTGGGCCTCCCGATCGTCGATGCTGAGCTGGCGCTCCCTGAGAGCCTGTTGATCGCCCCCTCGTCCTGGGCGGGCGCGATCCTCCTGGTGCACATCCTGCGCGGAGACCCGAACGGCACCCCACGGCGGATTCCCCGCTGGCCGCTGGCGGCGGGGGTGCTGATGGCTGCGGCGATCGCATACCAGCAGACCGCGGTCGCAGAGACTTCGGCGTTCTTCCTGGCACTGCTGCTGGCACGCAAGGTGCTCCGTCGCGACGCCTTCCTCTTCCTCGGCACCGTCGTCGCGATCACGCTCGTGTGGCTCATAACGGCGATCGCCACCGCCGGGGCAGGCAAGGTGGGCTTCGCGCTGGCGGGCTTCTACGTCGACTACACCAGGAAGACACTCCCCACGAGTGCGGCCGGCGGCGTCGCGCACTTCGCCCTGGCGCTTGCCGCGACAGCCCTGATCGCGGCCGGGGCGATCGCGAGCCGGCGTCGCGATCGGGTCGACTGGGTGCTCGTCCTCTGGGCGGGCGCGACCCTGGTGGTCACCGCGGTCGCGGGGCAGCCGTATCCGCACTTTCTGGCGCCTGCCGTCGCGCCGCTCACCCTGCTGGTCGCGGGGCTGAACACGCCGTCGCCGAACTGGTTTCGCAGTGGGAGCAGGCGGTCACTCGCCGGGCCGGGTCTCCAGGGAGCCGGGCTGGTCATCGCGATCCTGATGGCGAAGGTCGCCGGTCTGGACTGGATGCCGATCCAACCGTCGGCGACCAATTCGCACACGCTCAGCGGGTACTACGGGGGCGCCGTCGCGGCCGTCTTCGACCCGACCTGGCGAACCACCTGGCTCGACGACTTCGACTACCGGGTGGCCGGCGACGCTCACGTCGCCGCCTGGATCACTGCACACGGGTTGAGCGGCGCCACCGCGGTCGTCTGGTCCTATGACGCGTGGGTGTATGCGCTCGCAAACTTGCAGGTCGACATGCCGACTCCGCCCATCTACAACGACGAGGTGCTGCTCGGGTATGGCGGCCCGGTCGAGCAGTACGTGGCCGCTGAGCGCCCGGTGCTCATCGTGGTCGACTCCGAGGCACAGGCGCTCTTCCCGGAGATCGGCACGCTGCTCGCCGGCGGCGAGTACGTCGCGAAGTACGCCAGCACCCCGGACACCGTCTGGGTCCGAGCCGACCGCGTCGCCCAGCTCCCGTGAGATCGCCCCACTTGATCCCGAGCGGCGAACGGCGCCTCGTTCGGGTCCTGCTCGGGGCACTCGTGGCCGCGTTCGCGGGCTTCGCGGTCGCGTACACGCGAATCACGCCGCTCGGCGCATCGCCCGACGAGCTGTCCCACCTTCACTACATCACCGGGATCGCCGACCACGCTCGCCTCCCGCCGGCAGGGGAACCCGAACGCCAGCAGCCACCTCTGTACTACCTGCTGGGGGCGATCGTCGCCAAGCTCACCGGCGATGACGCGCGTCTGATCCGGCTGGTTTCGGTGTTGCTCGGGGTGCTCACCATTCTCACCGTCTTCCTGGTGGCGCGCCGCCTCTTTCCGCTTCGGCCATACCTCGCGATCGGTGCCGCGGCGCTGGTCGCGCTCCTTCCCGAGGCGCAGTACCTGGCGGGAGCGATCAACGACGACAACCTCGCCTGGCTCGCCGGAGCCCTGCTGGTCCTGGCCGGCGTGGTGGTGATGCAGAGCAGGGTGCTCACGGCACGTCTCGCGCTGGGGGCCGGGCTGGCCGTCGCCCTCGCGGTGCTCGCCAAGGAGACGGTGTGGGCGCTCGCGGTGCTCCTCCTCGTGATCGTCGCGGTGCGCTTCGCCCGACAGCTGCGCGCAGTGCACGTGGCGGCGCTCGTCCTCCCCACGGTCGTCCTCGCCGGGTGGTGGTTCGTGCGCAACGCGGTTGCGTTCGGGAGCCCGCTCCCGCCGCTGCACCCGATCACCGCCCAGCGCCAGGTCTTCGATTCGCTCTCGCAGGTGCGGGGCTACCTCGCCGCGACCGCGCTGAGCCTGGTGGGCATGTACGGCAACGGCGCCCACTTCGTGGCGATCTCGATCTTCGGGGCTCGGCCGCTGCCGAGCACGATCGCCCTCGCGGCCATCGCGCTGATCACCGTCGCCTCATGCGTCGCCGTGGTGCGGTCGTGGGGACGGTGGGATCCTGCCCGGCGCGGGGTCGCCATCGTCCTCCTGGCGGTGATCCTGGTGGCGGTGGCGCAGTCGGTCCTGACCTCGGCCACGTTCGACCTCCAGCCGCAGGCGCGCTACCTGCTCGTGGCGGTGGCCGCGGCGGCGCCGATCACCGCTTGGACGATCGCCTGGCGGCGCAACGGCCCGCTCTCGGTGGCGCGCATCTCGGCGATTGCCGCGCTCGTCGTGGTTGCCCTGCTGCTCGACGTCTCCGGGTTGATGACCGCCGCCCACGCGGCGGCGTCCTGATCACTGAACCTGGTCGCGGAAGCTCTCCAGGGTGCGGGCCAGGCCATCATCGAGGGTGACACCGGGCCGCCAGCCGAGGCGCTCGGCGGCAAGCGAGCTGTCGAGTGCGCTGCGCGCCACCTCGCCAGGCGGGAGCGGTTCGAGCTCGGGCTCCCCGGCGTAGCCGGCAAGAGCGCACAGGCGGCGGACCAGGTCGCCTATCCCGGTCTCCCGCCCCGTGCCGATGTTGATCGCTCCGGTCACGCTCGAGCCGAGCCCGAGCAGGTTGGCCGCGACGATGTCGCCGACATAGGTGAAGTCGCGCGTCTGAGAGCCGTCCCCCCGGATGACCGGCGCCGTGCCGGCGAGCAGACGGTGGCTGGAGATCGCCACCACCCCCGCCTCTCCGGTGCCGTCCTGTCCTGGTCCGTACACGTTGCCGTAGCGCAGCGCCAGGGCGTCGAGTGACCCGGCGCGCGTGAAGTGTCCGAGGTAGTGCTCGATGCTGAGCTTGGCGGTGCCGTACGGCGAGCGCGGCTGGGTCGGCTCGTCCTCGGGGGTCGGCAGCCGTCGGGCGGCTCCGTAGAGCGCCCCTCCGGAGGAGGCGACGACCACCCGGCGGCACCCGGCGGCCATCGCCGCTGTGAGCACGCTCACCGTCCCGAGCACGTTGATGTGAGCGTCCTCGGCCGGCTCGCGCCAGGATCGGTTCACGCCGCCCTGGGCGGCCAGGTGGAGGATCGCGGTCGGCTTCCAGGTCCGGATCGCCTCGCGAGCCTGCGCTTCGGCGACATCGGCAACCTCGACCCGCGCCGACTCGGGGAGGCGACGGTACGAGGCGTGACGGAGGTCGTCGATGACCAGCACCTCGCCGCCGGCAGCGAGCAGCGCTTCGACGCTGTGCACCCCGATGAACCCGGCACCGCCGGTGACGACCACACGCGCGGTCTGCGTCGAGGCGGCCATCAGTTCCTGCTCACCAGGGATCGCAGGAAGAGCGCGGTGTTGGCCGGTCGCTCGGCCATGCGGCGCATGAGATACCCGTACCACTGAACGCCGAAGGGCACGTAGACGCGCACCGTCTCACCGGCCGCGACCAGGCGGCGCTGCTCATCGGGCCGGATCCCGTAGAGCATCTGGTACTCGTGTTTGAATCCGGGTCCCGCGATCTCCCGGACCAGGCGTCCAGTTGCGTCGACGAGCTTCGGATCATGGGTCGCGGCCATCGGCAGGGCGCCACCCGCGATGAGCGTGCCGAGACAGCGGACGTATGCCGCGCGAATGTCATCGGGACGCTGCCAGGCGAGCGAGGCAGGTTCCTGGTACGCACCCTTGCAGAGACGGATGCGCGAGCCGGGCACACCGAGAGCCTGGCAGTCGTCCTCAGTTCGACGGAGTGACGCCTGGAGCACCGCGCCGGTCGCCGGGAAATCCTGGCGGAGCAGCCCGACGATGCGCAGCGTCGAGTCCGTGGTGGTGTGACCCTCCATGTCGATCGTGACCGACGAGCCGGCTGCGCGAGCGGCGTCGCAGATCGACCTCGCGTTGTCGAGTGCCATGGACTCGTCGAGCGCCTGCCCCACCGCGGAGAGCTTGACCGACATCTCGGCGCGGGCGGCGAGGCCTCCCTCGGCAAGCCGCCGGGCGAGGGCGCGGTACGCGTCGACTGCCGCACTCGCCGTGGCGATGTCGAGGGTGTCCTCGCCGAGGTGGTCGAGCGACACCTGCAACCCGTCGCCGGTGAGGGTCCGGGTGACCCGGAGCGCGTCATCGATGGTCTCGCCGGCGACAAAGCGTCGAACCACGTCCCGCGTGACCGGAGCCGATGTGATCAGCCGCTTGAGCTGACGGCGCCGCGATGCCCAGAGGAGGACCTGCCGGAGGACAGCCGCCGGGTTCGCGCCGGCTGCGGCGGTTGAGGACGGCTGAGATCCCCACGCTTCGCTGGTCACCGCGCGGATTATGTCCTCGGCTCGTGCCGGTCTGGATCAGGCGGTCCAGCGTGGGGGGCGTCGATCGAGGAATGCGGTCATGCCCTCGTGCGCCTCCTCCGATGCGAAGAGCCGTGCGGACAGATCGACCATCTCGTCCCCATAGCGCTCGATCGCCTCGCGAACACCGCGGTTGGCGATGCGCTTGGACTCGATGAGTCCCTGTGGCGAAGCCTTGAGCAGGTCGGCGGTGAGTGTTGCCAGCGCAGCGTCGACGTCGTCCGCGGCGAGCGTGACCAGGCCGATCCGCTGCGCCTCAGCGGCGTCGAAGGTCGCGCCCGTGAGGTAGTAGCGGGAGGCGGATCGCGCGTCAATGCGAGGGAGCACGCTCACCGAGATGACCGCCGCCGCCAGGCCGAGCCTCGCCTCGGTGATCGCGAAGGTGCTGCGCGGGCCGGCGACCACGACGTCGCAGGCGCCGAGCAGCCCGACGCCACCGGCTCGCACGTTACCGTCGACTCTGGCAAGAACGGGAAGGGGAAGGTCGACGATGGTGCGAATCAGGGCCAGCAGCCCACTCGCGGTGCCGGTCATCGGACCTGTCGAAGCCTCGGAGAGGTCGGCACCGGCGGAGAAGGTCGTCCCGGTGTGGCTCAGCACGACCGCACGTATGTCGGCGGTCGCGGCCGCCGTGTTCATCCGGTCGGTGAGCTCGGAGACAAGCTGCTGCGACAGGGCATTGCGGTTGTTCGGTGAGTCGAGGGTCACGGTGGCGATGCCACCGTCGAAATCGAGATGGACGAGTTCCGGGTCGGTCATAGGAGCTCCTCGGGTATATCGATCAGTCGCGAGCGAAGCCACTCTCCGAGTGCCTTTGCCTGCGGGTCGAAGCGTGTGGACGAGGCGACGCCCTCACCGAGCAGGCCGGCGATGACGAAGTTGAGCGCGCGCAGGTTGGCGAACACATGACGCCGAACCGGCAACCCGGCCGTCTCGGGGAGAAGCCGGCGCAGCACGTCGACGGTGAGCGCGTGCGCGAGCCAGCGCCACGACCGCTCATCGCGAGCCCACACACCGAGGTTGGCGTCGCCGCCCTTGTCACCACTGCGAGCGCCTGCGACGGTGCCGAGCGGGACGCGGCGCGTCGGGCCGGCTGCGAGCGGCTGCGGCAGGTCATCGGCCGTCTCTTCCGGATCTGCGCCGGGCGTGCGGGTCTCCGACGACGGGGCTATGGGGATGCGTCTGCCGTCCTGGAGCACCGCCACGTGATCGACAGCACTCGCCGGGACGAAGCCGGGGTGAAAGACGCCGACTGGTGATGCGTCCCCGGGTGGCGCGGTGAGGTGAAAACCCGGATAGCTTCCCAGGCCGATCTCGACCGCGTGCGCGCTGAAGGCTCGCCCGGCGATCGCAGGATCGGGGTCTCTCACACTGCAGTGCAGGAGCGCACTCGCCGCCTCCTCATCGTCCGAATCGGCATGGTCGGTTCGTGCAAGGGTCCAGCGCACCTGCTGCGGTGGTGCAGCGGCCAGCCCGGCGGTCATCTGCTCGCGCACCAGTGCGGCCTTGGCCTCGATGTCGATGCCGCACAGCACGAAGGTGACGGCGTTGCGATAGCCGCTCAGCGCGTTGCAGGACACCTTGAGCGAGGGCGGTGGCGGCTCTCCACGAACGCCCGTGACACGAACGCGGTCCGGTCCGTCGCTCGCCAGTTCAATGCTGTCGAAACGGGTGACCACGTCGGGGCCGAGATAGGGAGGACCGGCGATCTCGTAGAGCAGTTGCGCGGTCACGGTTTCGATGGTGACCGCGCCGACGGTGCCGTCGTGTTTGGTGATCACGCTGGATCCGTCGGCATGCACTTCGGCGATGGGAAACCCGGGGCGACGCACATCGTGTTCCGTGAAGAAGCTGTAGTTGCCGCCCGTCGCCTGCGCACCGCACTCGAGGATGTGGCCGGCGACGGTCGCTCCCGCAAGCGCATCCCAGTCGTTTCGCTGCCAGCCGAAGTGCGCCGCTGCGGGCCCGACCACGAGGCTTGCGTCGGTGACGCGCCCGGTCACCACGACATTCGCGCCGGAGCGGATGCATTCGGCGATCCCCCACCCGCCGAGGTATGCGTTGGCGGCGAGCGGACTGCCGAGGCCGAGCTCCGCGGCACGGCCGGTCAGGTCGTCTCCTTCAACCGAGGCGATGGTGGCCCGGATGCCGAGACGGTGTGCGAGGTCGCGGAGCGCGGTGGCGAGCCCGGCCGGGTTGAGCCCGCCCGCATTGCTCACGATCGTGACGCCACGCTCGACGGCACTGCCGAGGCAGTCCTCCATCTGGCTGAGGAAGGTCCTCGCGTAGCCGCCATCGGGATGCGCCGAGCGTTGCCGCGCGAGGATGAGCATGGTCAGCTCGGCAAGGTAGTCGCCGGTGAGGACGTCGAGGTGACCGCCGTCGAGCATCTCCCGAAAGGCGGCGAAACGGTCGCCGTAGAAGCCGGAGGCGTTGCCGATGCGCAGAACCGTGTCCACAGGCCAGGCAAGGCTACCCTGCTTGCCATCCCGGGTGAGCCGGCAGCGCAACGCCGGGTCAGACCTGCGGATCCACCCGCTTGAGGAACTCGTCGAAGAGCGGGACGGTGAATGCGGTGTCCCCGTGCGCGGGGCTGTAGATGATGCCTTTGGCGATGAGCGCTGAACGGCGCGGCGCGACCGACTCGACACGCACGCCCAACGCGGCCGCAATGTCGCCGGAGCGGTGCGGCCCCGGCCCGAGCGCTGCCATCGCCACCAGGTACTCGCGCTCTCGAGGGGTGAGCCGGTCGAGCCTTACCAGGAAGAAGTTCTGGTCAAGCTGGTCTTGAACTCGAGGCGCCGCACGCTCGACGTCATCGGCGGTGATCGGGCTCTGCGGCGCCGCGTTCCAGACGTGGTATCCCCACTCCTGGAGGAAGTACGGGTACCCGTGGGATCGCTCGACCATGATGTCGAGCGCTGCGTCGTCGATCCGGGCGCCACTCTCCTCGGCGGGGAGGGCGAGTGCCGTCCGCGCATCCTCGGCGCCGAGCGAACCGATCTCCGGAAAGTCGAACAGCCGCTCCGCGTAGGACTTTGCCTCGCCGACAAGGGCGCGCAGCTGGGGAAGACCGGCACCGGTGAGGATCACCGGAAGGTTGAGCTGGTTGGTGCGGTGGATCGCCACGATCAAAGCCGACAGCTCCTCGGCAGGCACGTACTGCAGCTCGTCGACGGCGAGCACGATGCCGGTCCCCCGGTCTCGAGCCGCGTCTCCGCACGCCACCAGCAGGTCGGTCACATCGTCGGCGAGGTTCCCGGAGTCGGCGACTCCTCGCAACGCCTCGACATCGATGGACACCCGCGTCCCGTCGGGGAGCTGGAGGGTGAAGGTTTTCAGCACCCGCAGCGCCCGGGTCACGGCCGTCGACACCACGTTGGTGCTGAGCGGCAGGAGGATGCGTCGGAGCCGCCCGGCGAGCAGTGACGGGAAATGACCATGCTCGGGAGCCTCGATGAGACCGACCCGAAAGCCCTCCTGTTCGGCGATCTCGGCAAACCGATTGAGGAGCACGGTCTTGCCGGCGCCGCGGAGCCCGATCATGAGGATGCTCTTGCCCGGTCTTCCGGCCACCGCCCGGCGGAACGCGACGCCGAACCGGTTGATGAGGTCGTCGCGACCGGTCAGGGCGGGGGGCGGTGTGCCGGCGCCGGGGCGGTAGGGGTTGATCAGCTCATCCATCGATTCAACCGAGTTTACCCCAGTTCAACGATGCTTTTCAGATCTTATGGAACTTATTGCTCCTAAATCGAAGCTTTGGTAAATAGTGGCCCAATTGCTCAAAATCGGGCCATTCTCCGCGCGACTGCTGGAGAGTCCCAAGGCTCAAGGGCAAGGCTCAAGAGGGAAGCGAGCTTCAGGGGCGCTACGCGGCCGCAACCGTCGGCGCCGCGTTCCTGTGGCGAACGCCGTCGAACCCGAGGATCGCGAGCGCGATCCAGACCAGCGCGAAACCACAGAGGAGTGCGAACGAGGTGCTCTCCCGAAGGATCAGCACCCCTATGGCGAACTGAATGACCGGGGTGACGTATTGCAGCAGGCCCATGGTTGAGAGTGGGAGCCGGGTTGCGGCACCGGCGAAGGACAGCAGCGGGAGCGCCGTCACCGGACCCGCCGAGATGAGCAGGAGGAGGTGTCCGGCGGTGGCGGCATGACCGACGAATGTGGCCTGCCCGGTAACGGCCAGGACCACGAGCACGACCAATGCGGGCACGCTGGTCACGGCTCCTTCAACGAACAGCCCTTCGGGTGCCGACGCGCGCACACCCTTCTTGAGAAAGCCGTACGTGCCGAATGAGCACGCGAGGGCGAGCGCGATCCAGGGCGGGCGTCCGTAGTCGAAGCTCAGCACCGCAACCGCAACCACTCCAAGCCCCACCGCAGCCCACTGCACCGGTCGGAGCCGCTCGTGCAGGATCACGACGCCGAGGCCGATGGTCACGAGCGGGTTGATGAAGTATCCGAGGCTGGTCTCGATGACGTGGCCGTTGTTGACCCCCCAGATGTACACGCCCCAGTTGATCGCGATGGCGATGCCCGCGGCGCACAGCCGCCCCACCGTCCCCCGGTCCAGCCGGCGAATCCCGCCCAGTTGATGCCGAACGGCGAGCAGGACGGCGATGACCGCGAAGCAGAGGACGATGCGACAAGCCAGGATCTCGAGCGGATTCGCCGGCTCGAGCAGAGGCCAGAACAGTGGGAAGAGGCCCCACAGCACGTACGCGCTGACCCCATAGACGAGCCCCCCGGCACGTTGGTCCGGGGTCTCGAGCGTTTTGTTCAGCACCGCCACGCATGGTAGTCAGCCGTGGTCCCGCGACGGTCTGACGTCACAGTTGGATACTGCGTGGACTTCCTGGAGGCGGTCGCAGCTAGTAGATGAACGCCTCGACGCCGTTCAACGATCCGATGTGTCGTTGATCGACGACTCCAAGACCGAGCATGTTGGCCTCGTCGACGGTGAAGCTCCTCGGACCCTGCACGGCGACGACATATGCCACGTGTCCGAACTGGCTGTAATTGCCACCCGGTGCAAAGACCACCAAGCTTCCGACGCGAGGCGTCCGCCCCTCGAGTCGACCGGCCGCCCGTGCGGTGGCCGCCCACTGCCACGCGTTCCCGCTCCAGTACACGTTGCGCAATGAGGCGACGTACCACGTGCACTGACCCCACGGATAGTCGTCAAAGCGCGGGCCGAACGCGAAGGGACGGAGCGCATTCCCGAGGACGTGGGAGGCACCGGCGCCGGCCGCCGCAGCCGCTGCTGCGGCAGCGGCTTCCTGCTCGTGACGGACCTCCGTGATCTTCGAGCGCACGCTCTGGAGTTGCGACAGCAGTGTGGCCGCCTTGCCCTTCAGTGTCGACGCCTCCTGGCGATACGCGACCTCCTCGGTCTGCTGCTGTCCCGACAGTGACTGGAGGCTGTCGACGATCGTGTTGGCGTGCAACTGGTTGAGGACCTGTTGCTTCTGCAATCGATCGAGCTGGTCGCGCGTTCCCTGGATCTGCGTGACCAATTGCTCGACGCGAGAGCTCACCTGGTTGGCGCTCGTGAGCGCGTCCATCGCATCGATGAAACTCTTGCTGTCCACGAGGATTGCGGTGACGGAACCGTCGTCGGTGAGCTCGTAGACATGCTTGAGAATCTGCGCAAGCTGTGCCTGGTCGGCTGTGTAATCGCTGTGAACGACCTGGAGTTGCACGCTGGTGTTCGCCAGGTTCTTGTTCGCCTGATCCAGCTCCGTCTGTGCCTCTGCCAGTTTCGCTTGCGTGTTGGCAATGGCCTGTGCGGATGAGAGCGCGTTGCCCAGAGCGGCAGAGCTCGCGCCGCTCAGCGAGTCGATGGCGCGGTTGAGCGCGCTTGCCTGCGCCGAAAGCGTCTGGATCTGCTGGGTGAACTGATCAGCGAGGACCTTGTCCTGGCTCAGCGGGGAGCCGGCCACCAGCAGTGCGATCGCGCCGGCCGAGGCGACGAGGGACACGCGGCGAGCGAGCAACAAGTGCCTCCGTGAGATCGACGTGAACTGGGGTGAATGGACGCCGACCGTAACAGGCATCCTCGGAACGGTCAACCCCATTCGACACGTTTGTCGATTGCACGTGACCCAATCGTGCGCCCGTCACTCCATACGTTCCATTCGCGTCGTGGCAGCGCGCTAGACTTGATGCTGGCATGGACTTCCTTGGTGGCCATCTTCCCGAGCTGATCATCGTTCTGGTGGTGATCCTGATCATCTGGGGACCGGGCAAACTTCCTGATGTCGGCGCGGCGTTGGGACGAGGCATTCGCGAGTTCCGGAAAGCTTCGGCCGAAACCCGCGACGCGATGCGTGCGGCGACCGCCGAGGAACCGGTGACCCCGACAACCCCGGCCCAACAGGCTGCGGCCACTGAAGCTGAACCCGCTCCCACGCCGGCCCCGGGGGGACCGTCAGGCTCCAGCGCCGGCTGACGGGGCGCCGGCGGCCCGGAACGCTTCCTCTCGGGTGCCGTAGTCGTCGATGCGCAGGATCCGACCGTCGCGGACGGTGAAGACCATGAAGATCTCACCGTTGAGAAACGGGATCTCTCGAAAGCGAGGCCCCGCAATGCCGACGACCACGCTGTCACCGGCCGCATGCAGCTCGAGCCGCTCGATACCGGAATCGCCGTTGCCGAGCGAGGCGCGCATCCGATCCAGCACCGCGCCGCGCCCGGTGCAGACCAGCTCGGGCATCACCCCCTGATGGATGACGTCAGGGTCGAGACCGGTGGCGATCGCATCCAGGTCGTGCCTGCGCCGGGCATGGAAGTGGTCGAAGACCGTCTCCATGGATGCATCGCTCATCGCTCTCTCCTTGGGTGCGGCGTGCTCGATCGTCGATTAGTATCGAGCACAGCCATGCTGATGCAACCGAATAGAAAGGACCGACCGATCACCATGATGTGCGGATGAACGACGACCGCTGGGCGTTTCCCCCGCAGCCACCGGCATGGCCGCCTGCTCCTTCAACAACGCCGCCGAAACGGACCTCGCGGACGCTCGCGGCCATTGCCCTGTTCGTCGGCACCGGCATCGTGGCCGCGGGCATCGGCGTCGGCGGCGTCCTCCTGCTGCGCCACGTTCAGTCGCAGCCGACCTCCAACACGCCGACCGCAGCACCCGGGACGAGTTCTGGCGCCGCCCAGGCGCGAGCGACCTACCAGCAGTCCCTGACCGCCACCGGGGCTTCGGCGGGATTTCACTACGTCGCGGTCTCGACGGGTGGTGATGCTCAGACCATCGTCGGTGACGCCGGGCAGGCAAACGGCCGCCAGGCAATCACCTTCGTCTCGAACTTCGGCACCGAGCAGTTCACGCTCCTCCTGGTCGGCGGCACCGTGTACTTTCAGGGAAACACGCCGGCGGTCGAGGATCAGCTCGGGGTGACCCCGGCCACCGCAGCCGCCGTTGTCGGGAAGTGGGTCTCGGTCAAGGGCGGCGACGGCCCGTACCACGTTCTCCAGCCGGGCATCACGACTGCGAGCCAGGCGAGCGAGCTGACGCTGACGCCCGAATCGTTGTCGACGGTCACGGCGGGAGGGGTATCGGCGACGAGAATCTCCGGCGCCGTCCCGGCGACGACCAACGTGCCGGCCGGATCAGGGTCACTCGTCATCGCCTCCAGTTCCGACCTGCCGATCAGCTACGCGTCGACGATCTCCGCCGGTGGCACCACCCTGACCTTCACCACCACGTTCAGCGGCTGGGGCACCGCCCCGTCGGTGAGCGCCCCGGCCGGCGCCGTCGCCTGGTCGACATTGACGACAGCGGTCCCCGCAGGCGGCGGGTACGGCGGCGGCGGATTGCCGGCATCCGCGCCCACCCCTACGCCGGGAGCGATCTAACCCGGACTCAGTGGGTGTATCGCTCGGCGAGCAGGTCTTCCAGGACGGCACGGCCGATCTCGGATGCCTCGTGGTCCTTGATCTCATGAGGATCGAGGTCCGGGAAGAAATGCGCGACCGCCGCCGGGTCCTCGTCGGTCACCCAGCGGACGAATGCGTGGCCGAATTCCGCTGCCTTTTCGTCGGTCAACTCGTCGATCTTTGCCATCTGCGCTCTCCTCGCTCGAAGCCGGCGGCGACGCGATCGGCCGGTCGCGGAATTATCCCGCGTTGACACCGGTCACGATCGAGGCATGGCCGCCCGGGGCAGGAGGGGAGAGACGCCCCAGCGGCGGCCATACCCGCCAGATCGTGGAGCTCACATGCGGCTCCGTTGTTCCCGGAGGCAGGTACGACGCAGTACGAGTGGGGTTGGGAGCGCACTCCGCCGTCTCCGAGAAGTCGAGCTTGAAGGAGGGTACCGACCGTGTCGGTCCGCAACCGCACAGACATTCCGGACTCGCAGCATTTCTGAGCGCCCTTTGCTGATCTACCCTTGACTCTCCAGTAACTGGAGACTTCAAGCTGGGGTCATGGAACTCTCGATCGGTGAGCTCGCCCACCTCACGGGCCTGCCCGTCAAGACGATTCGCTACTACTCGGACATCGGGCTCGTTCCCGAAGCCCGCCGCACCGATGCCGGCTACCGTCGATACGACGATGCCGGGCTGGCACGCCTGGAACTGGTGCGGACGCTCAGGGACCGGGCATCGACCTGGCCGCCGTCCGGCGGGTCGCCGACCGGCACGTGACACTCGACCAGGTGGCGGGCGCGCACGCCGACGCCATCGACCTGCATATCCGCCAGCTCACGTTGCGTCGAGCAGTGCTCCGGGCCCTCGCCAGGAACGGCTCTCGACCCGAGGAGGTACGCCGAATGAGCGCGTTCGCCCGCGCGTCGGCCGATGAGGTCGACCGCATCATGGAGGAGTTCCTGGCTGCGGTCTTCGCCGATCGCGAGGACGACCCGTTCGCCGAGCGCATGCGCGCTGGGTTGCCGATGCTCCCGTCCGAGCCGAGCGATGCCCAGGTCGATGCCTGGATCGAGCTTGCCGGGCTGGTGAGTGACCCGAGCTTCCGCGAGCGGGTTCGCTCGATGGTGGCCGAGGGAGCGCGCGTGCGCGCGACGCGGGCGGGGAAGCCTGACGAGGGTGCGCAGGAGGCGGGCCGGATGGTGAGCGAGGAGGCCGGACAGGCCGTGTCACGCGGGGTCGCCCCGGACTCAGCCGAAGGTGCTGCGATCGTCAGTGAACTGGTGAGCCGGTTCAGCGCGGCCTCGGGACGTGAGGATGAGGCCGCGTACCGTGATGAGCTCGCCGATCAGCTCGCGACCTTCAGCGACCACCGCGTCGAGCGCTACTGGCAGCTGATCGGGCTCATCAACGGCTGGCCGGAGCAGCCGAGCCACGTTCCGGCATACGAGTGGTTCATCGCGGGACTGCGGGCGTAGCGGTCTGGACCGCACGCGACAGTCACCGGGGCGCAGAGTGGTCGGATGGCATCGAAGAAGTGGACCGCCGCTGACATGCCGGGCATGCAGGGCAGAACCGTGGTCGTGACCGGGGCCTCGAGCGGTCTCGGTGTGCCGACCACCAATGAGCTCGTGAAGGCCGGCGCCCGCGTCGTGCTCGCGGTGCGCAACGTCGCCAAGGGCGAGGAGGTCGCGCGCCGCGCCGGCGGCCTGACGGAGGTCCGGCAGCTGGAGCTGACCGACCTCGCGTCGATTCGCGCATTCGCCGCCGCATGGACCGGTCCGCTCGACGTGCTCATCAACAACGCCGGCATCATGATGGTGCCGTACGGAAAGACTGTCGACGGCTTCGAGCTCCAGATCGGCACCAATCACCTCGGTCACTTCGCGCTCACCAACCTGCTGTTGCCGCACATCACCGATCGCGTGGTGACCCTGTCGTCAGGGCTCCACCGCGGGGGTCACGTCGACGTCGACGATCTCAACTGGGAGCGCCGGAAATACGACCCAAGTCGTGCATATGCCGACTCGAAACAGGCCAATCTGCTCTTCACGTTGGAGCTGCAGCGACAGCTCGACGCAGCTGGCAGCAACGTTCGCGCCGTCGCCGCGCACCCGGGGGTCGCCAGCACAAATCTCGGCTCGCATCTCAGTGGCTTCCGGGGCACGATGGCGCAGATCGGCATTCGCGTCATTGCGCAGGATCCCGAGCACGGCGCGCTCCCCACGCTCTATGCGGCCACGCAGGACATACCGGGAAACACGTACATCGGACCCGACGGTCTCGGCCAGATGCGCGGTTCTCCGGTGGTGACGGCGCCTTCGAAGTCGTCGCAGGACCCCGACCTGGCGAAGCGCCTCTGGGCGCGCAGTGCCGAGCTCACCGGCGTGGGCTCGCCGATGCTGACTCGAGCTTGAGTTGAGGAGGCGACCGTGAGCAGAGCAGCGCACCTCGTGGGAAGTCTCCCTGGCGATAGCGCCGACGATGCGATGCGCCTCGCTGTCTCGAATCTCGGGCCGGCGCTGCAGTCGCTTCCGGACGGCGAGACCGGCGAGAGGCACAACTGGATCATCCACATCATCGAGGGACTGCGAAGCCATCCCGACCTGAAGTTGAAGAAGGATGGCGACTGGTCGGACTACGACGACATCCCGGTGTTTCGAGTGCGTCGAGGGCACACCCTGCGTGGGGACTCGCTCGACTTCGGGCACGTCGCAAACTTCGAGGACAGCTGGCCGGCCTTCACGCGGTTGCGTGACGAACAGCACAACGCGGCGCTGGCGTTCCAGGTCGGTATCCCCGGCGACTTCGACATGGCCCTCTTCACGCTCGGACCCGCCGGCCCGTTCCGCAACCGCGCGGCCTTCCGCCAGGCGACCCTGCGCGAGATCCGCGAGATCTATCGTCGCGGCGGGAACGATGTGGTGTTTCAGATCGAGATCCCTGCAGAGCTCGCATTCGTGGCACGCATGCCGGCGCCGTTGCGCCCGGCGATGGCGAAATTCCTCGCTCGCGGGATCGCACGCCTGGTGCGCCTGTCGCCGAGTGGAGCGCGCTTCGGCATCCACCTCTGCCTCGGTGACATGAACCACCGAGCCCTGGCCACAATGCCCGACACGACGCCGGTGGTGCTCCTCGCCAACGCGATCATCAAGGCCTGGCCGGCCGGCAGGTCTTTGGAATTCGTCCACGCGCCCTTCGCCGCAGCGGAGATCGAGCCGCGGACCGACCCGGAGTGGTACGCGCCGCTGACCAAGCTCAAGCTCCCGGCATCCACCCGGTTTGCGGCGGGTTTCGTTCACGAGGACCAGGACCTCGAGGTGCAGCGACAGCTGCGCGGCCTGATTGAGGGCAATGTCGGTCGTGAGGTCGCGGTGTCGACATCGTGCGGTCTCGGGCGCCGCACCCGCCCGGCGGCCGTGGCCGCCCTCGAACGCACGGCGGCACTCACCGTCGACTGACGCCGGCGCGACCTCGCTCGGACTGCAAAGCCACGCTGCCTCAACCGCATTCGGCGGCGAGTAACCTTGCCTCGATGACATGCACCGCCTGCGGCACCGATAACCGCGCCGCGGTGGATGGGCTCACAGTCGACGCCGGCGCGACCGCCGTCGACCGGCAGGCACAGCCCGCCTGACGATGGGCGCACCCGACGAGGCCGGTAAGGCCAAGGTCGGCTACCGCGCGCTGTTCCAGAACCGAGACTACCGGCTGCTCTTCAGCGGGCTGGCGATCTCGATGAGCGGGTCATGGGCGTACAACGTCGCGCTGGTCGTGTTCGTGTTCAACGCGACGCATTCGCCGGGCTGGGTCGCTGCCGCGTCGATGACGCGGTTTCTCTGCGCGCTGGTGGCGAGTCCCTTCGGGGGACTCATCGCCGACCGCATGGAACGTGTCCGGCTGATGGTCACACTCGACACCGTCGCACTGATCCTGCAGGTAGCGCTCGCGGTGGTCGCAGCCTTCAACGGCGCTGTTGTGCTCGCCATCATCCTGGCTGCGTTGACCTCGGTCACCGGTTCTTCCTATGACCCGGCTGCGCGTGCGGCGACCCCGGCGATCGTCGGCGAGGAGCACCTCGCCGCCGCGAACAGCGCCCAGTCGGCGGTGGAGAACCTTTCAGTGATTGTCGGACCCGCGATCGCGGGTGCGCTGCTGATCTTCAGTCCGCCGGCGGCGGTGTTCGCGATCAACGCCACCACATTCGGTCTGTCGGCATTGCTCGTCAGCCGGGTGCGGGCAAGGAGCCGCCCGGCCGACATCACTCAGGGCGGAGCAGCCGGCCCAATCAAGCAGATGGCCGGCGGGTTTGCCGCATTCTTCGAGTCACCGACAGTGATGCTGCTGGCTGGGTTCAGCATCATCGCCAGTTTCGTGTACGGCACCGACACCGTTCTGTTCGTGGTCATCAGCAGGGATCAGCTCGGCACCGGCAGCGCCGGCTACGGTTACCTGCTCGCTGCGCTTGGGGTGGGTGGGATCGTGATGGCGGGCTTCATGAACCGGATTGCGGCAGCACGGCGTCTCGGCGCAATCATCGTCATCGGCATGGCGGTGTTCTGTCTCCCCACAGCGCTCCTGACCACTGTGCATTCGCCCTGGATCGCGTTTCTCCTCGAGGTCGTTCGCGGTGCCGGAACGATCGTCGTCGACGTGCTCGCGATCACTGCGTTGCAGCGTCTCGTGAGGCCTGACGTCGTCGCCCGAGTGTTCGGAGTCTTCTTCGCGTTTGTCCTTGCGGCGATCTCGCTCGGGGCATTGCTCATGCCGATCCTGCTCGGCGTCGTCGGATTGAGGACAACATTGTTGATCATGGGCTTCGCGATTCCGGCGCTCAGCGCTGTCGCATACCCCTGGCTCCGCGCTCTTGATGCCCGTGCGCTCGGGGACGTCTCGGCGATCGAACCGCGGATCGCGACGCTGCAGGCGCTCGATATCTTTACCGGAGCCACGCGCGCCGCGCTGGAGCGGCTCGCGCGGTCGGCGGTGGAGGAGGCGGTCGACGCGGGCATGGTCCTCATCCGCGAGGGCGCCGCCGCCGACGACTTCTTCGTGTTGACCGAAGGCAGAGTGGACGTCTCGGCAGCGGGAGAGGGCGGCGTCGAGCGTGCCTTGGGCGAACTCGTCCCGCCCGACTACTTCGGTGAGATCGGCCTGCTGGAGCGACGCCCTCGGACCGCGACCGTCACAACCGCATCACCGTGCACGATCCTTCGCATCAATGGGAACGACTTCGTTGACTCTCTCACCGTGTCGAACCTCTCACCCAGGGCGCTCGGCGGTGCGCAGGTGCGCCTCGCGCGGACACACCCGACGGCGACCGTGACCTTTGGTCAGTCCACCCCGGAGGCGCCGGCAGGCTGAGCAGCCCGCAGCGCACTAGAGGGGCGGCCGCTTCTCTGCTTCCCGAAGCAGCGCGCACAATTTGACGAGCAGCTTGAAGGCGATGCGCGGATGCTCAATCAGCAGGGCCTTGAACTGCCACGGCGGCAGCGACAAGACCCGGAGCCGCGTCTCAGCCATCACCGACGCGCTGCGCGGCCCACCATCGATGACCGCGATGTCACCGAACGACTCCCCGGCCCCGATCATGCGCAGCCTGCGGCCCTTCCTGGCGACGACCGCCGTGCCTTCGAGGACCAGGTGAAACCCCACTCCCGAGCTGCCCTCGACGATGATGACCCGGCCCGGCGCGTGCTCCACCTCTGTCGACGAGTCGATCAGCGCGAGGACGTCCTTCTTGGTGAGCCCATCGAAGAGTCGGGTGCGACTCAGCATGTCGACCAGCGTCTTCCTATCTGTCATTTCCTACTCCCGACCGTGTCCACCGACGAGACCGATGGCGTCGTATGCCTGCACAGAGTCATGGAACTCTTTGCGCTGCGAACCTTTCTCATGAGGAGCATCCTCAATGAAAGAGAGCGCCATTGTCTGTCGGGTTCCGGACAAGTGGGAGGCAGGCGCCTACTGCGCGTTGTCCGCCAGAGCCATGAGCACCGTCTTCATCTGAAATGGCGTCAGCGCGGGATGCTTGCCGAGGATGCGCGCGATGAGCCCGGAGATGTGCGGGGCCGCGAAGCTATTGCCGGTTGCGCGGATGCTCCGTCCACCGAGCCATCCGACCTCCAGGTCGATCCCGGGCGCCCCGAACTCCACCGGTGGTGACGTGTTGTACTCAAGCCGGAATGGGTCGCGCCCCTCGTGGGCGGCGACGGAGAACACCGAGGCATACTGCGAGGGATAGCTTGCGGCGCGAATGTTGTTGACAGCGCACACGACCATCGCCCGCTGGAAGTACGCCGCATCGACGATCTCGTGGAACAAGCCGAAATAGTCGATGCGCGACGTGCTCAGGCTCATGTTGAGCACCTGCATGCCATGGGCGAGCGCCCATCGCATGCCTTCGGCGAACACGATGCCTCGACCGGTGAGCCGCTCGCCGAGGACGCGGATGCTGTATAGCTCGGCATCGGGCGCGACCTGACGAATGATTGCGGCACACGCGGTGCCGTGGCCGAACAGATCTTCGTGCGGTCCCTCGATCACCCGAGCACCGCGGGGTGCATCGTCGTCGGCAACGACGACCGCTCCGCCGGCGAGCGGTCCAACGCCAGGATACGAAACGTCGATGCCACTATCGATGACCGCCACCTTCACGCCCGCGCCGGTCGTGCCCTCCCATGCCCACTCACGCGTGATCGTTCCCGGCAGGGACGCCTGAACTCGCTGCAGCGTCGCGGGGTCGAACTGCCACGACCAGGCCGGTTTCAACGGCGTCGCTTGCGTGCGTACGCGAGGAAGTCTTCGGCGATGCGAGCGACGGTCAGCCGCTCATCGGCTCCGAGCGCGCCAAGATCGTGAAAGAGCAATGCGAGCTCCGCAAGCTCGGCCTGCGATCGCGGCGCCTGGGCAGCCCGCTCGTGCAACGCGGTGCGAAGACTGTCCCGCTGCGCTGCGAGTGCCGCCGATTCGAGGAGTGCTCGGCCGAGGTTCGAGAAGATGCGCGAGGTCTCGACCGCGAGGGTGGCCTGGCGCGCGAAGAGGGCGAGCACCTCCATGTCATCAACGCCTTCGCCACCTCCGCGCCGGCGGTCGAGCACCTCGATGACGCCGAAGGTCTGGCGCTCGCTCTCCAGAGGCATCGCCATGATCGCGTTGGGCACGTAGCCGGTGCTTTCCGCGACATCCGCCGCGAAACGGGGATCCTTCCGGACGTCGTCGACGGCGATCGACTGCCCCGACATCAGCGCCCAGCCCGCGATGCCGCGATCTGCCGGGATGCGAATCCCGACCGTGGCCTCGGCGCCACGCCCGGCGGCGACGCGAAACTCGAGGTGCTCGTCGCGCTCATCGAAGAGCGCGATCGAGCAGGCCTCCGCATCGAATACCAGGCACGCGGTTTCGACGATTGCCTGCAGAAACTCCTCGTCGCCCCGGGGGCGCAGCACCGGGCCGAGGTCGGCCGCGAGCTGCACCACCTGCGCCAGCACATCGTTCGTCGGCCCCCGATCGTCCATGGTGTTCTGGCACTCTACATTTGACGGCATCCGGTGAGCGCTCAGTCACAAGCGGGACGCGAGGGGGAGTCAGGTCAGATGAACAGGGACGACGCGGCGCTCTTGCACCGGACCTCCCTCTTCGGAGTGCTGCCAGAGGAGGCGATGGAGCGGCTGGCGGAGAAGGCGGTCCGGCGATCGTACGGCCGCGGCGAGATCGTCTTCCGCGAGGATGACCCTGGGGATGCCCTGTGCGTCGTGGTTGAGGGCCTGGTGAAGGTCTACCGGACATCCCTCGACGGCGATGAGATGCTCCTCGTCACACTCGGTCCCTCGGCCGTCTTCGGAGAGCTTCCGATGGTGGACGGGGGGCTGCGGTCGGCATCGGCTGCAGCCGTCGAGGCAACCACCTTGTTGATGATCACCAGGACCGCGTTGCTCGATGCGCTTCGGAACTCGCCCGAGCTCATCGACCGCCTCCTGCGGTCGTTGGGATCGATGGTGCGGCGGCTCACCGATCAGGCCGCCGACCTCGTGTTCCTGGATCTGCCCGGACGCGTGGCGAAGCTCCTGCTGCGGATGGCAGAGGAGCGGGGCACCGGTGATGAGGCCGACCAGGCGATGGATCTGCAGCTCACGCAAACAGACCTCGCCAACATGGTCGGTGGTTCGCGGCAGAGCGTCAACCAGGTGCTCAACTCCTTCGAGCGCCTTGGATATGTCGAGCTCGACGGGCGGCGCATCGTCATCAGGAAGCCGGATCAGCTGAAGCGGCGCGCCGGGCAGTACGAGTGACGGCGAGGGATGGCGTCGAGGCCCTCGGCCCTCGGCCCTCGGCCCGCGTGTCCGCTCGCCGACACCGAAGCGGTCGGGTGGGCGACAGACTCCGCCATGCGGAAGTCGCAGAATCGGGTTATCACAACAGCAGCGGCCCAGCCGCCACAGGAGACAGAGCCATGAGCACGGACGAGACCAACGAGCAGGAAGCCCCCGGCCGGCATGCCAGTGAGACAGATGACGAGGACACCGAGGGACATCGTTTCACCAGCCAGACAAGCGACCCGGACTTCGATTCGCGGGCGCCTTCGAGCAAGGCTTCCGCAGCACCGGACGAGGACGACACCGAGGGCCACATCAAGGCCAGCTGACGCTGATCGCGTCATCGGGAAGGCAGGCCTTTCCGGATCGCACCCGAGGTGGTGCGTTCCGGGGAGGCTTGTTTCGCGTTCAGGGGCATCGCGTGAAGGTGCAATCAGCCCGTCGCGATATGGAGGAGCTGATCCCCCAGGCTGGCCACCAGCCACAACCCCGAGTCACCGGGGATGAGCAGATTCGGGTCGCCGCTGGCGGGCGGGGCAGGGAGCATCGAGCGGGACGGTGCCGCACGTCCCGTGACCGGATCGAGCGACGTCAGGAACGTCTGATTCAGCGAGTCATCTGAGTAGGCGATCCAGACGCGCCCAGTCAGCGATGCCACAGCAACTGGATATGGTCCTTCCCACAAGTCGGTGACAGCGCCGTCGGCAGTGGCTACGCGTGCTACCGAGACATTGCCGTCGCCCGCTGCGCCGATCAGAAAGAGGGAGGTCGCGTCGCACGCCATTGACGCCTCGTAGTCGTTGGGGATCGTCGCAATCCTGTGGACGGACCCGCCGTTCGGCGGAAGCGCGTAAATCGCCACGTTCGAACTTGCTGTGAGCACGGTGGTCAACGCCACGAACGCCTGGTTGGAGCACACGGCGACGGCAACCTCCGGCGAGAGGGATGAGAGCGGGACGTTCAACGTTCCCGGAAGCGTGGCAACCGCCTCGGCGCGACCTGACGCCAGGAGGCTGATGGCCGATTGCTGTCCTGGGTTTGCAGCGATCACCAACGCGGACGTTGGATTGGCGACCAGACCTCGCGGGTCGAGCACCGGGTAGACGTGCATAAGGGCGCCGGTTGCGCTGTCGAACTGCTCGACCGTGTTCTGCTCGCCGGCGGTTCCACCGACGCCGGCGACGCCATTTGCCACCCACACGAAATCGCCACCTGCCGCAACGGCTACCGGATCTCCGCCGACGGCCCAGCTTTCGGTGGCGCGTGCGGTCGACGCATCAACACGCATGAGGGTGCCCGCGCCTCCATGTGCGACCGCGCGGGTCGCGATCCAGACGACACCGGGGCCGACCGACATCGCGGTCGCCTCGCGCGGCGCGAGATTCAGCCGTGCTGTGACGTCGAGGGGCACGGTGGTTTGCAGGGTTGGGGTCGGCTCCGCGTTGACCCTGGGGCTCGGCGATGCGGTGGGCGGGGTCAGCGCTGCCGGTCGAACCACCGCAAGGATCAGGCCGACGACGACGATGGTTGAGGCACCGCCGGCCAGGAGGGCGACGGACCGGGATCTTGAGTTCAATCTCGCCCAGAGCTCCATCGCACCTCCGATGCTATCGCCGGCCGGTGCGGCGTTGCCGCCTCATCCTGATCATTGTCCGTCCAATTGTGCATGACTAATGATCCATGGTTAGCTAATAGGTTGTGATGGGTATATCATCGGTCCATGGTGAACACTGCGAATGAGACTTTGTCCAGAACCGATGAGGGGATCGGGCCCGTGGCGGACAAGCAAACGCTTCCCCTCCTCGAGTATCTGGCTCGCGTCGGACGTCGAGCCGTTGACGCGACCCTGGCGCCCGGGGGGCTTCGGCCGCGTCATCTCATCGCTCTGAGGCTGCTGAGCGAATTCGGACCCGCCGGTCAGCACGGGCTCGCCGATTCGCTGAGCCTGGACCCCAGCAATGTCGTGGGGCTCCTCAACGACCTCGAGGAGCGCGAGCTGGTCACGCGTCGCCGCGATTCGGCTGATCGCCGCCGGCACATCGTCGCGTTGTCTCGCCGTGGCGAGGACGAGCTCTGTCTCGCCTACGCACGGTTGCGCCTCGTCGAGGACGATTTGTTCAGCGCCCTGAGCGTGGACGAGCGGGCGGTGCTGTACGACCTCCTGGTGCGCGCGGCAGGGGTCGCGTCGCCGCCGTGTGTCGCCGCCGAGGAATCACCCGCATGACGCCGGAAAGCAAGGGACGGGACGTGAACCCAGAGGACATCGAGTTCGGGTTGGACACGTTCGTCTACGCGAGCGTCGACGAGTCCGGTCGAGCGGTCGACGGTGACATCGTCATCCGGAACACGGTCGAGGAGGCAGTTCTGGCCGACAGCGTCGGCATCGACTCCTTCAACATCGCCGAGCACTACCGCCCGGAGATGATGGACTCCGCCGGGCATGTGATGCTGGCAGCGATCGCCGGCCGCACCGAGCGTATCCGGCTCGGTACCGCGGTGACCGTGCTGAGCACGCAGGACCCGGTCAGGGTGTACACCAATTTCGCGACCCTCGACGCGGTCTCGAATGGTCGCGCGCAGCTCATCGTCGGTCGAGGGTCGCTGACCGAGTCCTTCCCGCTGTTCGGATTCGACCTCGCTGATTACGAGGAGCTCTTCGAGGAAAAACTCGACCTGCTGACCCGCCTGTTGCGAGATCAGCCTGTGACCTGGTCCGGCACGTTTCGCCCGCCGCTCACCAACCAGTACCTCAGTCCACCGCTCCCCGAGGGACATCTGCCCACATGGGTTGGTGTCGGTGGCAGTCCGCAATCAGTGATCCGTGCCGCTCGCTATGGTTTGCCACTGATGCTGGCCGTGATCGGCGGACCTGCACGGCGATTCGCGCCGCTGGTCGACCTGTACAAGCGGGCGCTGGATGCGTACGGGCACGCGCCGCTTCCGATCGGCATGCATTCGCATGGATTCGTGGCCAGGACGGACGACGAAGCTGTTGCGATTCAGTGGCCCTATTGGGCTGACATCTTCGAGGGCGCAGCCGCCGAGCGTGGATGGGCGCGCCCAACGATGGAGAGATTCCAAGCCGAGATCGCAGACGGATCGCTGTACCTCGGATCGCCCGAAACCGTGGCGACCAAGATCGCTGCGGTGATCCGGCAGCTCGGGCTCAGCAGATTCGACTGGGCGTATGCGACTGGGCGAGTGCCTCACGAGCAGAGAATGGCGACCATCGAGCTCTACGGGCGCGAGGTGGTTCCACGCGTCAGAGAGCTGCTCGCGGAGCCACCCGCCGAGCCTGCGTCCTCGAGTGCGCCAGCGACGACGGACGTGGGAGCCGCGAGTGTCCAGCAGTAGTGCCACTGATCGCCGTCTGGGCATTGTCGGCGCTGGAAAGATGGGCACCACAGTCGCCCGCGCGGCCATGAGCGCCGGGTACGACGTCGCGCTCTCGGGTTCGGGGCCGCCGGAGCGCATCGCCCTGATCGTCGACGTGCTCGCTCCCGGCGCTCGCGCGGTCACCGCCGACGAGGTCGTCGGGTCGGCGGGCATCATCATTCTGGCTCTACCGATTCACCGCTTCCGGGAACTTCCACAGGATCTCTTCGCCGGCAAGATCCTCGTGGATGCAATGAACTACTGGGAGGATATCGACGGCGTGGACGAGGAGCTCGCCACCGCGCCGCTGGGCACAAGTGTCGTCGTGCAGCAGCGGTTTTCGTCAGCGCGGGTGGTGAAGAGTCTCAATCACCTCGGGTACTACGACTTCGAGGAGATCAGGCGCCCGACCGGTGTGGTCGGCCGCATCGCCATTGCCGCGGCCGGCGATGACCGTGCCGCGGTTGCGGCCGTTCTGCAACTCATCGACCGGCTCGGGTTCGACGCTGTGGATGCCGGCCGACTGGAAGCAGGGCTGGCACTTCAGCCCGACGGGCCGGTGTTCGGCGTGCGTCACGGGGCCGGCGAACTGTCGGAGCTCCTCTGGGCGGAGGCATCGTCGGCGTAGCCGACAAGACGGTGATCGCGAACGGTGATCCGTCGATCTTCGCTGTCGTGATTCCCGTTCAAGCCTAGCGTGCGACGCCGGCCGCATCGTGGTCGCGGTCGTACGCGTGTCCGGCAACACCGCACGCTCCCGCGTCGCGTGCAGACTCCGCTCTGTGCAAATCGGCGTTGTCTACCCCCAGACGGAGCTCGGTGGTGACCCGACCGCCGTTCGGCGGATTGGCAGGGCAGTCGAGGAACTCGGCTACAGCCACCTTCTCGCCTACGACCACGTGCTCGGTGCTGTTCACGCTGACCGCACCCCTCAGCTCACCGGCCCCTACACGGAGCACGACCCGTTTCACGACCCCTTCGTGATGTTCGCGTTTCTCGCCGGCATCACCGAGCGGATCGGTTTCACCACCGGGGTCCTGATCCTTCCGCAGCGTCAGACCGCCCTGGTTGCGCGACAGGCAGCCGATGTCGATCTCCTCTCCGGCGGCCGGCTTCGACTCGGTGTCGGCATCGGCTGGAACCCCGTCGAGTATGAAGCGCTCGGGCAGGACTTTCGTACGCGCGGCGCCAGGCAGGAGGAGCAGATCGACCTGCTCCGCCGCCTGTTCACCGAGCCGGTCGTCGACTTCTCCGGCCGGTTCGACCGCGTTGACCGGGCTGCTCTTGTGCCCAAGCCGGCTCGGCGCATTCCAATCTGGCTTGGTGGATCAAGCGATGCGGCGTTCGATCGCGCCGCCCGTCTCGCGGACGGCTTCATCTTCATCGGTGCTGATATCGATGGCAGCGTCGACGCCTGGCGACGGCTGCGCGATCGCGTGCGCGGTGGGGGCAGGTCCGTCGACGACTTCGGCGGGGAATATGTGGTGCGTCCCCGCAGTGGCGTCGACAACCTCAAGGCGGACATCGAAGTGTGGCGCAAGTCGGGTGGCTCTCATGCCTCCGTGGTCACGATGGGCATGGGACTGGACTCGCTCGATGCCCATCTCGACTTCCTGGCGAACATCGCGGAGGGCCTCGGCCTGGCGTGAACACGATCCTCCGACTGCGATTCACGTCCGAGCCCCTCGGAGTATTCGAGCGTCACCATCCCATCCAGCGGCGACATCTGCCCCGAGTCCTAACCGGCAGGACCGGATTCCTATTCGGCTGGAAGATGCAAAATATCCGACTACGATGAGTCAGCGCATAGAGGTACCAACAATTCGTTTTGACGCCACGGTGAGCACGATCGACAAATGGACGGTGCTGCGCTTGCCTGAGAAAGCAAGCGAGAAACTGCCGTCGCGCGGGCAGGTTGCAGTACAAGGAACGATCAGTGGCCATGGGTTCCAAACGGTGTTGGAACCGGACGGCTGTGGAGGCCACTGGATGAAGGTGGATGACAAGCTGCAACGCACCGCCGGCATTAGTACGGGCGACACCGCGACTCTCGAAATTGAGTCACTCAAGGACTGGCCGGAACCGTACGTGCCAGACGATCTTGAGAAAGCTCTGGCAGCTGCGCCTCTCAAGATCCAAAACCTGTGGAAAGGCATAACGCCGATGGCGCGCTGGGAATGGGTTCGCTGGGTCAATGCGACCCAAAACGTTGATACCCGCAGACGGCGGGTCGAGGTAAGCATCTCGAAGATGCAAAGCGGGAAGCGACGTCCCTGCTGTTTCAACCTTGCGGCATGCACCGACCCGAACCTGTCAAGGAGCGGCAAACTCGTTGAGCCGGCGTGATTGGCCGTGGTCGACATCCGTCCAAAGTGATGTAGGACAACTCCTCGATCGACGACCCGTGCCCTGTGGACGGGCCGGCCGAGAGTACCTTCTCTCTCCCCCTTCAATATAGTACCGCCCCCGGGGCTTGCCGCAAGCCCCCGGGTGTGGGGCAGAGTTTCCTGACAAACGTTGGGAAATGAGGAGTGGTGTATGGCCGAGCATGCGGTGGTGATCGCCGGCGGCGGACCGACGGGGATGATGCTGGCGGCAGAGCTGACATTGGCGGGGACCGACGTTGTCATCGTCGAGCGACGCGCCACCCTCGAGCTGGAAAGCTCGCGCTCGCGAGGTCTGCACTCCCGCACCATCGAGGTGCTCGATCAGCGCGGTGTCGTTGATCGCTTTCTCGCCGAGGGAAAGACGGCGCAGGTGCAGGCGTTCGCGGGGGTTCCGATGGACATCAGCGACTTCCCCACCCGCCACAACTATGGGATGGCGCTGCTGCAGAGCCACTTCGAGCGCATCCTGGCCGGTTGGCTCGACGAGCTGGGCGTTCCCATCCTGCGCGAGCGTGAGGTGACGGGTTTCACGCAGGACGACAGCGGCGTTGACGTCGCGCTGTCCGACGGCACATCGCTCCGGGCGAAGTTTCTGGTTGGTTGCGACGGGGGCCGCAGCGTTGTGCGCAAGGCGGCCGGCATCGATTTCGCGGGCTGGGATCCAACAACGTGCTGGATCATTGCTGAGGTCGAGATGGAGGAGATGCCGGAATTCGGCCTGCGTGGCGGCGGCGGCATCGGCCCCGCCGAGGAGGGACTCGTGGGCGTCACCCTGATCGAACCCGAGGTGAACCGCACCGATGAGCCCACTCTGGAAGATCTCCGCGCAGCGCTCATCCGCGTCGACGGAACGGACCACGGGGCGCACAGCCCGCGTTTTATCACTCGCTTTACCGACATGACGCGTCAGGCGGTGGCCTATCGCAGCGGGCGCGTGCTGGTTGCGGGAGACGCGGCACATGTGCACGCCCCGATGGGAGGCCAGGGCTTGAACATTGGCGTGCAGGATGCGGTCAACCTGGGCTGGAAGCTGGCCCAGGTGGTCAGCGGAACATCACCGGTGAGCCTCCTCGACACGTATCAGGCCGAACGCCACCCGGTGGGTGCGCGGGTGCTGCGGAACACCATGGCGCAGAGGGCGCTCGGCGCAACGGAGGACCGCTCCGTTGCCCTGCGCGACACGGTGATGGAGCTGCTGCGCATGGACGAGCCGCGCAAGCACATCGCCGGGATGATCGCGGGCCTCGACATTGCGTATGACCTCGGCGAGGGACACCCTCTGCTCGGGCGTCGCATGCCCGATCTGGACCTCGTGACCGTCGACGGCCCGCTGCGGGTCTTCACCCTGCTGCATGGCGCAAAGCCGGTGCTGCTCAACCTTGGTGAGCCCGGTGGCTTTGACATCACTCCATGGGCTGACCGGGTGCAGCTGATCGACGCCAAGCACGTTGGAATGTGGGAGCTTCCCGTGATTGGCGCGGTCACTGCTCCGGCTGCCGTGTTGATCCGGCCCGACGGTTACGTTGCCTGGGTGGGGGACGGCACCGAGACGGGATTGCGTGACGCCCTGACCACCTGGTTCGGAACACCATGACGCGGGTTTCGTTTCCACACGGATCCTAGACCGCGTCTTGGAGCTGAGCCACGATCGTTCCGGCGCGCAAGCGAGAGCAGTCGAGGCTCGAGATGCGTGAGAGGCAACGACGTGACACGCACGAAAATGGACGTCTCTGTCCGATGGGCCGCAGTTGGGCTTAGACTGGTCGAGTGGAGGGGACGACGGTGCGACCACCGAGGCAATGACGCGGCGAAAGGTCGTTAGCGCCTTTCTCGCTTGCTTTGGGCTCTTGGTGTCGATACCAGAGTTCGGATCGCTGGATGCCCTTGCCTCTAGTGCTCCGGCCGCGATCCATTCGACGGCAGGCCACGCTGCGGCGACCATTCCGCCGTTGACTGATCGCAAGAGATCAAACGATCGAAGGCAACCGATACGGCGAGGCGGACGTGCACACGTGACTCTGTTGGGTGCCGGTGGCGCTCCGAACGTCGCCTCGGTGGGGCAGCTCCCTTCGACCCACTCACTAGCCGGAGTCCACGGGTCCCCGCGCAGTTCCCCACCTCCCCCCGTGCAGCCTGACGACCTTGCCGGCTTCGCGGGTTCGCGGCAGGCGCAGGCGATCCAATCGTTTGGAATCGACCAGGAGTTGGTCCCGCCTGATCCGGATATCGCGGTCGGGCCAACCGACGTTGTAGAGGTGATGAACTCCGCTGTTTTCGTCCTGAGTCGCTCGGGCACGACACTCGCCTCCGCCGATCTCAACACGTTCATGCACGTGCCGTCTGGCTATCACAGCAGCAATCCAAAGGTCATTTACGACGGCGACATCGCCGGTGGAAACCAGGAGCGATTCTGGATTACCGTTACCGAGGTACCCAACTCCTTCGCGGGTTGTCCCCACGCCGAACCCGTCCTGATCGCGCTATCGCCGTCCTCGAGCCCGCTCCCTTTCGCCGGTTGGCTCGTGTACGCCCTACCGACGGGGCTGGATACGCCCGGGACGATGCTGGGTGACGCGCCAAGTCTCAGTGTGGCCAATGACATCGTCACGGTTACCTTCGACGATTTCAGTTGTAGCTTGAACTTCCTGGGAAGTGAGATTGATGTGCTGCAAAAGAACGACCTCATCTCCGAGGCCGGTGCCACTCCTCTGGTCTTCTTCTATGGCGGCCCATTCGCACCCCAGCCGGTGCAACCCTCATTCGAACCCGGCACCATCGGCGGTCCCATATCGATCGTAACGAATGAATCCGATTGTGGTGCGGTGGCCTGCACGAATCCTGAGGTAGAGATCGACACGGTGAACGGTGACCCCGAAGCCGGGAACGTTGTACTGACACAGGTTTTCGAGGCGATGTCGCCCACCGCCGTGGACAGCAGCACCGGGCTCCTGCCGGCCGCCCAACAGGAGGGTACTGCACAGACGCTGCAGACCAATGACGATCGCTTTCTCAACGCAGTCCTCACCAGCAGCGGTGACATTTGGGCGGCGGACGGCACAGAATGCGTGCCACCGGGCGATTCGGTAGAACGGGCATGTCTCGACTATGTCGAGATTTTTTTGCCTACCGTCGTTCAGATCAATAACGTCGGGGTTGTCGGAGCAGACCTCTATTACCCGTCGGTGAACGTCGACGCGGATGGCGATCTCTTCACTGCGTTCGAGGAGTCATCGACCACGATGTTCCCGACCATGATGGATGCGACGGTTACCGACCTTGGATACGCCCCGGCCCTCAGCGGCTTTCAGACGCTCCACGCTAGCTCAACGTACTACAACGCCGACGACCTCCTCGCGCACGCTTGCGGGAGTGGAGGATGTCCATGGGGTGATTACTCAGCGGCTGCGCAGGATCCGCTGGATCCCAACGACGTGTGGGTAGCGTCTGCGACTGCTGACGGCGCGACCTCAGCCGCATGCACCACGGTCCATGCATGCTGGACTACCTACGTCGATCAACTCACGGTCTCTCCACCCACGATCAACTCGGTCACCCCAAACCTGGGTCCGATCGTCGGCGGGCAGACGGTGACGGTCGATGGGTTCGATTTCGGGTCGGAGACGACCGCGACGTTGGTGGGCGCCTCAATCCCCATACATAACCGCACGCCGTATTCGTTCACCTTCGTCACGCCCCCGACTATGCCGGCAGGAGGGACCGTACAGATCCAGGCCACCAATGCTTTCGGTTCCAGCAGCGAGGGATTCCTGACCTCATACCTGTATGAGCCGCTGTCGAACTTCGTGCCGGTGCGGCCTTATCGAATACTTGACACCCGATCAGATCCCTTCGGTCCGCTCGGACCGGGTGGCATTCGCGTCCTCCCCGTCACCGATTTTGCACCAATCCCATACAACGCAACTGCCGTCGTCTTGAATGTCACAGCGGTCAGCGGTACAGCCGCGAGTCTGCTGAGTGTGTATCCACAGTACACGCCAAGACCCAGCACCTCGAACCTGAACTTTGCCGCACATACAGTCGTCGCCAACTTGGTCACGGTTGACCTCGGAATGACTGGTTTCTTAAACATCTACAACGCAGCTGGTACGGTCAATGTGTTGGCGGATCTCGAGGGCTATTTCATGCCTGAACCCGGGAGCGATCTTCAGGGACTCTTCCATCCGATCACACCGGTGCGGGTGTGTGACACGAGGACTCCGTCATCGTGCGACGGCCACGCAGCGCTGGGTCCGGAGAAGTCGATCGTGGTCACGGTGGCGAGCGCCGGCCGGATCCCCGCTGATGGGACGGCCGAGGCGGCCGTGGTTAACCTGACCGGAGTGGCCGGAAGCGCCTCCACTCTCCTGAGCGTCTTCCCGACCAGCTCGACCGGGACCTGCACTCCAACTCAAACCTCGACGATCAATCTCCTTCCAGGGGCGGTGGAGGCGAACCGGGTGATGGTCGAACTCGGGCCGTCGACGCCTGGCGGTCCAGCCGACGCGCTCTGCGTGTTCAACGCTGTGGGGACGATCAACGTGATCGTCGACGCTAACGGCTGGTTCGGGAGCGCGACCGTGACCGCCAGCCCGGTCGGATACCAGTTCCAGCCGGTCGTGCCAACCCGGATCTGCGACACGCGAGTGCTCTCCACATCCTGCACGTCCGGCGGTATAGGACCGGCCGCCAAGCGACTGATCACGGTCGCCGGGCATGCAGGTGTGCCCGCCTTCGGCTCCACCGCCGTGGTGGCGATCATCGCCAACCTGACGGCGGTCGCACCTTCGCTGAGGACGTACCTCTCCCTCTACCCCGCACAGCTCCTCAAACCGCCGACGGTCTCGGACGTGAACCTCGAGGCTGGCGCAGTCCTTCCCAACCTGGCGCTGGTGGAGCTCGACACAATTCCGGCCGACGCCCACGACGGCGATGTCTACCTTTACAACAGTGCCGGCAGCGTCAACGCGATCGTCGACCTGGAGGGGTGGTTCCAATAGCGAGGAACGGTCAGAGACGCTGCTCTGATCGCAATGGCTCGTCTCGGTTCGAGCCGACGCAACCCCACCAACAACGCCCCCTCATAAACTCATGACGAGTTCAGTCGAGGTCAGTGACAGCGGGAGACGAGACTCGAACTCGCGACATCCAGCTTGGAAGGCTAGCGCTCTACCAACTGAGCTACTCCCGCGTCCCGTCCATGGTACCCGCCGCTCGCACCAACGACGTGCCCGCGGTAGGCTGACGCCGCAATCGGGCACCCGGCAGGAGGCAGGTGAACCAGCGAGCAGAACCCGCGCCCTCGTCAACCTGGCTGCGCACGCAGCTCCGTGGCGGGGCCCTCGCCGAGCGCGGCTGGGGGTTGATCGTGAGCCTTGCGCTCATCCCGGCCATCCTCGCCACCAATCTCATCTACGAATCGCTCAATCACGGCCCGAACCGCATCTTTCTGGAGACGCCGCTCGACCGCGCCCTTCCGGTGGTGCCCATCTTCGCCATTCCCTATCTCTCGCTCATTCCGTACATCGGCGTCAGCCTCATCGTGTTTCTCTTCAGTCGGGTGCGCGTGTACCGGTCGGCGGCACTGACGATGATCATCGTCTGGTTCATCAGCTATGCCTTCTATTTCTTCCTGCAGTCGTACGTAGCTCGGCCGGCGATCATGGGCACGGACCCCTTCTCGGGAATGATCCGCACCATCTACGCGTCCGACCAGCCGTACAACGATTTCCCGAGCCTGCACACGTCTCTCTCGACGATCATCGCCCTCCACTGGTGGCGATTCGACCGAAGGATCGGCGTTCCGGCGGCTATCTGGACGGCGCTGATTGTGGCCTCGACGGTCCTCGTGAAACAGCACTACCTCGCCGACATCGCCGGCGGGCTCGTCCTCGCCGCTGCGACTTCCGTATTCGTGATGCGCGTCACGAGGGCAGCCTGATGCGCGGAATTATCGCCTGAGGTACGATGCAGTCGATCAATCAGCACGATTACTGGAGGGCAACAGACATGGCACTTGCGATTGCGCCTGCAGCGCCCACCACCGACGTCGTGCCCGGCGGCTCCGCCGCCTGATCGTCCGTTGAACCCGCGCCACGTTCTGGTGCGGGACTGCAATCGGGGCTCCGGGCTCTCACTGCAGCATGGAGTTCCCACTTGCCTCACGATCCTCGCCGTCTCACCGCACTAGGGTGGAACGGATTTCTCGAATCGGCGTTCGCTGACGCCACCTCCGACGGGCGCCGGGGCCTGGTCGTCCGCGTTGACGGGCGCGTGGTCACTGTTCTGACCGATGCCGGCCAGGAGCGCGTCCCGCTCTCAACCACGATGTCCGGAGTCCCTGACGACGGAAGCGTCACCACCGGTGACTGGCTCGTCATCGACGCAGGCCTCGCAGTCCATCTGCTCCCGCGACGAAGCGTGCTCATGCGTCGCGCCGCGGGGGTTGCGACTGCGGGGCAGGCCGTTGCGGCCAACATCGACCTCGTCTTCATCACTGTCGCACTCGGTGTCCCGCTGCGACTGCGTCGAATCGAGCGTGCTCTGGCCATGGCCTGGTCGAGCGGAGCGGCACCTGTCGTCTTGCTCACCAAGTCCGATCTCAGTCTGGACGTCGATGAGGATCTCCGCGCGGCCCGGTCGGTCGCCGCCGGAACCGAGGTCATCGCAGTCAATTCGTCGGGCGCGGGACTCGCGCGCCTCCGCGAAATACTGCTCGAGGGCCTGGTCGCCGTACTCGTCGGACCGAGTGGCACGGGCAAGTCGACGCTCGTGAACCGCTTGTCGGGCAACGAGGCTCTGGCCACCGGCGAAGTGCGTGCCGACGGCAAGGGCCGTCACACCACCACACACCGCGAGCTGATCGAGCTTCCCGGTGGCGGGTTGATCATCGATACCCCGGGCACCCGCGAGCTCGGCCTCTGGGACGCAGCAGCGGGTATCGACGAGGTGTTCGGCGACCTCACCGAGGTTGCTGCGCACTGCCGCTTCCGGAACTGCAAGCACGAGCAGGAACCGGGCTGCGCGGTCCGCGCCGCGGCGGCCGGCGATCCCAGCGTCCTGGCGCGCCTCGAGTCCAAGCGCAAGCTCGAACGCGAGCAGGAACGCCTGGACAACGCGCGTGACTTGAGGGCACAGGCGGAACAGCGTCGCGAGCTGCGCCGGCGTGCGCGGTCGATGCGCCAGCGGTCGCCATGACCGCGCCACGCGCATGCCGGATCCGACGCGAAGAGCCGCGTGCCGGAGGTTCAGTCGATGGACATTGGCGGAACCACCGCGCCCGCTCCGTTATCCACGCACCGGCGGCGACTCCCGCTCAGACGGACTTGGCCGCGCCGTTTGGCTGAGCCGGCATCGGCGCGCTACCGGAGTGGCCCGGAAAGCCATGCGGTGTCAGGCTCAGGGTCCCGAGAACCTGGACGTCATCCGCGTTGAACGTGGTCAGAGACACCTGCGTTCCCTGCGCGACGATGTACACGCCGGCCTTGATCGAGCTCGATGCAGCCGACGCGCCCTTGAGGCCGTGATACGCGGTCGAACTCGACAGGGTCACGTACTCGAGTTGGCCGTTGCCGGTGACCAGCGTGACGGTATCGCCGCTCACGGACTGCACACGCCCGCTGATGCTCGGCACTTCGATCGTGATCTCGGTCGCGGCAACCGGTGAGGTCGCCGTCGGTGACGTTCCGGTTCGCTTGCCACGGACGGCGACAACATCGCCGACCTTCACCGCGCTGAACTTCACCGGCTGCTCCTCACGGCTGTACGTGGTCGAGGAGCCGGTGGTGACCTTCACGGTCCCGGCAAGGGTGCGAAGTGTCAGCGTCGAGCCACTGATCTGGGTGACCGTGCCGGTCTCACCGCCGCAGAACCCTCCACCGAAGAAGGAGGGGACACCCAATCCGGCGCCCGCGAACAGCCCGTCGCACCCGGCGCCGAAGCCACCGCGTGGGCCGGCGGAGGGCCGGTGGGTGGATGGTGACGGGGTCGGCTTGCTTGCCGCGGCCGTCGCATTCGCCGCGGTGGGCGACGCCGCACGGGTCACGATCAACCCCGCAGTCGCGCCCAGCACGGCAATGGCGAGTCCGATCCCGACCACGCGCAACCGGGTGCTTCGCCTGGCCGGTGGCTCAAGGGGCGGAGGCGGAGGCGGTGGCTCCGGAAAATCGGCACTCATCGGTACCCACCAGCGTACCTCGCGGACCTGTCGAAAAGGTGACTAACGCGTCAGACGGACCAAATGTCACGAGGGTCCGCCGAAGCGCTGCTCCATCTCGGCAACCCATGCGGCGAGCGTGCTCCGGTCACCGATTCTTGGGAACAGCGGCTCGCCGATCTCCAGGCTGCGGCCGGGGCCGAGCGTCCGCAACTCCTCGCTCGCGGGACCAGGCCATGAGCGCTCTGCGTCGGTGAGGCCGAGTGAGGCGGCCAGACGGTCGCAGCCGAAGGGGACGAAGGGCGCCGACACGATGGCCTCGATTCGCGCGACGTTGATCGCGGTACGCAAGGTGCAGGCGACCCGAGCCGTATCGGTCTCGTGCCACGGTGCGCAACGGTCGAGATACTGATTCCCCAGCGTCCAGAGGCTCCGCAATGCAAACGCAGCCGGCCGGAAGCGCATCGCATCCATCTCGTGTGCAAAGGTTGCAACGGCGGCGTCGAGCGACGCAGCGAGTTCCGCCTCCTCAGGGCCGGGGTCGCCGCCCGCGGGGACGGTCATGCCGAACAGTTTCTCGGTCAGCTTGAGAGTGCGCTGCACGAAGTTGCCGAAGATGCCGGCCAGGTCCTTGTTGACGGTGAGCGCGAAGCTCTCCCACGTGAATTCGGTGTCGTCCGACTCCGGGGCGGAGGCGAGCAATGCATACCGCCAGTAGTCGGCAGGCAGCAGGTCGATCGCCGCGTCCATGAAGACACCGCGATGCTGGCTCGTCGAGAACTTCCCACCGTAGTACGTGAGGTAGTTGAATCCCTTGACGTAGTCGACGAGCTTCCACGGCTCAGCAGAACCCATGATCGTGATCGGGAAGTTGATGGTGTGAAAGGGGATGTTGTCCTTGCCGAGGAACTGCGTGTAGCGCACATCGGTGGCGTTGAACCACCATGAGCGCCAGTCCCGAGCATCGGGTTCGAGATCGGCCCACTCCTTGGTCGCGCCGATGTACTCGATGGGCGCGTCGAACCAGACGTAGAACACCTTGCCCTCGAATCCGGGCCATCCCACCGGGATGCCCCACTTGAGGTCGCGGGTGATGCTCCGATCCTCGAGTCCGACATTGAGCCAGTTCTTCGCGATCGAGGTGACCAGGATCGGCCAGTCGGTGTGCGAGTCGATCCACTCGCGAACCCGGTCGGCCATCAGCGACTGGCGGATGAAGAGGTGACGCGTTGCGCGCACCTCCAGCCGGGTGCTGCCGGAGATCGCCGACCGCGGGTTGATCAGGTCCGACGGTTCGAGCAGCCGGGCGCAGTTCTCGCACTGATCACCGTTGGCGCGCTCGTAGTCGCAGTGCGGGCAGGTCCCGATGATGTAGCGATCCGGGAGGAAACGCTCGTCGTCGAGCGAATAGACCTGGTCGGTGACCCGCTCGTCAACCATGCCGTTGGCGCGGAGCTGTTCGGCGAAATGCCTGGTGAGCTCGGCGTTCTGCGCCGACGAGCTGCGTCCGAAATGGTCGAACGACAACCCGAAGCGCCGCGAGAGGTCGGCCTGGATCTCGTGCTGCTCCGCGCAGTAGTCGGCGACGCTGAGGCCTGCGGCGGCGGCGGCCAGCTCGGCCGGTGTGCCGTGCTCATCGGTTGCGCAGATGAAGAGGACCTCATGTCCACGAAGGCGCATGTGGCGCGCGTACACGTCCGCGGGGAGCATGGAACCCACGAGATTGCCGAGGTGCTTGACGCCGTTGATGTACGGCAAGGCACTCGTGATGAGATGTCGACCCATCGGCGCATCCTACAAGGGGTAGGAGCGGCGCCCCCCTCTCGGAGCGTCGCCGGGTCAGAGCGTAGGGGCATTTGAGGCGTTCAGGCCGTTCATCAGATCAATCTTTGCGGGCCGTTGCAGCGTCACCACCGCCGGAACAGGCGCATCCGACGTCGTTGCCGGTCCGTTTCCGGATGGGCTGACCCGGTGACCGGCTGGTACCCTGCGGCTATGCGAGCACCGGGCTCCCGGTGAAGGGGCTCATCCTCAGTGGCGGCAAGGGGACGCGGCTTCGGCCGATCACCCACACCGGCGCGAAGCAACTCATCCCGGTCGCGAACCGGCCGATTCTGTTCTACGCAATCGATGCGCTGACCCAGGCCGGCATCCACGACATCGGGATCATCGTCGGTGACACCGCCGACGAAGTGCGTGCCGCGGTCGGCGACGGCTCGAAGTTCGACGCCAACGTCACCTTCATCCCGCAGGACGCGCCGCTCGGGCTCGCACACGCCGTCGGTATCGCGCGCGACTTCCTCGCCGGGGACAGCTTCGTCATGTACCTCGGCGACAACCTGATCGCCCAGGGGATCGGGACGCTCGTCGACGAGTTCACGCGTTCCGAGGCGGACACCATGATCCTGCTGGCCCGGGTCCCGGAGCCGCAGCGCTTCGGTGTCGCCGAGCTCGAGGACGGCCGGGTGATCTCGCTCGTCGAGAAGCCGTCGGTCCCGAGATCCGACCTGGCACTGGTCGGGGTCTACCTCTTCTCACCACTGATCTTCGAAGCCATCGACGCCATCGAGCCGAGTGCCCGTGGAGAGCTGGAGATCACCGATGCCATCCAGCGGATGATCGACACCGGCAAGCGCGTGATGCCGCACATCATCG